>Ga0137306_100930_pt1 | contig 34338 bp, 27 predicted proteins | sample Inofroosms_March_FD_97187 | JGI IMG/M metagenome (GOLD analysis project Ga0137306, IMG submission 97187) | Mouse cecal microbial communities from Vienna, Austria - N-Acetylneuraminic and N-Acetylglucosamine D2O microcosms_March | ecosystem: Host-associated > Mammals > Digestive system > Large...
CGTTCGCGGTGTGCCGGACTATGATGCGACCAAGATTGCATTGATACTGGCCCAAGGGGGCGAGTTTGGTCTGCTTATGTTGCAAACAATGAAGCAGGGCGGCATCAACGCCATTCCCAGTCAGCATGAAGAAATCTTAGCGGCGATAATAATACTGTCCATTATCATGACACCGCTGTTGCTGGCTGTATATGACTGGCTGCAGCGTCGTGGAAAGCTGTTCCCGCAGCGTCATCCGCGCAAAATTACGGAAATGCAATCTGATGTCGTGCCCCAGGTTGTAATTTGTGGCTTTGGCCGTGTGGGACAAATTGTTGCAAAGATGCTGGTCGCACAAAAGATACCATACGTTGCAATAGATTTAAGCGTTAACGCCGTTATGCTGGGACGCGAAGCCGGCTATAACGTTGTTTATGGCAATTCAACAAATGCGGAGGTATTGCGCTCTTTAGGTTTGTCGCCAAAGCAAACGCGTGCGGTTGTTGTTGCGCTGGATAATGCGACAACGGCGCGCGATACTGTTCTGACGATAAAGTCAATTGCGCCGCGTGTAAAGATATTTGCGCGTGCACGTAATCTGGCTGATTCCAAGTTACTGTTAAAAGAAGGCGTGGCCGAGGCATTACCCGAAACCATGGAGTCTTCTTTCTCTTTGGGATATGGCTTGTTAGAGCATTTGGGTGTATCGGATTCAAAAATAGATGCATTGTTGGCGGATATGCGTGCCAATAACTATGAAAAGTTAAATACCGTATCTGAATCCCGCTAATTTCCTCGCCCCTTTTGGGGCGATTATTATTTGCTTTTGCCGGCTTGTATGTTATATTGGCATCTGGCAAAGGGAAAGGTATATGAAAAATATTTTTAAAATATTGGCGGTTGTTTTTGGTGTAGTGGCGCTGGACCAAATAACCAAGGGGACTTTACTTTATTTAATTACCGGCGGTATTCCGATGTTTGGCCCCGCCTGGCAGATTGTGCCAATGCCCTATATAATGGCGCACGTAACAGATTTCTTTAATATTGTATTTACATGGAATCCGGGGGCTTCATTTTCTTTATTCCGCGCCCTGGGCGAGGGGGCGCCCCTTCTGATTATAATTGCAACCGGTGCCATAATAGGCTTTATTGGCTATTATACCTTCAGACGTTGCGCCGGGTACGAGCGTTGGTCATTGGCGCTAATACTGGGTGGTGCCATCGGTAATTTGATTGACCGCATACGCTTTGGCGCGGTTGTCGATTTTTTAGATTTTCATATCGGTGCCATTCATTGGCCGGCCTTTAACGTCGCAGATATATTCATTTGTGTGGGGGTTGGGTTATACATATTAAACTGGTACATGGCGCGTCGTCGCGCCACAGCAAAAGGTGGGAAATAAAAATGGTAAAATATTTAAATAATGTAAATTCTGGTTTTAAACAGTGGCGTGCCGCCACCGATGCCGTGCCGCGTAAAAAGTCATGGCTGTCATCTTTTCTGTGGTGGTTTGCGATATTTGTTGCATGCTGGTGGTTGATTGGTATATGGATGCGCCCGGCCAAGCAAGAAGTTGTCACCGCCGCAGATAATGCGCCGGTTGTTGACCTGTCAAAAGTTCCGGTATCAGCAGTTACATCTGAAAAAATTAACTTTGATATCCAGGGGCTGCGTGTTTCTAATATCGCATTGAACGATTTTTCCGCAGATGCGAATGATAATGATGCGCGCGTAATATTGATGCCGACAGACAAAGGCGCGTTTATAGAGGCGGGCTTTGTATCCCAGAATACAATCGTTCCGGCGGCTGATGCCGTATGGCGCAGCACAGATGGCGAAATGCTGTGGCGCAATAATGCGGGTGTGGAATTCCGCCGTAATGTTACCACGGATGGTTATGTTATAACGATAACGGATACCGTACGCAACGCGTCGAATGCGCCTGTTGCGGTTGCGCCGTATGCACGTCTGGTTCGCCCCGCGGACAAGGCATCATCGGCCGGTGTTTATACCGGTGCCATTGCCTTTGCCAACAGTGACATAGAACATGAAGACTGGCGCGATTTGGATAAAAAGTCTTATGCATACACAACCACAAACGGCTTTGTGGGCTTTGCAGACCAGTACTGGGAAACAGTTGCATCAATAGATTCGCCCGACCAAACAATGCGTGCTAGAAAAAGCGCAGATAACTATGAGGCCGATACCGCGGCTGCGGCGGTTTCTGTTGCACCCGGTGCATCTTCAACTATTACCACACGCATATTTGCCGGCCCCCGTGACCAGTCTGTGCTGAATGCTGCTGCGGCCCTTATTGCGGGGATTAACAAGACTGTTGACTACGGCTGGTTCTGGTTCCTGGCGCGCCCGATGCTAATGTTGCTAAATGCGATACATTCTGTTGTTATGAATTACGGTGTTGCGATAATTATCATGACAATATTGCTGCGTTTGCTGATGTGGCCGTTGACACGCAAGTCTTATACATCCATGATTGCAATGCAAAAAATGCAGCCTGAAATGTCACGCATACAAAAGCTGTATGCAAATGACAAGGCGCGCCTGCAAATGGAAATGATGCGCTTGTATCAAACGCATAAGACGTCGCCCATGTCGGGATGCCTGCCGATGCTGCTACAGATTCCGATATTTTTTGCGCTCTACAAGGCACTGCTGATATCTGTTCCGATGCGTGGTGCGCATTTCCTGTGGATAAAGGATTTAGCAGCTATGGACCCGTACTTTATTCTGCCAGTTTTAATGGGTGCGACAATGTGGCTGCAGTCATATCTTCAGACCGCAAATACCGCCGCGACTGGCAATGACGCAGTCGCACAGAGCATGCGTTTTATGAAATGGATGCCGTTATTGTTCACAATACTGTTTGCATGGATGCCGGCGGGATTGGTTTTGTATTGGACTGTGTCTAATTTGTTCGGTATCGGTCAAATGTATATTTTGAAAAAGCGTGCCGCCAAATAATAAGGGCCCCCGACAGGGGGCCTTTTTCATTTGCGCAGATGCCTGTACAAAGCATCGGGGGTTTGGATATGTGGCGCACTTAATCGAAGTGCGCGTTTCGATAAGTCAACACAACTGAAGGCATGGCTCCCAAGATTTCCGGGGGCATCAATCGGCAGATATATAAAACGCCAGCCTTGTTTCTGCAACCGGCCGATGCCCCTGATGTTAATAGGTATTTTTGTAATATGCCCCGGTGATGAAAACTGGTGCAAAATCATACCGCGGCCCACTGGGGTAATCGGGGCGCAATGTCTAAACCTGCGACATATTATGCGCGGCAAGATTTTTGATGTCTTTTCAGAAAATGCAATAATAACCATATTTGATACCTGTCTGTTTTGTATATTATGCTTTTAATCAATCCAACCACGCGTCGCAGCCGCATGCTGCAAAGTATTCATTGCATCACGCCACAGGGCGGCGGCTTTGTTTTCCGTCCAGATATACTGATGCGGTGCACGGCGCTTATCGCCGAACTGCTTCATAATGCGCAGTTGTTCATCGCTGATTCTGCCCGCCAGATATAGCTTTGTAATCAGCGTTTCGACATCGATAAGCTCGCATATTCGTCGTGATTGATTGGCGTTTGTATGACTGTGGATATAGCCGGCACGAACAGATTTTGAATACAGGAACCAGAACCACAGTTGTTCCGCATTTTGGAATTTTTCTGCGTTGATAAAGGTCTGTGCTGTTTGCGATGTCATATGTTTTCTCCTTCGTAAAGTATGACGGTTATGTTTTAGTTATATAGACTAAGAATAGAATCCTGTGAATTATTACAACCGAGGGTTGAACTGCGAATCGGTTTTCTGATTCGTTACGCGTTTTTATAAAGTCGCAAGCGAATCGCCAAAAAACACCGATTCGGTGATTTTACTTTGGCGGTGGCCTGGCATAAAAAAATGCGCGCCAAATGGCACGCGAAATAATTGCGTTTGTTAAAGTTTTCATTATTGTTTTGTTGTGTTCATTTTTAGGTTTTCTTATTTAAAATAAAATCCCCGCATGGCGGGGATATGACTTAGAGTATCGGCGGGAAACAATCGCCACCTGTTTCCGGACAGCAGTTGAAACCCTGGTCGCCCATATCTGTGTAAATTTCACCGGTACAGCATCCGTTTGCATCCGGGTTGGTACCGTCTTCACATGTAATGGTTGCCGGTGCCTCTTCCTTGGGCAGTGTTTGGAACGGGTTTACAATCGCCCCCGTATCTTCATCATATTTCAGACCCAAAACATCTTCGTTGTATGCCTGATTACCTGCTATCCCGGTCAGCCCCCCCGCACCAGAGTTTACTTCGTAATTCTGATTGAACTGTTGCTGCTGATTTTTAAACAGGGCATCTTGCTTTGCATTGTTTATCGCCTGATAGTTAATTGACTGGCAATAGAACAATATTGTCCGATAGTCATAACCACCACAGTCAGTTGTCGCACAGGATTCATTTGCGGTCCAGTTTCCGTTTTTATCCTTTGTGCAATACTGCTGCATGTTAAAGCTGCGCACCTGACCCACCCAAGAGCCGTCGTCTGCTCTCTCTGTGCTGTTGGCTCTTCTGCCGCGTGGGTTCGTGCTATACGGTGCAACGGCACACTTTTTACCAACATTGTTCGGGTCATCCGGATTGCCGCATGTAATCTGTAAATCCAAGGGCGAGTAAACAGTAATACGCGTGCCGGCCGCAATGGAAAACGGCGGTGTTGTGTTGTCCATCATATCTACCAACAGTTTTTGCGCAACCTGATTCCATGCGGTGATAATCTCATTCTTTGCCAATTCTGATGAGCGCACAGTACCACTTTGTACAACCGTATTATTATCCAGGTCTATTTGATTTACAAACTTGTCCGCAACCGGTGCAATCATGTTTACCGCCGCCGGTACAATCGCCGTCAGCATGGGCATAACAAACTGTTCCAGATAATCTGTGCTGCCGCGTCCTGGCACGCCACTGCGGCCCTGGGCGTCGGCTGAAAATGGGTCTGCGCCTTCGCCGGGGAAATTAAATTCAACACCGCTGGGCAATATGAACTGATACCATCTGATATCCATGCGGCCAATGGATGTATAGGGCCCCGGTAACTTGCCGGATACATATCCCATCAGCAATGTTCCCGCCGGGATTATGACCGTACGGCCATTGTCAGCATATACATTGCGATCTACTGTCGCACGTACCGGCAGTGTATTGTTTGCCAACGCTTCCGGGTCTGCGCGAACATCTGATACTATTGTTGCCGGAATCGGCTTATACTGGCGCAGTACAAAGCTTCTGTCATATGGCTGTGTGTTTTGCAAATATTCACCACTGGATGTATAAAGAACATCCGACTGGGGCTTTGTTATATTTATTCCCGCCACTGTCTGGCCGTTTATTGCCATTCCGCCATTGACTGTCGCTGTCGCGGGCGCGGCAGATACAGCAGACTTAGACCCCGGCATCGGTGCCAACTGCGGCAGTGCACCGTTTGTTATAGACGCATATCCAATATGTTCTGCATCTGTTCCAATCTTTTTCGATGCATCTTTTATATCCGTTATAATACCGTTATCAGGGTTGTAAACACCGGTCGGACTGTCACAGCTTTTGTCAGAAAACGGGTGAAAATAATATGCACCACGCTCCGGCTTTATCCAGCCAATCTGGCGTCCCGATGTGTTATAGCCCGGAAACGCAAAGTCTGAGCAAGACTCTTCTGTCGCCGGCACATTGGCTTCGGTTTTTGATTGCTTGACGGGTGCCGGCTCCGCTTTCTTCGGGGCGGCAAAAATATCATCCGGCGCAATAGCCTCTATGTTTTGCTTAATTTCTTTTTTTACCGGTACCGGTTCGGGCTCCTTTACCGGCGCGGGGGTATCTTCTGGCTCCGGTTCTGGCTCGGGCATTGTGACGGCCGCCGGTACAGGTTTAGAAGCATTGTCTGCTTTTGCTTTCTTTGCGCTTTCTTCTTTCTTGGCCACAGATGCCTTGCCACCAACCGCGCCCAGCACCATTGTAATTTTATCTGTTTTTTTAAGACTGTCTGTTTCACGCACGCCGCGCCAGTCAACAAACAGCGATGCGCCTGTTTTAGCCATATCGGCATCCGGGGCATATTTAACAGTTATGACACATCCGTTGGTCTTATCGATTGTAAGTGTCGCGGTCGAGCATTGGTCCGTTGTTGACAGCCCGGCAATATCGCTATTGGTGCGTACTTTCAAAATTTTTACAGGTGCGCTGGCGGTAACGATAAATTTTGCGGTTTGCTCGGTCCCAACATTTGTCGCCGACCAGTCCAGTGTTTCAGACGGGTCAATAAACAACTGCAGCTTGTTGTCTTCCGGTTCTTTGATATCGTCGCTTGTCTTGCGCCAGCCGCCAATCAGCAGCGTCAGCAGTATCAGCACAACGACAAACGCCGCCGCCAGCAACAACCACTGCACATGTCGTGGTGTTGTTTTGCGCAAATCCGAAAATTGCTGTTTTATTTTGCTCATAAACTATCCGCGTTATTTTTTACTGAATCCGAACAACATGGCAGCTGGCGCCGCTGAACTTTAGCAACTGGTCGCATAGCTTTTGGGCCGTATCAATATCGCCCATCGGCCCAATGCGCAGACGGTATAGCCGCGCCGTGGACGATCCCGCCCCCAGGTCGCCGACCCCTTGCTCATCCACTGCAAAGAAGACCATGTCTTTATACGGTGTCAGCAGGCCCTGGCCGTCTTCGCCGCTAAACTTAGCCAGCAACCCGGTCCAGTAATCATCCAAGGCTTTTACAGATGTATCAGATTTCAGTTCAACCGCAACGCCGCTTTGGTTACTGGATATCAGCGGTATGTTTGACTGCGGCAGATAGCTGCCCGCGGTATTGCGCTGTGTCGGCATCATTGTAACGCCGCCGCTGGTCGCAACCGCCCCACCGGCCAGGGATGCCTGGCCGTATGCATTTTGTCCATATCCCATGGGCATGTATGTTCCCGCACCTGTTGCGGCGTTTGCGCCCTGGCCGACATAGACAGGGGTGCCTGTATAGTTTGTTCCCGCCATATTCATGGCGTTTACATCCATTTGATATGAAATGTTATTCAGCGACTGGCCCGACATCATTGATTGTGCCACATTCGCCTCCGCCAGGGCCATAACCGACGCAGTGTCTGCAATCAGGAACGGTTTTTCGCGCTTTTTAATACAAACGATGCGTTGACCACTGCGCAGAATCATATCGCCAACAGCCTCCACAATCAGCAGTCTGCCGTCTTCGCCGTCAGTACGGAAACCAACGGGCGACTCGCCCCCCTCAACCAGCAGCGACACAACCGGACGCTGGGTCATTGCGATAACCTTGTCGCCAAAGTCTATATATGTGAATATGCGGTCGCGCCATACGCGTTCGGGTGCGATTACATAGTCATCGGGGTTCGGTACGAAAATATCCAAATCAAAGCGGAATTCCGACGGGTCAATTTTCATTGATTTTATCCATCCATAATCTTCGCCGTCAACACCAACCGTGCTGGCAGAGCTGGATTTTTTTGCAAATATGGAATTCATGCTGCCCGATGTTGTGGCCGCCCCCGTCGCCGTGGGCAGTACACCGTTGCCGTCCAAAACAACATCGACTTGGGAATATGTAATCTCGCCGGAATTTGCAGGCTCTGCCCGCAGATAAAACAAATATGTGTTGCCTGATTTACCCTGGACAATCATGTTTGTGTCCCCACCCTGGGTAGAGCTTTCGGGGCTGATAAACATTGTGCGGGCACCCTGGGATGCATCAATATTAAACATAGCGCTGTTACCAACGATAACATCGGCAATCTGCTCACCATTAGGCAGGGTTATCATTGTCGCCATACCATTGCGCAGCTTTATGGGTAAAACACTGCCCGATGTCCAGGCCAACTGTGCATAGCCGGGCTTTGTACTGCCGGCGGCCATATTGGCATTCGGATTGTCCCATGCGCTTTGCGCCGCCACGGCGGGCATTGCGGTAATGCAAAATACCCCCAGGCAGAATATGGAAATATTTAACTTAATTGCGCTTGCGAATTTCATTGCAATCCTTCCCTTCTCAGCTTATCTTTTTTATTCGAAATTCAACGGGTCGCCGTTGCCACTTTCTATTTCGTATCTTTTGACACGTATCCCCAGCGGATTGTTCAGCCGGTCGCCCCATTTTATGGTTGTTTCGTCTTCCTTTTCCAATTCAACGATAATTGTATACTCTTTTCGTGGCAACTGTCCATCATTATTTGCACATATATAGTTAAATGTTACCGTCCATGTCAAGCCGTCAGCCCTGCGTTGGACTACGCCGCCGGCTGGGAACTCTACACTGCATGACATGTCAATTGTGGCGTTTGAATACATCAATGTATCGCGCATCAATGTTTGCGTAAAATCTTCGAAAACAGCGGGCGATGACCACATGTTTATTACCCCATCGGCGCCATTGCCCCATTTGCGCTGCATAACAGTGGGATTTTTTACAATCTCGTTACGGGCCTTGATATATTCCTTCACAAAAGAAGACAGGTACAGGTCAATATTGCCCTTGTTGGATTTTGTCGGCATAGAGTAGAGGCGTACCTCCATATCCGGTCGAACCTGGGTGGTTAGAAAAAACACCTGGGGGCGATTAAGAGGGAACAACTGCCACAATGTCAGCCCCAGTGCGCCCAAAACAACCAGCGCCGTTGCAAACACAAACGTCATCAGCCTTGATATTAAAACGGGTGGCTCCACGCGGTCCGGCACTTTTATCTCTCCCTTCTTACTTTTAACTTACTTGATTGTAGACAAAAAAATGCGCCCCCTGCAAGTGAAAAAAGCGATAAAATCGCCGCTTGCGCGAAATTTTGACACAATTTTTGCCGTTGTGTTGGCAATATGTTGTTTTTGTGTGCTTTTTTACTTGCAGGGGGCGTAATAAAATCTTATAATACTTTCCGCTTGATTTTCTGTGCTTGTGTGGTATTGTAGCGCAGACTATGTAGCGCATATGCGGCACATCGGGCATAAAACAGGGGCATAGTTCAACGGTAGAATATCGGTCTCCAAAACCGCGGATGAGGGTTCGATTCCTTCTGCCCCTGCCATATAAAAATCCCAGAAAACGGGCGTTTGTGCGATGCGTATATGCAAAAAAGCAGGCGGATTAGGACAGGTTTATTTATGAAAAAAATACTGGAATATATTAAATCGGTGCGCAGTGAATGGTTCAAAATTGTATGGCCATCACGTGACAGCGTTGTTCGTGCTACTATCATGATTCTGGTGTTTTCCGGCTTGGCGGCATTGTTCTTTTTTGTTGTCGATACTGCGTTGAATGCGCTGGTCGGCTGGATTTTCTAGAGCGTCGGGGGGCGAAATATAATGGAAGGCAATATGCAGTGGTTTGTCGTAAATGTTCATACCGGGTGCGAGGATAAGGTCGCGCGCGGCCTGCGTGAGCAGATTGACAAGCGTCGTTTGAATGCTTTGTTTGGTGAAATTCTGGTCCCGACACGCGAAGTGACAGAGATAAAGGGCGGCAAACGTGTAAAATCCGAAAGAAAATTCTTTCCGGGCTATATCGTTGTTCAGATGGTTATGAATAACGAAACGTTTTCGCTGGTAAAACTGATGCCGCAGGTTGTTATGTTCCTGGGGGCGAAGAATAAGCCGATTGCTGTAACAGAAGAAGAGGCGCGCCGCCTGCAAAAGCAGGTAGAAGAGGGGGCGGTCGTTGCTGATGATGTTGAATACGAAGTTGGCCAAGAGGTTCATGTAATCGACGGACCGTTCGCGGGCTTTAACGGTATCGCGTCCGAGGTTGATAATGTAAAGCAGAAAATGACAGTGACAATTCTGGTATTCGGTCGTGAAACCAGTGTCGAGCTGGAGTTTGAGCAGGTGGAGCGGGTTTAATGGGAAATTTTATCTGGCTTCCGCCAACGCGTGACATGGTTTCAACAGAAAGAATTGCGAAGTTGGTGCGTGTTCAAATGCTGTTGAATAAGTATCGGCGCGAAAATAAAGGCTGGGAAGACAGGGCGATAAAAAAGTACTATGAAAAGAATCTGGGGCGTTAAATAAAGTTTTTGGGTTTTTGCGGAATAACCCGTTAAAAATCCGGCGGTAGATGCGCCACATCGTACCGCGACACTAACCAAAGAAATGGAGTGAAAAAATGGCAAAGAAAGAAGTTAAGGGATTGGTCAAGCTGGTCGTCCCTGCAAAACAGGCAAATCCTGCGCCTCCGATTGGGCCGGCGTTGGGTGCGGCGGGTGTTAACATCGCCGAATTCTGCAAACAGTTTAACGACAGGACGTCTGACAAGGAACCGGGTATGCCGATTCCGTGCATAATCACCGTCTATACCGATCGCAGCTTTGAGTTCATCATGAAACTGCCGCCGGTGTCGTATTACATCAAAAAGGCGTTAAAGCTGAAAATCGGCTCCCATAAACCGGGTCGTGATTTCGTCGGAACAATTTCTCAGGCGCAAATCAAGGAAATCGCCGAAGCAAAAATGCCGGACTTGAATTGCTCTACCATTGAATCCGCAATGAACATTGTTGCGGGTCAGTGCCGTTCGATGGGCGTAAAGGTGGAGGAATAAGATATGAAAGCTACTAAAAGACAACAGACTTGGAGCGCTCTGGACCAGGATAAAATGTATCCGTTGGCCGATGCTATTGACGCATTGCGCGCATTTACCTCCAAAAAGTTCGACGAAAGCTTGGAAATCGCTATCCGTCTGGGTATCGATGTTACCAAGGCGGACCAGAATATCCGCGGTATGCTGTCGTTGCCCAACGGTACTGGTAAGACGGTTCGCGTTGCAGTATTTACTGTAAACAGCCAGGACGAAGCCAAAAAAGCGGGTGCTGATGTTGTTGGCGGCGAAGATCTGATTGAAAAAGTTGCGGGCGGTGAAATTAACTTTGACCGTGTTATCGCAACACCGGACATGATGCCGAAAATGTCGAAGATTGCGCGCGTTTTGGGTCCTAAGGGCTTGATGCCGAATCCGAAGCTGGGTACGGTTACAAACAACGTTGCCGATGCGGTAAAGGTTGCCAAGGCTGGTCAGATTGAATATCGTGCCGAAAAGAAGGGTATTATCCACGCCGGTATCGGTAAGATGTCTTTCCCGACAGAAAAGTTGGTTGAAAACGCCATGGCGCTGATAGAGCAGCTGAAAAAAGTAAAGCCGGCATCATCTAAGGGTCAGTATATCTTGGGTATCTCGATTGCGACAACCCAGGGTCCGGGCTTAAAGGTAGACGCAAAATAATAAAAGCGTGCCCGGTATTGCCGGGCGCGCAGAACAGATTTCTGTCCAAGACTGATGGTGCGGCAACGCTTAATTCCCATCATAGACAAAGAAAAAATTCTTTGGGGCAGGAACCAAGCCCCATCCCGTGGCAGCACGGATGGAAAGTTAAACAAAACGTATGAAGTAAGGATAGAATATATGAAACGCGAAGAAAAATCAGATTTGATTTCAGCGTTGCAGTCGTCCTTGAAAGATGCAAACGGTATCTTCGTGGTTGAAAATCACGGTGTGACTGTAAAAGAAATGGAAGAGCTGCGCAACGAATTGCGTCCGCTGGTTTCCATGTTCAAGGTCGTAAAGAACCGTTTGATGAAATTGGCGTTGAAAGACACTGATTTCGAACCTGTATCCGAACTGATGCAGCGCCCGACCGCGGTTGCAATTGCAACAGACGGCTTGGCGGTGACCAAGGTTTTGGCAAAATTTGCCGAAAGCCATCCGAACCTGACTATTGTCGGCGGTAAAATGGATGCAGAGGTTCTGAACGCAGACGGCGTTATGCAATTATCCAAGCTTCCGTCCTTGTTGGAAATTCGCGGTACAATCGCGCGCATCCTGGTCGAACCGGGTTCACGCTTGGCACGTGTTTCCGCAGAGTATGGAAAGAAAGAACAGTAAAAAAACTCACGATGGCGACATTGTGATTATGATAATAGGAGCAAAAAATGGCAGACATTCAGAAATTAGTTGAAGAATTGTCAAAATTGAGCGTTTTGGAAGCAGTTGAACTGTCCAAGGCGTTGGAAGAGGCGTGGGGTGTTTCCGCCGCCGCCGCAGTAGCAGTAGCAGCCGGTCCGGCCGCTGCCGCCGCGGAAGAAAAGACGGAATTTGACGTTGTTCTGGCCGAAGTTGGCGCGAACAAGTTGGCCGTTATCAAGGCTGTGAAAGATATCACAGGTCTGGGCCTGGGCGAAGCAAAAGCCTTGGTCGAAGGTGCACCGAAGACTGTTAAAGAAGCAGTTGCCAAGGACGAAGCTGAAAAGCTGAAGACGACCTTGGAAGGTGCCGGTGCAAAGGTTGAATTGAAATAATTCTCCTCGCACGGAACCCTTTCGGTTCTTTATAAAAAATCCGCGGTATCCGCGGTCCGCCGCCGCCCGCCTGGGGATGAAATTCCCAGGCGGGCCGAGCGGCGTAAAAAGCATAATAAATAGTTTGTTTGCAAAACGCACAAAAAAAAGGACTAAAACCCATGGCAGTTATCCAGAAAATTAGAAAATCTTTTGGTAAAAGTTTTTTGCAAACTCCGCTTCCTGATTTGGTTGAAATTCAATACGATTCCTACAAAGATTTCCTGCAGGCGGATGTAGAGCCGCAGAACCGTAAAAATATCGGTTTGCAGAATGTGTTTTCTTCAATGTTCCCAATCAAGGACTATGCGGGTATTGCCGACCTTGAATTCGTAGAATATACACTGGACAAACCTGTCTATAACGTCAAAGAATGCATGCTGCGTAATATGACATATTCCAGCAAGCTGAAGCTGAAGCTGAGATTGATTTTATGGGATGTCGCAGAAGATGGCAAAAAGACTTTGCGCGACATCAAGGAACAAGAAATATTTATGGGCGAAGTCCCTCTTATGACAGAACGCGGCAGCTTTATCGCCTCTGGTGTGGAGCGTGTTATCGTTTCTCAAATGCATCGCGCCCAGGGTGTGGTTTTCGCAACAACAAAAGAAGCCAAGGTCGCGGGCAATCCGACAACATATACGGCGCGCATTATCCCTGAACACGGTTCCTGGATTGACTTTGAAGAGGCCAAGGGCGTAATCTACGTCCGTATCGACCGTCGTCGCAAAGTTCCGGCAACGGTTCTGTTGCGTTGCCTGCCCACGGCAGAAGACGAAAAGAAATGGACCGCCGACCCGCGCAAGGCTGGTATCCGCGGTATGACAGATACAGAAATATTGGGCGCCTTCTACAACCGTATCCCGCTGTCGTTTGACGGTGCGTTGTGGACGGGGGCGACCGATGTGTTCGAAGGGTTGGACAAATATCGTCTGAACTACGATTTAATAAATCCCAAAGACAACAAAGTACTGGCGTCTAAGGGCGATCGCTTGAATGCAAAGCGTCTGGCAAAGATTGTTGCGGCATCCAAAACATTTGGTTTGATGCCGGAATCTTTGGTTGGCGAATACCTGTTCGAACCTGTTACAAACGGTGGCGATATTGTATTCCCGGCGGGTACTGAAATCACAGAAGAAGTCTTGGCGGATTTGGCTAAGATGGATATAAAGCAAATCTCTATCATAGCTATTGACAACACCACAGTTTCTGCGCACATGCGCAACACATTGATGGCGGACAAAACCACAAATCGTGAAGAAGCACTGATAGAAGTTTATAACATCATCCGTCCGGGTGAACGTCCGACATTGGAAGCGGCGATAAATCTGTTTACACGCCAGGGATTTGACCCGGCATACTATGATTTGTCCGCAGTGGGCCGTTTCAAAATGAACAAGCGCTTAAAAATCGAATCTGGTAAAAAGCCCGAAGACGAACGTCTGCTGACAAAGGGCGATTTCCTGGCGGTTTTGAAAACGCTGACAAATATTATTGACCGCAAGGATACGGTTGACGATATAGACAACCTGTCGAACCGTCGTGTTCGCACGGTTGGTGAATTGCTGGAACAGAACTTCCGCACAGGTATGGTTCGTATTGAACGCCTGGTCCGTGAACAGCTATCCAGCCCGAATATTGCCAACATGCAGCCGCAGGATGTTATCAATGTAAAACCGTTGATGTCACTGGTTGCGGAATTCTTGGGGACATCACAGTTGTCTCAGTTTATGGATGCGTATAACCCGCTGTCCGAATTGGAGCACAAGCGTCTGATTTCTGCGCTGGGGCCTGGTGGTTTGAACCGTGAACGTGCCGGCATCGATGTCCGCGACGTTCATCCGACTCATTATGGTCGTCTGTGCCCGATTCATACACCCGAAGGTGCGAACATCGGTCTGATTAACCACTTGTCTGCGTATGCGCGCGTAAATCCGTATGGTTTTATTGAAACGCCATACTATGTTGTAGAAAACAGCAAGATTACAGACAAAATGGTATATCTGACCGCGGACGAAGAAGTTGGTCATAAAATTGCTCAGGGTAATACCCCCACTACGGCGGCCGGTGTTTTGTCCGAAGATATGGTAACCGCCCGCGTAGATGGTGAATTTACCATGGTTCCGAAAAACGAAGTTGACTTAATCGACGTAGAACCGCGCCAGGTTGTGTCCATTGCGACCGGTCTTATCCCGTTCGTTGAAAACGACGACGCGAACCGTGCGTTGATGGGTTCAAACATGCAGCGTCAGGCTGTTCCGCTAATGCGTGTTCAGGCACCGTTGGTAGGTACCGGTATTGAACGCGAAGTGGCGCGCGATTCCCGCACGGGTAAGGTTGCAAAGCACAGTGGTATTGTGGAATCTGTTGATGCAAACCGTATTGTGGTTAAATGTATGAACAGCCGCAATGTCGTAACCGGTGTTGATATTTACAATCTGGAAAAGTTTGAACGTTCAAACAGTGAAACAGTTATTCATCAGAAGCCGCTGGTAAAAGTTGGCGACCGCGTATCGGCCGGTGATATTATTGCCGACGGTTCATCGATGAACTATGGTGAACTGGCGCTGGGCCGCAATGTATTGGTTGCGTTTATGCCATGGCGTGGATATAACTACGAAGACTCTATCGTTATTTCTGAACGTATTTCGCGCGATGACGTGTTCACATCTATTAAGATTGTTGAAAAGGAATTCAAGGTTCGTGATACGCAGTTGGGGCCGGAAAGCCTGACACGCGATATCCCCAACGTTGGTGAGGAAGCGCTGAAAAACTTGGACGAATCCGGTATTATCTATGTTGGTGCGCGTGTAAAGCAGGGTGACATTTTGGTTGGTCGTGTATCGCCGAAATCCGAAACATTGCTGACCCCGGAAGAAGCATTGCTGCGCAATATCTTTGGTGAAAAGGCGCTGAATGTAAAAGACACTTCACTGAAAGTGGGGCCCAACGAAGAAGGTACGGTTATCGGCGTTAACGTTCTGACACGTCATGGTGTTAAGAAGGATGAACGCACCCAGATGATTGAGCTGCAAAAGATTGAAAAAATCAACAAAGACCGTGACGAGGAAATCGCCATTATCGAAAAGGGCTTTGCAGACCAGGTATTCCAGATTGCCGAAGGCCAGACGATAGAAGCCAGCACAGGCAGCCTGAAACCGTTTATTGGCAAAAAGCTGACGGGCGAGGTCTTTGAAGGTATCAAGGCAGCAGATGTTAAAAAGCTGGTTGTGAAGAACAAGGAAGCTCAGGCGAAAATCGATGAACTGCGTGAACAGCATATCGTAAAGCTGAAGCTGCTGAATGAACGTGCAGATTCCGAAGTTGCCAAGGCAACGGAAAGCAATTCGCTGGCGGCGGGTGTTCTAAAAGAAGTAAAGGTTTATATCGCCCACAAGATGAAGCTGCAGCCTGGTGACAAAATGGCGGGTCGTCACGGTAACAAGGGTATTGTATCAAAGGTTGTACCTGTCGAAGACATGCCGCACTTGGCCGATGGAACACCTGTTGACTTGGTTCTGAACCCGTTGGGTGTGCCGTCGCGTATGAACATCGGTCAGATTCTGGAAACCCACCTTGGTATGGCGGCGCGCACTTTGGGCGCCCAGATAGGCGAAGTTCTGGAAGAAGTAAAGGCAAAACGTGCCGTAACAGATGACTTGCGCAATGTAATGGGCAAGATTTACGGCAAGGAAACAGCCGAAAAGCTGGAAAAAATGACCGATACCGATGTCCGTGCCGAGGCTGCCTTGCTGCGTGACGGTGTTCCGATGGCGACGCCTACATTTGACGGTGCAACGCCCGAGGATATTCGCCGCATGCTAAAGCTGGCAAAGCTGCCGGAGGCAGGTCAGTTCGATTTGTATGACGGTATGACCGGTGAAAAATTTGCGCGTCCTGTAACTGTTGGTGTTATGTACATGCTGAAGCTGCATCACTTTGTTGATGAAAAGATTCATGCGCGTTCTATCGGCAGCTACTCTCTGGTTACACAGCAGCCGTTGTCTGGTAAAGCCCACATGGGTGGCCAGCGACTGGGTGAAATGGAGGTTTGGGCACTGGAAGCGCATGGTGCCGCGCATCTGTTGCGTGAAATGTTGACGGTAAAATCGGATGATATTGTTGGACGTAACAAGATGTATGAATCCATCATCTCGGGCAGCAATGATATCCAAACCGGCACACCAGAAGCCTTTAACGTGCTAGTTCGCGAACTAAAGGGTCTGGGCTTGGCGATGACACCAAAGAAAGTGGACTAAAAAACGGCGGCGAACCGCGTATGGGTGAAAAGTCGACCCGACGCGGTTCGCGCGACAGTACTGTGAAAGCGACTTGAAAGGAGCAAAATATATGACAAATATGTTGCAGAAGATATTCGGACAAATTGAAACAAAAGAACAGTTTGACGCACTGCGCATTACCATCGCATCGCCGGAAGAAATTCTGTCCTGGTCTCATGGCGAGGTAAAGAAGCCGGAAACAATCAACTATCATTCTTTAAAGCCGGAGGCAGAAGGACTGTTCTGTCAGCAGATTTTTGGACCGGTAAAAGATTATGAGTGTGCATGTGGAAAGTATAAGCGTATAAAATTCCGTGGTGTTGTTTGCGAACGATGCAATGTTGAGGTTGGTACCTCTTCGGTTCGTCGTGAACGCATGGGCCATATCAAGCTGGCGATGCCGGTTGCCCATACATGGTTCCTGCGCGAGGGCAAGATTGCCACATTGTTAAACAACCTGCCGCAGAAAAAGCTGGAACAGGTTATTTCCTATGATGCGTATATTGTTATTGAACCGGGTCTTACCAACCTGAAACAATATGATGTAATCAGCGAAGATGAATATCAGGCGGCGGTCGAAGAATTTGGACCGGACGCATTCCATGTTGGCATTGGTGCCGAAGGTGTGCGCAGCATTATCTCTAATCTAGATATGGGTGACGAACGCACACGCCTGCGTGCGGAACTGCAGGAAACAAAGTCCGAGGCCAAGCGCAAAGCGCTGATAAAGCAGTTGAAGCTGGTTGAGGCTTTCTTGGAATCCAAGACAGACCCGGCATGGATGTTGCCGGACATTATCCCTGTTATTCCGCCGGATATGCGTCCGTTGGTTACACTGGATGCGGGTCACGTTGCCGCGTCTGATTTGAATGACCTGTATCGTCGCGTTATTATCCGTAATAATCGTCTGAAAAGATTTATGGAAATGCATGCGCCGGAAATCATTGTTCGCAATGAAAAGCGTATGCTGCAGGAAGCGGTTGATTCCCTGTTCGATAACGGCCACAAGGCACGCCCGATGGTATCTCAGAACCGTCGTCCGTTAAAGTCTTTGTCTGATTCCCTGCGTGGTAAGTCTGGTCGTTTCCGTATGAACATGCTGGGTAAGCGTGTGGATTATTCCGGACGTAGTGTTATTGTGTCGGGACCAAATCTGAAACTGCATCAGGTGGGTCTGCCGAAAACAATGGCGCTGGAATTGTTCAAACCATTTGTTTATGCACGTCTGTTGGCGGGTGATTATGCAAATACACTGAAAACCGCACGCAAGATGGTTGAAAACGGCGAAGACATTGTTTGGGAAATTCTGGAAAAAGTTATTTACCAGCATCCTGTATTGTTAAACCGTGCGCCGTCATTGCACCGTTTGTCAATGTTGGCATTTGAACCGGTTTTGATAGAAGGTAAGGCGATACGTCTGCACCCGCTGGTCTGCAAGGGCTTTAACGCTGACTTTGACGGTGACCAGATGTCTGTTCACGTTCCTATTTCGCTGGAGGCTCAGCTGGAGGCGCGTACTCTAATGTTGTCTTCGAACAACGTTTTGTCCCCGGCCAGTGGTGAACCCATGATTGTGCCGTCCCAGGACATGGTTTTGGGTGTGTACTACATCTCGCTGATTAACGGTGAGCACACTGAAAAGTCGCCGCGCTTTGCAAATATGGACGAAGTGCAGTTGGCGCTGGAAAACAAGACCATTGGTCTGCACACGCCGATTGTTGCCCGTATTAACGGCAAGATTTATAAAACAACCGCGGGTCGTATGATTTTGGGCGAACTGTTGCCAAAGAAAGAATGCATGCCGTTCGATTTGGTTAACAAGGTTATGCCGGTAAAAGAAATCAAGGCTCTGTTGGCAACAACATACGAACGCTGTGGCGACAAGGATACAATTCTATTGGCCGACGCGCTAAAGAACACTGGTTTCGAGCAGGCGGCGCGAAGCGGTATTTCGATTGGTTTCGACGATATCGTAATTCCGGCTGAAAAGCAGGAAATGATTGCGAACGCTGAACGTGCGGCCGAGGAAATAGAACAGCAGTATCAGAACGGTTTGCTGTCTGGTGGCGAGCGTCACAACAAGCTGATTGACTTGTGGCAGAAGACTACCGACAAGCTGGGTGACTTGGCGTACGCTGCGCTGGGTAAAACATCTGGTGATAAATGGAATTCTATTTTGATGATGGCACTATCCGGTGCCCGTGGTTCCAAGACACAGATTCAGCAGCTGGCCGGTATGCGTGGTATGATGCAGAAGCCCGACGGGTCCATTATCGAAGTTCCGATTATCTCGAACTTTAAAGAAGGTCTGACCATGTCGGAATACTTTACCTCCACCCACGGTGCGCGTAAGGGTATGTCGGATACGGCGTTGAAAACCGCTGACGCGGGTTACCTGACACGTCGCTTGGTAGGCTTGGTTCAGAATACAGTTATTACAGAACATGATTGCGGTACATCTGAATACATCACCGCAAAGCCGATTTATCAGGGCTCCAGCCTGTCTGTTGCGCTGGGTGATATTGTTCTTGGACGTACTGCGGCGAATGATATTGTTCATCCGATTACCAAGGAAGTAATCGTACCAAAGGGCGAACTGATATCAAAAACATTGGCTAAGAAAATCAATGAATCTGGTCTGCCCAGCGTTGATGTCCGCAGTGTGCTGACATGTTGCAGCGACGGTCTGTGTGCAAAGTGCTATGGTATGGACTTGTCGCGTAATGCGCTGGTTCACGTCGGCGAAGCGGTCGGTGTTATCGCGGGCCAGTCGATTGGTGAACCCGGTACCCAGCTGACCCTGCGTACCTTCCATATTGGTGGTATTGCGGCCGGTGGTGCGGAAAGTCACTTTATCGAAGTTCCAGTTGCCGGTAAAATCAAGCTGTCGGGTGTTAACACGATTAAAAACTCGGCCGGTCGCGTTGTAGTTCTGTCACGTAATGGCGAACTGTCGGTCGTAGATGACAAGGGGGCCAAACTGTTCTCGGCCGGCCTGCCGTATGCATCTATGTTGATTGTAAACGACGGTGATGCGGTCGAAAAAGGCGCCAAGGTTGCAGAATGGGACCCGTATTCAAACACTATTATCGCCGAAAAAGACGGTATTGTGAACTTTAACGACCTGGTTGAAAATGTTTCCTACCAGGAAGAAGTTGACGCCATGACAGGAATTGTTTCCCGCAAGGTTATCAACTGGAAGACGAATACTAAAAAAGCGCTGAAGCCGGCGGTTACATTGGTTGATGAAAAAGGCAATGTACTGTCACTGGGCGGGAAAAAGATTGCAGAATACCTGCTGCCGATTTACTCGGTACTAAATGTTGCAAATGGCGACAAGGTTGCGGCGGGTGACATTCTGGCACGCATCCCGGTTCAGACAAAGCGTACCAGCGATATTACCGGTGGTCTGCCGCGAGTTAATGAACTGCTGGAAGTTCGTCGTCCTGCAAACCCGGCCCTGCTGGCGGAAATTGACGGTACTGTTGATTTGGAAGATGCGAAATCTAAAATCATTATTCGCATCGAACCGGATGATGGCACCGCGCCGGTTGAATATGCTGTTCCAAAGGGTACAAATCTGCTGGTTCGCAGTGGTGACACTGTTCGCAAGGCGGACAAGCTGGTTGACGGTGACCCGGTTCCGCAGGATATTCTGCGCATCCTGGGCCAGAAAGCCCTGGCAACCTTTATGGTTGAGCAGATTCAGCAGGTTTATCGTCTTCAGGGCGTGGTTATCAACGACAAGCATATTGAAATCTTGATACGTGAGATGACACGTCGCGTTGAAATTACAAATCCGGGTGACACAGGTTTCCTGATGGGTAATGTTGTTGACCGTGTTGATTTCGAAGAAGAAAACGCCCGCGTTGTACGCGATGGCGGCAAGCCGGCGACCGCATCCCAGGTGCTGGTTGGTTTGACCCGTGCATCGTTGACATCACGTTCGTTCATATCGAACGCTTCGTTCCAGCAGACAACCAAAGTATTGGTTGATGCGGCGATAAGCGGTTCGACTGACAAACTGGTCGGTATTAACGAAAACCTGATTGTTGGTCGTCTGATTCCGATTGGAACGGGTGCATATGTCCGCCGCGTTCGTGAAATCGCCAAGGAAGAGGAAAAGGCAGAACGCCTGGCCCGCGAAGGTAACGCTCAGCAGCAGTTGCTGAACATATAAAACCGTTTTGGGGCGTTGCATAACTGTGGCGCCCCGGCGGCGTAAATTTTCCTTGCAAATGCGGGGGAAATAAATAAAATAGACACTAGTTTAAATAAAAGGATTCAAAATGGCAGTGCCAAGAAGTAAAACCAGCAAAGCACGCAGCGCCCAGCGTCGCTCTCATGATGCCTTGTCCGTAATGCCGGCAAGTGTTTGCAAAACATGTGGCGAAAAAAAGCGCCCGCATCACGTTTGTGCAGCATGCGGTGCAAAATAATATCAACTAAGGATATATAGGCAGATTTGGGCGCGCATGCACCCTTTCTGCTTTTTTTATAGACATGACATCTGAAAAGAAAATTATTGCGATTGATGCCATGGGCGGCGACAAAGGGCCGTCGGCTGTTTTTGGCGGCATGAATCAGTTTTTATATCAAAACTCTGATGCGGATGTATTCTTCCGTGTTTTTGGGGATGAAAAAAAGCTGCGCAAGTTAGTGGCAAAATATCCGCGTGTTGCCCGCAATTGTGAGGTAATTCATGCGCCGAACGCCATTCGTGCGACAGACAAGGTCCGCGATGTTATCCGCCACGCACAGGATACGTCCATGTACATGGCGATAAAAGACGTACGCGAAGGGAATAGTGCCGCCGTAATCAGTGCCGGTAACACGGGTGTTTTGATGTCGCTGGCAAAGTTGGCATTGAAAACGATTGACGGAATTTCGCGTCCTGCGATTACAACAATGCTGCCGTCGGGCGGTGGTGATTCACGTGTTGTAATGCTGGATTTGGGCGCCAATATCCAGTGTGATGCGATAAACCTGTTTGATTTTGCGATTTTAGGTAGCGTTTACGCCGAACAGATTGGTAACATGCCGCGCCCGAAACTGGGGGTATTAAATATTGGTGAAGAAGACACCAAGGGCAACGAAACCCTGCGGCATTTGAATCAGGTGTTAAGTGCGCACAAAGACGTGTTGCCTTATGAATATGTTGGATTTGTAGAAGGTACCGATATCAGCGCCGGCGTTGTTCAGGTTGTTGTTACCGACGGTTTTACCGGCAATGTTGTTTTAAAAACGGTTGAGGGTACGGCCCGTCTAATAAAGCGCGTTCTGATGGATAACTTAAAAAAGTCGTGGTTGGCAATGGTTGGCGCGTTCTTTTTAGTTCATGTTTTCAAGCGTCTAAAGCACAAGATTGACCCGCGTTCGTATGCCGGGGCGATGTTCTTGGGGCTGAAGGGATTTGCCGTAAAAACGCATGGTAACAGTGACGCGTTGGCGTTTGCTAATTCCATTCGTCATGCATACGGCCTGACCAATGCGAACTTAAACGATATTATTGCATCACGTGCGCAATCTGTCGCTAAAATCCGCGAGGAATTAAAAGTCGAAGAATAAATATAATCCCGGGCCACCGGGATTTTTATTTGCAATCTGTAGCATGTCTGGTATAATTCCCAATGCATCGGGTGATACCCGGTGTGAGGTGTAAGAACCTCCAATAGTTTTAAAACTCCACAACCGGTTGGAGGGCTGTGATATATCTAAATAAACAGCACTATACTATTGTAGTTCTTAACCTCCAACCGCCCTTCATCACGGCGGATTTTTGTTTTTCAAAAATACGGAGGATAAAATGAAAACAGAAAAGGAATTCGCAATTACCTTGAAAAAAGCGATGCGCTATGCTCGTAAACATAAATGCCCCCAGTATATCGCGCGACATATGGGACTGTGCCCCGGGGTATATTTTGCCTATGAATCAGGCGCTATAAAATTATCTGCATACCAACTGTATGTGTTTATTCATTTAACCGGCATGGGACCGGATTTTATCACGAGTATTTATAAATAAAAACAGTCCGGCGGCAATTACTTGCCGCCGGCCGCTCCTCTCCTTCCGATTACTCGGAAACTGTTAGCCCAGAACCGCAATAATGTTTATGCGGCCATGGCGACGCCTCGTTCGGATGAACCTTCGACATCGATAATCTTTTTAGCCTCCGCAAAGACCATTTCTTTTACGCGCAGCGCCAATGTTTTTGTGTCCAGTCCTTCGGCGGCAACATCGAAATTATCTGTGCGAATCTGCAATGATACGTATGCACCGACCAGTGATGACCGCGGCAGGTCTTCAATAGAACGGGGGGAGTTATTAAAACCAATTTTCAATTCATCCGACAGCGATATAATCTGGCGCTGGTCGTTGACCCATACCGTTGTTGTCAGAACCTTGTTTAAGGCAATCATTATTTCTTTTATGTTTTTTGCCATGATTATCCCCCCTTTACTGGATTTTGGCCGAAAATATAAATAATAAGTGTATTTACACCAGTATTTACATTTTCTGAATCAAATTTGTTCTCTTTGCTTCGTTTTTTGGCAGAAATCCGCTTTTATACGGTTTTCTGGGCTTTTTTTATCTTTTTCTCTTGTCTATACACGAATCATAGAACAAAAACGAATCGCAGGTCAAGCGGAAAATATATCAACTTAAATTTTATTTATAAAAAGGCATTATTGTCATAAGATGTCATTGCTTCCCATGATTTAATTATAATATGGCATTGACAAGCGATGTGCGGCATGCTACATTGGGCACGAAGGACGGAGATGTCGGGATTACCCGAAAAACATAAGAACATAAAATGTCATTGTTTCTCTCATCTTATGAAAATCGTTTGGATACAAAGGGGCGAATTTCTGTTCCGGCATCCTTCCGTGCTTCGATTTCCGGTGATAAATTCGCGGGTGTTGTTTTATATCGTTCATTTACCAATAATTGCATAGAAGGGGTAACCATGGCGCGGCTGGAACAGTTGGCCGGTGCGGTGGATAAAATGGGTGTTTATGATTCTGAACTCGATGATCTGTCTGCGATGCTGTTTGCGGATGCACGGCCGTTGGCGTTTGATGTGGCGGGGCGTATTGTAATACCGGCCGATATGCTGCGTCATGCGGGTATTGGGGACAGTGCGGTCTTTGTCGGTCGTGGGAACAGTTTTCAAATATGGGAACCGTCCGCATTTCGTGCGGCCCAGGAGCGGTCGCTGCGCAATTTACGGACGGCGCGCCCGAATATAAAAATTTCTCAGGCTTAAAAAAATCCCGGGTTTTACCGGGATTTTTTTACCATAGTTTTATTCGGTTTTCAGGTTTGATGTATAGCTTGTCTGTTGGCTGTATATCAAAGGCCTTATACCATGCGTCAATATGTGGCAATATTCCATTTACGCGGTTTTGCCCCAGGGAATGCTCATCCGTTTTAGTCAGGCGTAATGCCTCTTCGGGGCGGATGTTCTGCGCCCATGTGCCCGCATAGGCGATAAAGAAGCGCATTTCCGGTGTCAGGCCGCCTGATTCATTTGATGGTGTGCCGAATTTTTTATATGCGTCGAACGCTATTGTAACGCCGCCATAGTCGGCCAGATTTTCACCCAATGTATATTCGCCGTTTGCTTTTATATCCGGGGCGATTTCTATGTTATTAAAGAATTGGCGCAGAACATCGGCACGCGTTTCAAATGCCTTGGCGTCTTCTGCGGTCCACCAGTCGTTTAAGTTTCCGTTCTTGTCAAAGTGTCGCCCGGAATCATCAAAGCCGTGTGTCATTTCATGGCCTATGATTGCGCCGATTGCACCGTAATTAAATGCATCATCGGCATCCATATCAAAGAACGGATATTGCAGTATTCCGGCCGGGAAACATATTTCATTTGTTGCCGGGTCATAGTATGCGTTTATTTCGTGCGCATTCATGTACCACAGTGTTGGGTCGTTTTCCTTGCCGATTTTAGACATCCAAAAAGCATCTTCGAATTTATCGATGCGAACCATGTTGTCCCACAATGATATGTTATCGGATATTTCCAGCGCGCTATAGTCGCGCCACTTGTCGGGGTATCCGATTTTAGCCTTAAACGTATCTAGTTTTTGTAGCGCCAGTTCGCGCGTTGCAGGCGACAGCCATTCGCTGGCTTCTATTCGCTGGGCGTATGCGCGTTGCAGATTCTTTACCAGTTCCTGCATGCGTTTTTTAGCCTCTGGCGGGAAGTATTCTTTGATATAGATATGTCCGATTTCTTCGCCCAGTGTGCTGTCCAGTATGCCCAGGGCGCGTTTCCATTTTGGCTTTTGCTCCTTTTGTCCGGCAATGGTGCGATTGTAAAAATCAAATGATATCGCGTATGTCTTGTCATCCAGCAGGGTGTCCGCCGCTTCAATAATACGGAATTTTAAATAATCGCGAATCAGGTCGATATCCGTATCGTTCATGATTTTTATCGCTTCGGCGATTGCGCTGGGTTGGGCTATGTTTATGTGCGTTGCCGCCGCCGCACCACGCGCCGCCAGATATTTATCCCAATCAAATCCCGGAAATTTTTCCTTTATTTCATCTATCGACATTTTGTGATAGTTTGCGTTCGGGTCGCGTAATACTTCCTTGGTATGGAATGCCCGCGCCAGGCGTTCTTCCAGTGCGTATAGTTTTTCTGCATCTATTTTAATGCCGAAATTGGCGGATTGGTCGGCGATAAATTTTTTGTACTTCTTACGTATCTCGCATGATTTTTCATCCGTATCAAAGTAGTAGTCACGCGACAGGCCGGTGCCCCCTTGGACTATGTTATAGATAAAATGCTCGCTGTCTTTGTCGTCCAGTGCAACCATATCGCCCCAAAATCCGCCGACAAACCGATGCGATTTTCCCAGATATTCCGGCAGGTTGCTCGCAGACTTTATTTCATCTACCGCATCCAGATATGACTGAACCGGGGCCGTTTTTTCGGCATTACGTCTTTCGTCATCCATTATGATTTTATAAAGTGTGCCGATTTTACCTGTATCTGTTTGGGCTATTTTATGAACACGTTCCAGGTTCTGTTCATACAGAATTTCAAACGAGCCATATCTCGCATAATCGTCGGGTATCGGATTAGCCTTTCGCCAGCCGTTTGTTGCGTATTCATAGAAACCGTTACCAGGTTTTACGCTTGTGTCCATGTTCTCAGTTTTAATGCCGGCGGTCATGATTTTTTCCTCGCTATATTTATTAAATGCAATACCCAGGGCGCAAGTCACGCTCAGTATTCCTATTAAGTTTAGAATTTTATTTTTCATTTTGTTAATTGTAGCAGCATATGCTCCAAAGTCAATATTCCATGACCTGTTGCGCACAGTCTGTCGCCATGTTTTTGTATCAGCAAAGGGTTGTTTCCTACCCAGCCCCAGTCTATTATTCTTTCCACATCCGGGGTGATTTTTACCCCGCGCATGGTGCGCATGCCGGTAATGATTTTTTCGGTTGCGCGTGCATCATCGGATATCGGTGCAAACAATGCGTTGTCGCCCATTTGCTCGAACCAGCGGCCGTCGGTATATATCCGGCCGGCGGCACCGCGTCCTATGCCGATGTATGGCATCCCGTCCCATATATTGGCATTGTGTCGGCATTGCGAATCTGCTGTGGCATAGTTTGATACTTCGTATCGTGGCAGATGAAGGCACTCGCCGATTGTTGCATACATATCTGCCATGTCGCTGTTCGATGGCATCGCCAGGTTCATTTTCCCAAAGGGTGTCGCGGGCTCTATGGTCAGTTCATATAACGAACAGTGCCCCAGCCCGATTTGATTTATACCCCGGCACAGCTTTGCGACAGTTTCCGTCGTGTGTCCCGGCAGGCCATAAATAAAATCCGCACTTAGTTTTATGTTTCGTGCCTGGGCTGCGTTTATTAAGCGCAGTGCCTCATCCGCCGTATGACGCCGCCCCAGAAATTCCAGTTCCCCGTCATCCAATGATTGCACACCCACCGACAGGCGGTTGACGCCGGCGGCTATAAAGCGGTCCAGTCGTGCGGCATCCAGTGTTCCCGGATTTGATTCCAGTGTTATCTCGCAATCTGGACAGATGTGAAAGCATTGACTTATTTTAGCAATTATTTTGGCAAATATCCCGGTCGGCATCAGTGATGGTGTGCCCCCGCCGAAAAATATGGTGGGAATATTTACGGGGCCCAATTTATCGGACCATTGCTGAATCTCGTTACAAATGTTGGTGCAATATTTATCCCAATCAGGCTGTCGCGCGGTCGAGAAAAAGGCGCAATATTTGCATTTTGATATGCAAAACGGAACATGGATATAGATATTGTGAGGCTGTCTCATGACAGGCATTGTAGCGCGCAAGGCACTTCTTGCAAGGGATAAATTATTGTGTTATAATGCCCTTGCGGATGGAAGGTATGAAATCAAGACTTAATGTATTTTTAACTGGTATGATTTTACCATTTGCGGCCTTTGCCGCGAATGAGGGGGTGCCGTCTTATTATCAAACGTCCGCGGGGCCAAATGCCAACCAGATAGGCTATGGCCAGTATAGCCAACAGGGCTATTCAAAATACGTGGGCACATCCGGCCAAAAGCAGGTTGTGGGCACACGTTCTACTTCCTATCAGGTACCGCGTGCATCGGTCGCGGCACCAACAAATTATGGAACGATGACGGCAAACGGCATCGCCGTTCCCGCCGACAGCGAGCACAGAACAAACATATATGCGGGCTATTCCCGCCGATTTGCGGATTTTGAATTTAAAACGGGCGTTAATTCCATTCTGGAATGGGATGACATGGTCTTTAATGAAATAAATGTCGGCGCCCAGCATAACTTTTCCCTGCGCAACTTTGATATGTTCGTATATGGTCAGTATGCGTATGGAAAGCAGGAACATGGCGGTCTGTCCATGGACTATGACCTGGAACCGTATGATTCCGCGCGCCCAGAAGAGGGGATTTTTACCATTTCAATCGGTAATCAGTCCGGTACATCAAATCATTTTAAATTTGGTATCGGGGCACACCATATTTGGGATATCGGTGGCTGGAAACTTTCGCCGTCTATTGGTTATGAAATATTCAAGCACGACCTAAAGATGTCGGACCACTATTATCCGAATCCTGGTATTTACCTGCCGCTGCTGACGGTCAAAGGTGATTATGTATATGTTGATGCGGCCAGAAACTATTATGCCTTCCCCCAGGGGGTAGAGGCCCCGGACGACCTGTATCAGGTATGTATGTCGCCCGAAGATATTAAGTTGGTAGATACATCTGTGGTTGCGCCCGGCACTGGCATTATTTTGCCGGAGGGTGGGCTGCATATGACCGACTATAACCCGTCAATGGGTACAACTCCGTGGGGTGTGGGGCCCGGTGATTGTGTTATTATCGGTGGTGATGGTCCCATAATAGTAGAGGGGACAACACACATCTATAACACAACGTGGAGTGGTTTTTTTGTCGGCCTAGAGATTGAAAAGCAGATGACACTGGCTGACAAGTTGCGCTTTTATGTTCAGTTCGGCCTGCCAAAGTACTCGTCTGAGGGAACATGGCCGATGCGTACCGATTGGCAGCAAAACCCCAGCTTCCTGGACGAGGGCAGCAAGGGCGCCTATTCATACCTGGCAGAAATGGAATATAATATGCGCTTGTCCGACCGGTTGCAGTTGGCATTAAAAGTGGATACAAACCTGTTCCATGTCGGTAATATTCCGGGTAAACTTTATGTTGCCGAATATACTGATGTTTCGGTTGATGCAAATGGCAATCAAATATTTGTCGAAGAAATAATCACAGACCCTGCCACCGGTGCTCAGACAACGGTGCTTGTCCCACAGTTGGAAACGATTCCGGCGCATACCGAACACGTCAGCAATTCGCTGAAAGAGGCAACCTGGCAGTCGTTTGGTCTGCATCTGGGTGTTAAATACGCATTTTAATAAACCTTAAATCGGGGGGATTTAATATGAAATCCAGGAATATATTGCGCGTATGCGCCGCTGCTTTGACGCTATGTTCCGCGATGCCGGCGCGTGCCGACCGCGGTACGTTTGATATGGACCGCTGGGGCCAGATATTGGATAATGTTCGTACGCGTGCAGCGGCTCAAAATATCTCAGATGCCACGGTGCGGGCGACATTAAAAACGCCGGCTTTTATTCCCTCCATTGTTCACAGCGATAAGAATCAGTCGGAATTCAAGCTGACGCTGGACCAATATTTGGCCCGTACTGTCAACGCTAAGCGGATTGCAAATGGTAAAAAGATGCGTGGGGTCTATCCCACAATGCTCTCGCGCGTGGAAAATAAATATGGTGTCCCTGCGCATGTTATATTGGCGTTTTGGGGGCTGGAATCGAATTATGGTGAATACAAGGCGGCGCATCGCCTGACGGATGCGTTTTTAACACTGATGTATGACGGCCGGCGTGAAACATTTTTCGGCAACCAGCTGCTGGCGTTGATGAAGATTGCCGATGACAACAACCTGGACATAACCCAGATTCGCGGCAGCTGGGCCGGCGCCATGGGACATTTTCAGTTTATTCCGACAACGCTGGCGTCCTATGGCGTGGACGGCAATGGTGATGGTAATATCGATATCATCGGCAGCGTTGGCGATGCAATGTTCAGTGCGGCCAACTACCTTAACAAACTGGGTTGGAACCAGAATGAAAGAATAGTTCGCGCGGTTGTTGTTCCGGCGGATTTTGATGCGTCTTTGCTAAAAGGGGATGTGAAAAAGAATCTGGACCAGTGGGCGGCATTGGGTGCCACGCTGCCCGATGGGGGTGCGTTGCCGGCCACGGATATGACAGCGGGTCTGGTTGCGGATGCCGCCGCCATAGAAGCCGCCCAGGCGTCTTCGGATGTGTCCGATATGGATACGGATATCGCACCGCGCCCTGTTATAAAGGCATATTTGACATATCCTAACTTTTATCGGATAAAAAAGTGGAATAATTCCAACTGGTATGCGATTGCGGTTGCAACGTTGGCGGACGAGTTGAAATAGCCTCCCCCTTAAAATCGTTAAAAATAATAATAATTGCTAATAGCGGGATTCTTTGATAATCTTCCCATATAGTGCATATATAAAGGATATATTATGGCAATAAAGGTTCGCGATTATGAAGTTCGCATGGCCCGTAACCGGGAAGAGCGCAAACAGGTTCGTCAATTGCGATACGATGTTTTTGTAGAAGAAGAGGGCGCCGCCGCCACCGAGGAGCAGCATGCCCTGCGTGAGGAATATGATTCCTATGACCGTCATGCTGATTACATGGTTGTTTTGCATGCGGGTCGCATTGTTGGCACATATCGCATAATCAGCCGCAATGCCGCGGAAAAAATGGGTGGCTTTTATACCGAGAACGAGTTTGATATCTCAAAGATAAAGAAGGCCCGTGGCAACATTGCGGAAATGTCGCGTGCATGCGTCGCGCGCGAGTATCGTGAAAACGCCCTTGTGATGCGTATGCTGTGGGCGGGCCTGGGTGAATATGTTGTTCGTCACAAGATTGCGATACTATTCGGTGTTGCATCATGGGTTGGGAAAAATCCGGTTGCATCCGCCCAGGCGATATCATACCTGTACTACAATCATTTGTCGCCGCTGAATCTGCGTGCACGTGTGCTTAGTGAAAATTTTGCGGACGGTGTTAATCCCAAAATGTCGCGGATGAACATCCTGCCGGAGGTATTTATAGACAAAGACATGGCAACGCGTGAAATGACACCGCTGGTAAAGGGGTATCTGCGCTTGGGGGCATCCTTTGGCCGTGGTGTGTTTATTGATGCGCCGTTTAATTCGTATGATGTATTTGTCATGCTCCAAACCAAGAATATCGCCCCGGCATATCAAAAGCATTTCCTGGGCAAGGAAAATGCGCTGGCGGGACTGGATGCGGATGCATCAAGTGGCACCATGCGCACAATCGGCAAGATTGTATCGTTCCCTGTGACGGGCCCGCTAAAGGTAATGGGGGCGTTTGTCGAATTCCTGCTGCGCGAAGATGCGGCTGATGCAGAATATCGTGATGATTCCAAAGACGAGGCGGAGGCCGAAGACTAATCATGGCGCATGTTCGCAGACAGAATATTTTTACCACCATGCTGGCCGGAATAAAATTCGGCCTGTTTTGGATTCTGGTATTTTTACAGTTGCCGATAATAATACTGCTGCCGCGCGGCCGGGTCAGTGTTTGGTACATGCGTGTGTTCATGTGGTTTTTGTTAAAGACGGCGGGTATTCGCGTTCGTGTTCACGGGCGCCTGGTATCGCGCCGGCCATTGCTGGTTATTACAAACCACATATCGATATTTGAAATCGCGACTTTCCCGGTTGCATTCGGCGGCAGCTTTGTCGCCAAGAAAGAGCTGGAATCATGGCCTGTGGTTGGCTGGGTTGCGAAAAAGTTCGGTGTTATATTTGTTGACCGACGGCCGTCACATGCTGTTGAGGCCCTGGCGGTGGTTCAAAAGACAGTCCAGACCGTATCATATCCCATGTTTCTGTTTCCGGAGGGGACAACAACAAACGGTGCCTATGTCAAAGAGTTCAAAAGCACATTGTTTAACTTTGTGGAAAATTCCAATGTCACCGTTCAGCCGATGGCAACCGTTTATCGTCACCTGGATGGGGCACCGATATCTGATGAAGACATGGCGACGCATTACGCGTACTTTGACAACGCAAAGCAGGAGCGCGGCCCGCATGCCCCGCGTGAGCGCAGTGCCTTTGCCCAGTTGTTTCATATAATGGTTATCGGTGGCTTTCGTGTGGATATAACTATTTTGCCGCCGCCGTCTTTGGCGGGAATGGATAGAAAACAGATTGCAGCAATGCTGCAAAAAACAGTATCTGATAAATATATGGAATTAAAAGACAAAGAGATAAAAAAATGAAAACAGCAATCACACCCACGCGTGCGGAAAACTTTAGCGAATGGTACCAGAATCTGATAACGGCGGCCGACCTGGCGGAAAATGCGCCGGTTCGCGGCTGCATGACGATAAAGCCATACGGCTGGGCGATATGGGAACTGATGCGTGATGAAATGGACCGTCGTATAAAGGCCCAAGGCGTACTGAATGCAAACTTTCCGTTGCTGATACCGATTGATTTCTTTAACCGTGAGGCGGAACATGTCGCCGGCTTTGCCAAAGAGGCGGCGGTTGTCACACATTACCGCTTGAAAATGATTGATGGTGCCCTGGCGCCCGACCCGGAATCCAAACTGACCGAGCCATATATAATCCGCCCGACATCCGAAACGATAATAGGCGAGGCGATGTCCCGCTGGGTCCAGTCGTACCGTGACCTGCCGATGAAGTTGAACCAGTGGGTAAATGTAATGCGCTGGGAAATGCGTCCGCGTATGTTCTTGCGTACATCTGAATTTAACTGGCAGGAAGGCCACAACGTGTTCGCCACGCACGAAGAGGCGAACGCCGACGCCCGCAAGATGCATAAGCTCTATGGCGACTATATGCGCGATGTTTTGGCAATTCCCGCCATTATGGGTGAAAAAACACCAGAAGAGAGATTTGCCGGTGCCGACCACACATACACGACCGAGCAGATAATGCAGGACGGCAAGGCACTGCAGGCGGGTACGTCCCACGACCTGGGCCAGCATTTCTCGAAATCGTTCGGTATAAAATATCTGGGCACCGACGGCCAGTTGCACCATGCATGGACGACATCATGGGGCACGTCAACGCGTATGATGGGCGGTCTGTTTATGACGCATAGTGATGACGACGGCCTGGTCCTGCCACCAATGGTGGCACCTTACCAGGTTGTGATTATACCATTAGTTCGCGACGGAAATGATGACGCGCTAAATGCGTATGCGGAAAAAATCGGTGATGAGCTGCGCGCGCATGGTATTCGCGTTCTGGTCGATACATCCGATATGCGCGGGCCGGATAAAATGTGGAAATGGATAAAGCGCGGCGTGCCGCTGCGTGTGGAAATCGGTGGTCGCGAAATGGCGGCGGACCAGGTAACCGTTACACGTCGTGACCTGGGCAAGGCGTCAAAGCAGACAATGGCCGTGGCCGAATTTACAGACGCCGCCGCGGAAATGCTGCGCGTGATGCATAAAGACATGTATAACGCCGCCGCCGCTCGCAATGCAACGATGATAAAGAATGTTGAATCGCTGGACGCGCTGGACGCGGCATTAGGGGCGGGTGAAATCGGATTCTTCCGCTTAAAGTATGATTTGACATTGGCGCCGGAATTCGATGCGATTATGGATACGTACAAGGTATCGCGTCGCTGTCTGGATGATGCGGACCCGACATACGTGTTTGTCGCAAAATCGTATTAAAAATCGCCCCCGTTTGGGGGCGGATTTTATTTTTGTTCTATCCCGGGCCAATTACATTTCGCCAGCCAATCTGGCGCAACAGTCCGCGTAAATATATATAACTGATACGCGGATATCGGCGCCATGGCACGCTCAAACGCTTGATACAGCGACCAGCCCACATGCATATTGCGCGCCAGCCAATACGGACTGGTATTATTCTGCTTTCGCGCGCGCCGCATCAAACGGCCGATGGTTTCGTAAAATTCAGATTCTGTTTTTATACGTAACATTTTTTCACTCCATAGTTTTTATGTTAATAAAAACATACCGCCGTGATGAAGGGCGGTTGGAGGTTCATAACTACAATAGTATAGTGTTGCTTATTCGGTATATTCGCAACCCTCCAACCGGTTGTGGAGTTTTAAAAACTATTGGAGGTTATGACACCTCACATCGGTAATCATCCGATGCGATATGAATTATAACATAATAATTGCGCTTTGCAAATTTTAATATCTGTCGTATATGACGGGTGTTTTATTTATCGTATATATACGCCCGTCATTTTCGCGGTTATAAAAGATGTACAAGACGTTTGATATATCGTCAGTCATCCATGGATTTTGCATGCCAATTACCTGGCGTTGGGTGTTATGCGGGAACACTGTGTGAAATGTGTTGTCAAACACGCGCGTGTATGCATCCTGGAAAGATGGGCTGGTTACCATATTCATGATTATTATGCCGTTTGGTGCCACGCGTGATTTAATGCGCACCATGAATTCAGCCGTGATTAAGTTTTCCGGAATCTGATACGAATTAGAATAAACATCCAATATAATCAGGTCGAATTCTTTTGTTGTGTGTTTTAAAAACTGGCTGGCGTCACGAACAATGAAGTTTTTGTTAGGTGTCAGCTTGCGGTTTAAAAACTTCTGTTCCGATATGTCTTTTAATGTTCCTTCGATATCGACAAAGGTATATTCGTTAAAGCTGTCGTTAAGGCCGGCTGTAAAACCACCCGCCCCCAGGACTAATATCTGGCGCCGCTTGTCATTGGGCATATTGTATATAAAGTTATCATTGATGTAGTTTATATATTCCGCACCCATCTGCGCCTGGGGGTAATATACCGACATCGGCAAACCGTTCATATATAAAATTTTAAGCCCGCCGCCATCGGTAACAGATATCGTAGAGTTTGCGTTATTAACCAGGATTCCGAAATATTTTTTCTGGACAGCGTCGCTGTTGATAATGACGGCGGCCGTCATTATCGCTGCAGCGGCGATTAGCCCGCCCCAGCGTATTTTACAAGTTATTGCCGCGCATATC
>Ga0137306_100931_pt1 | contig 34327 bp, 20 predicted proteins | sample Inofroosms_March_FD_97187 | JGI IMG/M metagenome (GOLD analysis project Ga0137306, IMG submission 97187) | Mouse cecal microbial communities from Vienna, Austria - N-Acetylneuraminic and N-Acetylglucosamine D2O microcosms_March | ecosystem: Host-associated > Mammals > Digestive system > Large...
TCCGCATCCGTAGACACATGGATCCGCTGGAACATACCTGACTGCTGTGCCACTTCGATCGAATATGCCAATAACGGCTTCCCGCATAATTCCTTAATATTTTTATCTTTCAGGCCCTTCGAGCCGCTCCTGGCTGGGATAATCGCAAGATTCCTTCCCTCCCCCTGCCCGCCCATGCGCTCTGCTTCCATAAATTTTCCATCCTTCACTGCAAATACCTCCATCGTTTCCTACAACATTCCCTGCCAATTCCTCCATAAGACACTACAACGTTCACTGCAAATCTTTTTATAAAACCCCTATGCCCTATCATCACGATTTGTTGCATTTTGTTTCATCATACAATATCTTCTACGCTATTTCAAGATTTAAAATCCGCAAAGTCCCCTAACTTTATGCCCAAAACCAATTGAAATTACTGGCATTTTGTGTTAGCATGGCCTTGGACAGACTCAACCAGAAAATCTTGTGAGCGAGGAAACCAAATGCACATTACAGAGCAGCTACGGAAGCCGGTGAAGGAGGTAAATTATCTGAATGTAGAGAATACAGACAGATACCGCCCCATACTCCGGTTCTTTTATTTAAAATATGAACGGATGAAATACTGGCTCTACCAGGAGGACGTCTACGAAGCCCTGCGGGAAGATCCCTATTTCGCCCACTACACCATAGAACAGTGCCAGCAGGATCTGGCAACGCTGGCAGGCTGGGGCAACCTGGTAACGATCCAGGATTCCAAGAACGTCCGCACACTGGAAGAATTTAAGAACCGCAGATACCAGTACCAATTGTCCGAATATACGGTTGAGATTGAGCGTATGGTGATACGCCTAGAGAACTTGCTGGTGGAGGGCGCCTCCCTGGAACCCTCCCTGCTGGAGCGCATGAAAGAAGCGCTGGCCAGGCTCCCGCAGATGGCAGACGCCCCCATCGGCCAGGCCTATGGCTGGTGGCAGGGGCTGGAGAATGACTTCGTACGCCTCAACCAGAATTACCAGGACTATATGCGCGCCCTCAACAGCGCACGGGCCGAAGAACTGATGCGCACCCAAGAATTCCTGGTCTTTAAGGACCATCTGATTGAATATCTCCGCACGTTTGTCAAAGCATTGCAGCAGAATGCCTCAATGATCGAAGCAACGATCCGCAATGCAGATTCCGCACAGATCGAGCAGATCCTGGAGAAAATTGTCGAATACGAAATGAATATCCCGCGCATTGACGCCCAGCCGGAGCACACTGCCATCCGCGAGCGCATGCATGGGAAATGGCTCAGCATAGAGGAATGGTTTGTAACGAAAGGAACCCAGGAAGCGGAGGCCTCCAAAGTATTTGATGCCACCAACGAAATCATCCGCAAAATCACACGCTATGCCACCCGGCTAAGCGAAATGAACAACCTGGGCGCAAACCGAAGGGAAGAATATTTTAAAGTTGCCGAGATGTTTGGCAAATGCCAGCAAATCCATGAGGCGCACCGCCTGGCCGCCTGTGTATTTGGCATAGAAAGCCCGCTGCACCTAAAGGGAGACATGCCCCGGGCAACTGACAGCATCCACAGCAGTATCTATGAGGAAGATCCCTGCATCATAAAGCTTGCGCCAAGGACGCGCACCTACCATGAGAAAGCCAACCGTCCCCAGATTGCAGACCAGTCCCAGGAACAGGCGCGCATCCGCCAGGAACTGCTGGAACGCCTGCAGCGGGAACGCGCCTTGCTGGACAGCTATATCCAGGACAGCCGCCTGGACTTTGCTGCCTTGCCGACCATTGAGCCGCAGATACGGGATACCTTCCTGCTCTGGCTGTCGAAAGCCTTAGAAAATGAGCACCAACGGGGCAAAACCGAAGACGGGAGGACGTACCACCTGGAAGGCAGCTGGGAGGAAACCTGCATCTTGCACTGCACTGACGGGACGTTCCAGATGCCGGCATTTGTTATCTGTTTTGAAGATTAATGCCAAGGGGATCATCGTTTTATGGGTATTTATACTTGGCAAACGGACGCTGCTTTGGGCAAACCAGCTGAAATTGGCCACGCAAAAAAATCTATGGCTATGAATACTTTTTATTTTCTAGAAAAGGCACGGCGCACAGCGGGCTATGTAACTGATTTTTGAGTGGCGCTCCCGGAGAAAAAGAAAAGCAATATAAAAAGTTATTTCTTGACAGTTCCTTAGTACTGCTATGTCGCGATCGGAACGAGAGCGCGTTTCTGTTGCGGCCTCCCACCTTCCGCAGCGACCCGTTTAGCCACTATGCATCTACGCTATCAATATTAATCTTAATAAAAGAAAGGCCACAACCATTGAATACACTAGAAAAGCTGCTTTCCAAACGCTGGTTTGTCAAAGCAGTCAATAAAGAGGAATACTATCAAATAAAAGACGAAGTAGGGAAGTACCAAAATTTCTTGAGCGAGAAATTAGGCTACCATATCATTGTAAACCCTTATGTGGTAAAATTAGAAAAAATCCCTGCCACCCCCGAGAACTGGATGGGGATCATGGAATTCTCGGATCCAATGGAGTATGTTTTTTTCTGCCTGACGCTGATGTTTCTGGAGGACAAGGAAGTGGACGGGCAATTTATCCTTTCCCAGCTGACGGAGTTTATGCAAAGTATCTGGAAACAGAGTACGCTGGACTGGACCGTCTACCAGAACCGCCGCTATCTGGTGAAGGTATTGAAATATTGCGTAAAATGCGGGATTTTACAGGTATATGATGGCAGCGAGGATCAGTTTAAGAGCGACAGCCAGGCTGATGTGCTTTACCTGAATACGGGGGTGTCCCGTTATTTTATGCGCAATTTTACCAAAGATATTATGAAACTGTCCTCCGCAGAGGAATTTATCGGGGACAGCTGGGTCGGCATGGATGAAGACCGGGGGATTATCCGCAGGCAGCGTGTGTACCGCCGGTTATTGCTGTCTATGGGGATGGAACGGAGCGAAGAGACGGAAGAGGATTTCCTATATGTGCGCAATTATGGCAAGAAGACGATCGAAAAGGACTTTTCCCGCTACTTTGACTGCGAGCTGCAGATTTACCGCAACCATGCATTTCTGGTACTGGGGGAAGAGGCCGCGATGGGAAAATGTTTCCCGGATGGGAATAACCTGGCGGACATCGCCTTGCTCTGCGCCAGGCTGGTACGGGAGAAGGTGGCGGATGGGGAATGGGAAGCCGATGTACGGGATGAAATCCTGGTGCCGGAAAATCAGTTCCTGGATCTCCTGGAACGGTGCAAAAAACTATACGAAGAAGGGTTTTGGAAAAGCTACCGGGAAATGACAGCCAGGGAATTTTGCAAGACGGTGAGCGAATATCTGCTGCAGCTGGAGTTTATCGAACCGCAGGATGGGCAGGTAAGGATACGGGGCAGGTTCTGCCGGATGATCGGGGAATATCCCATAGATTTCATGCAAGGCAGAAAATGAACCACCCCACTGCAAGTAACGGGATATAAAATCCGTGAAAGAATAAATTCATGGCTCAGAACGTGCCGTACAGCGCATCCCTGTGCCGTGGACAGCAACAACTTATTTGCTATGCCTATCCATGCAGTGACTAACATATTAACATAGAAAAAACAGGAGGAACACATGAGAAATAGCCGTTGGGTTGGCAGCCGGATTGGGCTGGTGGATTTCTGGTATTATGGAGATCAGGAATATGAATTTTTGGACGGGCGTATGCTGCTGCGCGGGGCAAATGGCTCGGGGAAATCCGTCACCATGCAGAGTTTCGTGCCGCTGCTGCTAGATGGAAATATGCGGCCGGAACGGCTGGATCCTTTTGGCTCGAAGGCACGTAAGATGGAAAATTACCTTTTGGAGGAAGACGATACGCGCCAGGAGCGGACGGGATACCTGTATATGGAGTTTAAACGCGAGGGTTCTGAGACGTACCTCACGTTTGGCATGGGCATCCGCGCCAGGAAGGGGAAGAAGCTGGAAACCTGGTATTTCTATATCCAGGACGGGCGGCGCGTGGGGAAGGATTTCTGGCTGTATAAGGGGCGTTCGGAAAAACTGGCGCTAACCAAGACGGAGCTTCGGAACCGGATTGGCGAGGGCGGAAGCGTGATTGACAGCCAGGGGGAATACGAAAGCCGCGTCAATGACCTGCTGTTTGGATTTGAAACCGTAGAGGAATACCGGGAGCTGCTGGCGCTGCTGATCCAGCTGCGGACGCCAAAGCTTTCCAAAGATTTTAAGCCTTCCATCATCAATGAGATTCTAAGCCGCTCCCTGCAGACCCTGTCGGAAGATGATTTGCGGCCGATGTCAGAAGCGATTGAAAACATGGACAGCATAGAGACAAATCTGCGCACCCTGGAAGAGTCGGCCAAGGCCGCCGCCGATATCCATAAGGTTTATGAGAAATATAATAGGGCCGTGCTGCTGGAAAAGGCAGAATGCTATCTGGATGCGGAACAGGCATACCGCAAGAAGGAAAAAGAGACAGAGCTGCTGCAACGGACGCAGGCCAAGGCGGAGCAGGATCTTGCAGAGGAAACGGCACATTACCAGGTGCTGGAAACGGAGCTGCAGGTCGTGGAACAGGAATACCACAGCCTGCAGGAAAGCGATGCCGCCAAGCTCAAGGAACAGGAGGAAAAGCTGCTGCTGGAGGAAGCGGAACAGAGCCGGCTGCTGGAGCAAAAGGAACAGAAGACAGACAGCAAACGGGAAGAGCTGCGGGACAAAGAAATCCAGCTAAAGTCGCTGCAGGGGGAAGCCGAGCAGCTTTGGGGAGAGATCGAAGGCTGCTTTGCGGCAATCGAAGAAGAAATGGAGGAAAGTTATTTCCCTGACTGGAAATTTGTCATAGAGGACCTGCAGAAGGAGCGGGAGAAAGCGTATGATTTTTCCTTCCCAGAAGGCCTGCTCAAGGAATACCGCAAACGAATCCGCAGCGGCATGGAAATGCTGAAACGGGAAGGCGAACTTAAGAAACAATATGGGGATGCCCTGCAGGAAATGGATCTGCGCAAGGAAAACCGCGACGCCCGGGAAAAGGAATGGCTGCAGTATGAAGGGATGGTGCGGGAGCAGAAAGGGGAACTTACCGAAGCCATCCATCTATGGTCCAGCCAGAACTGCTGGCTTTGTCTGGATGCGCCGCCGCTGCAGCAAATCGACCGGCAGGTGGAAGCCTTCCAATATGAAGATGACTACTCCGATATCCGTGAAGCCGCAGATGCTGCGCGGCTGGAAACCAGACAAAAAATATTAGACGGGAGAGCCGGCTTAGAGCGGGAGTTAAAGCTGGAAGAAGAGGAAAAGAAACGGATCATTTGGGAGATCTTAAATCTGGAAGCCTCCAAAGAAGTAAAACTGGAACACGCGAAAGAAGTGCGGCAGAACCGGGAACTGCTGAAGCAGCTACATATTCCGGCAAAGCCATTTTACCAGGCCATCGACTTTGACCCTGCCCTGACAGACGAACAGCGCAACCGCCTGGAAGCCTCCCTTGCACAGATGGGCGTCTTAGACGCGCTGCTTGTGCCTGCCGATTACAGGGAACGGATTATGGAAATAGAAGGCTCCGTATGTGATAAATACCTGTTTGCCGATGCAAAACAGCTGCAAGATAACCTGATGGATCTGTTTACCGTAGAACATGAGGAAGATGACATCCTGTTTACCATGCAGGTGCAGAATATCCTTTCTGGCATTGGCTATGAGAAGGCAGATACTGCACAGGATACGGCTTCCACCTGGATTGCAAAAAATGGATATTATAAAATTGGCATCCTGGAAGGAACGGTCTCTTCCCTCTATACCGCAAAATATATCGGGGCGGCTGCCCGCGAGCGGCACCGCCAGGAATGCCTTGCAGAGCAGAAACAGGAACTGCAGCAGACAGAGGATAGAATTGCTGGGCTAACCGCCGCCATCCAGGAGAAAAACCTGCATTTAGAAGAACTGCAGCGGGAATTTGATGCATTTCCACGAGTGGACGACCTAAAGGTTGCGCTCCGGGAGGCAAACCGGGTGAAGCATTTGCTGGAACAAGCCGAAACAGATGTGAAGAAGCAACTTACCATCCTGCAGGGCTGGGAACAGCAGCTCAAGGAAATACAGATCCAGGTACAGGAAATCTGTGGGAAAACGGAGCTTCCGCAGCGGCTGGATGCTTACCAGCAAGAGTGGGACAGCCTGGAAGAATACCAGGAGCAATTTCAGGCGATGAAGGAACTCCATGGGCAATACTGCAGCCGCTGGATGCTGATTGACACCAGAAACGAACAGATGGAAGGGCTGTCCCTGGACCTAGACGACCTTATGAGCGAACAGCTGCGGATGAAACGGCAGCTCCAGGCATGCCAGGCAAGCTTGCAGTCCATCCGCGAACAGCTGCAGCTGACGGATTATGAATCCATCCGCGAACGGCTGGAGCATTGCCGGAGAAGGCTCAATACCCTGGACGGCATCCCCAAGGAAAAAGAACGTTCCATCGAACGGCGCAGCAAGCTGGAAAAAGAAATCGAATACAAAGCAGAGCGGCTGCGGGAAGGGCGGCAGGACATGCAGCAGGCAGACGCGCTGCGCAGGCAGTGGCAAACTGTATTTTCCAGGGAATATGAACTTGGATATGTGGCCTGCTGCCTGGAACCCTTGCAGAATACTTCTCTGGACAAGATACAAAATACGATACCAGACAATCTGCAAAACCTTGCCGCCAGAGTGCAGTCCCTGCTGCACGGCCAGCTCGGCTCCAAAACCCGCTTTAGCCTGCTGAGCGACCTCCAGAATGCCTACCATGAGAAACGCGGCATGCTAAGCGAATACCAGCTGATTATCCAGAATAACCTCTTTGAGGAACTGACACATTCTGATTCGGCGCACCTGCCATCCGAACGTGTCATCCGCATTGATATCAAGGCCAAGTACCGGGGCGCCGATCTTCCATTTTTAAAATTAGTATCGCAGCTCCATGCGGATGTGGATACCCTTAGCAGCCTGCTGAGCGAGAAGGATCGGGAACTCTTCGAGGACATCCTCTCCAATACCATCAGCAAGAAAATCCGCGCCAAAATCCATGAGAGCAACCGCTGGGTAGAGGCTATGAACCGCATGATGGAATCCATGGAAACCTCCAGCGGGCTGACCCTGAGCCTGAAATGGCAGCCCAAAAAAGCAGATCAGGAAGGGCAGCTGGACACAAAAGAACTCGTGGCCCTGCTGCAGACGGATGCAGAGATTATGCGCCAGGAAGACATTGACAAGATTTCCGGGCATTTCCGCAGCTGTATCCGGGAAGCGCGCAAACTGTCCCGGGAAGAATCCAACCTGCAGTCCTTCCATGTCATTATGAAGGAAATCCTTGATTACCGGAAATGGTTCGAATTTCAGCTCTATTTCCAAAAAGCCGGGGAAAAGAAAAAGGAACTGACGGACCGCATGTTCTTTACCTTCAGCGGCGGCGAAAAGGCCATGTCCATGTATGTGCCGCTTTTCTCAGCCGTCGTCGCCAAATACAAAGGCGCCAACCTGGACGCGCCAAGAATCATTTCCCTGGATGAGGCATTCGCTGGCGTAGATGAGACGAACATCAAGGATATGTTCCGCCTGATGGTGCAGCTGGAATTGAACTTTATCATCAATTCACAGGTGCTGTGGGGAGATTACGGCACCGTCCCCAAGCTGGCCATTTACCACTTGATCCGTCCACAGAACGCCAAATGCGTAACCGTCCTCAAATACATCTGGAACGGAAAGGGAAAGGAACTGCAATAAAACCGTCACATCAACCAATCAGATATTCGTATGATACACTGGGAGGGCAAAAATAAGACAATGGCAGACAGCAAACAGTTACTCCAGGCAATTTCATATTTCCAAAAATACCCTGTATATGAAAAACTTTTCTCCCTTATGAAGCAAAAATACGCCCGCCTTGGGCATTTTGGCGGGACGTTTGTGTTGGACAGCCTAACTGACTCGGACAGAGGCACCCTCTCCGGCTTCCTCGGCATGGACATCGCAGACATGGAACCTGTCAAAATTCTGTTTACCCGGCTTAATGCCGCCCTGGGCAAAAGCAGGTTCGCCGCCTTGAGCTGGGAGGATATCCTGACAAAATATTATGGCATGCCCCTATTGGTCAACCGAGACGTCCACTTGCAGCGCCAGCAGGAAAAGGAAGCTTTCTTCCAGGCCTGCCTGTCTGACTGCAAAGACCCAGACATACGGAACTGGCTGGCAGAGGTGCTGCTAGAGCAGAAAAGCGGCTGCCGCATCATCGAAAAGCAGTTCGCCAATGATGCCATGCAGCTGCGGCAGATGCTGCAGCGCCTCACCTATGCCCTGGAACGCCTGCCCGCCCGCCGCGGCCAGAAGCAGCTACTGCCCGTCTTCGCCGCCATGACAACAGGAAACCCACACTACTTTGACGATGGAACCACCGCCTGCAACCTGCTGCTGAATTATGGCGCATACCGCTATGGCCAGTCCGATACCAAACTGTCTGGCATTGAACAGCGGGAATCCCTCCTCTATCAAATGGGTCTCCTCAAAGACAGCCTCTCCAACACCTGCCTGGCATACGGCATCCTTGGCCAAACGGCAGACAGCGCCCTCCACCAGGGGCTGTATGGCTTCTGCCAGGAAAAGCAGGCGCTGCAGATTACCCTTGGCACATTAAGCCAGCTCCGCCAGCTAGTAGCGGCAAGCGAAATAGATACTCACAATTTACCCGCTGCCCCAACAGCAGCTATGACGGAAACTGCCACAGAAAGCACAGCACACACTATAGCAGAAACCACACCACTGACGATAACGGCAGCTTCTGCACTTACCACAACAGAAACTACAGCACACGCTATAACAGCTCCCCAAAAAAGACACGCTGTCTATATCCTGGAAAACCCTTCCGCATTTTCCTACTTGGTCAGCAAATATCCCATGTATGCATTCTTATGCACCACTGGGCAGCTTAAGCTTGCCAGCTATGCGGCAATGGATTTATTCCCAGATACCTATACCTTTTATTATGCTGGGGATTTCGACCCGGAAGGCCTGCAGATTGCCCAAGACTTGAAAAAGCGGTACGGCAGCCGCATGATCCTATGGAATTATACCAAAGAATACTATCAGCAGGCCATATCAGACCTTACGCTAAGCCCCGCCCGAATCCACAAATTAGAAAAAATTATCATCAAAGATTTGCTGGAAATCAAACAATGCCTGCTCACAGAGAAACATCCTGCCTACCAGGAAAAGATATTGGATAGCTATCTTATTGAAACACTGGCGGATTGATAGCTCGCTGGTTAAGTCTCTTTTTGGCTTAACCAGCAGGCACTCTTTCATCATCATGTAACTGCAATCCTACAAATGGGAAGAATTCTTCTCCGATATTTCATCTTTATTTTTAATCCACCGCCCAGCCCGAAAGGTATGCTTCCTGCTCTGGGGTCAGCTTGTCAATGGAGAGGTTCATGGCTGCCAGCTTATAGCGGCCAATCTCATTGTCAATCGACTCCGGCACGTTATATACCTTGGTCAATAGCTCATTCTTATGCTGCACCATCCAATTGAGGCTCAATGCCTGCACTGAAAATGACATGTCCATAATCTCCGCCGGATGCCCCATGCCGCAGGCCAGGTTGACCAAGCGCCCATCTCCCAGCACGTTTAAGGTACGCCCGTCTGCCAATTCATAACCGACAATATTGTTGCGGCGCGTCTCCTGCTTCACCGCCATTTTGGCCAGGGAAGCCACATCTACTTCACAGTCAAAATGCCCGGCATTGCACAGGATGATGTTATCCTTCATCACTTCAAAATGCCTAGGGACGATCACATCCTTGCAGCCTGTTACCGTTACAAAAATATCCCCATACTTGGCCGCTTCGTCCATCGGCATAATCTGGAACCCATCCATGGTGGCATCCAGGGCTTTGAAGGGATCAATCTCTGTGACAATCACATTTGCCCCCATGCCCTTGGCGCGCATGGCCGTACCCTTGCCGCACCAGCCATAGCCAGCAATTACAACCGTCTTGCCAGCGACAATCAGGTTCGTCGTGTCCATGATTGCCGTCCATACGGACTGGCCTGTGCCGTATTTATTGTCATAATAATGCTTGGCCTTGGCGTCGTTCACTGCCATCATCGGGCAAGGGAGCACTCCCTCCCGTTCGCGGGCTTTCAGGCGGAGGATGCCAGTTGTCGTCTCCTCACAGCCGCCAATTAATTGGTCTGCATATTCCCTGCAGCGGCCGCCCAGAAGGTTAATCAGATCGCCGCCGTCGTCTACCACCAGGTGCGGATGGCAGGCCAATGTCTTTACCAGCAGCTCTTCATATTCCTCCGCAGAAACGCCCTTGATGCCAAAGGTCTCAATGCCCATTTCCGCTACGGCTGCCGCCACGTCGTCTTGGGTGGAGAGAGGATTGCAGCCTGTTAAGTATACTTCCGCGCCGCCTTTGGCGAGGACTAAGCCCAGGTTCGCCGTCTTGGCTTCCAAATGGACAGATACGGCAATCCGTAGGCCCTGGAAGGGCTTTTCCTTTTCGAATTTTTTCTCAATCTCTGTCAGGGCGGGCATAAAAGAGCGCACCCATTCAATTTTTTTCCTTCCGGATGGCGCTAAAGAAGGGTCTTTTACAATACTCATTTTGTTGATCTCCTTTTTCTGTTATTTATAAGCTGAAAATATCTTTACAGGCATTTTTTAACAATTTTATCTACTTCATAGTATACCCGCTCTGCATCAATGGTGAGCAGCTTGCGGTTGCGCATCACAAACTTGCCGTTTATCATTACACTGTCCACTTCTGAGCCATTTGCGGAATAGCAGAGGGAGGAAATGATATTGTTATTGGGGTACAGGGATGTGGCATGCAAGTCGATGAAAATCAAGTCTGCGTAGGCTTGCTCTGCGATTACGCCTAATTTCCCTTCCATGGACAGGGCTTTGGCGGCGTTTGCTGTGGCGGCGTGGAGGACAAATTGGGCTGGGGCTGCTGTGGAATCCTGGGCAATCCCTTTGTGGATCAGGGAGAGCAGGCCCATTTCCCGGAACATATTCAGGGTATTGTTGCTGGCTGTCCCATCCGTGCCAATGCAGATATTCAGGCCTTTGGCGGCCATCTCGTTAATCAGCGCAAAGCCATTTCCCAGCTTGGCGTTGCTGGCCGGGTTGGTCACGATATTTGCCTGGTGTCGCAATAGGATGTCCATATCGTCGTCACGCATCTTCACGCAGTGCGCTAAAATCGTATCCTGGTCTAAAAAACCCAAATCCGATAAATATTTTACAGGAGTCTTTCCATATTTGTCAATAGCATTCTGTACCTCCGCCTCACTTTCCGAGAGGTGGATCTGCTTGAGCATCTTCTGCTTCTGCGCTTCCTCCGCCACCTGGGCGAGCAGCTTTTCCGAACAGCTGTAGATGGCGTGGGGGGAGAGGATAAATTTCAGCAAATCGCTCTCATAGGCGGCTTTCTCCTCCAGGGCCTCCTGGAAGCGGCTGTAGCCGTCTCCATACAGATCCTCGCCCACCAGGCCCCTGCCGATAAATCCCCGCATCCCGGCCTGCATGGCTGCTTTGGGCGACTGTGTATGGAACATATGCATATCAACAAAGCTGGTAGTGCCTGTCTGTATCATTTCCATACATCCCAGCAGGGACGACCAATAGGCCGCTTCCTTGGGCAGCTGGTCTTCCACCGGCATGACCCGCCGAAAAAGCCATTCATCAAAATCTACATCATCCGCATAGTTGCGCATCACCGTCATATAGGCGTGGGTATGCATATTAATTAAGCCAGGCATCACCAGATGATGCGCAGCATTGATTACTTGGTAATCGCCTGCATCCATGGCCTGCGGCTGTTCCCTGGCTTCGGCATTCTCCTTTGCTGCATTGGCGTTCAATGCGTCTGCTTTTGCTGCGTTGGCTTTTGCTGCGTTGGCATTGCCAATCCTCACAATCTTTCCATCCTCAATATACAAATCCTTTTTTTCCACCTGGAAGCCATCCTCTGTATCCAGCAGAAGATAGGCATTCTCAATTTTATAATTCATCTCTTCCATATCCTTTCTATGGTGTAATTCTTATCCCCGTTTCAACATAAGTATCAAATCAAAACTATGGTTTTGGCATCCCTTTTCCCATAGTATAACGTATTCTGGCAGGCATGGCAATCCTAAAATGGGCATAGAGTCCGCTACCGTTTATTTGGCGCCGTTGCATTTATTTACATATACAAAGGCATGGAACCGTTACGTATAACAGTTCCATGCCTTCTTCGATGTTATCTTTATTTTTTCTTATCCATAAACTGGGCGTCCATATAATTCAGCTTCGCCATATTCTTATAATACTGGTTCACCGCTACGGAACTGCTCCTCTTTACATGGATCTTCTTGCGTTCCTGCGAAAACTTATGTTCCATCAGCCTGCGGTTGCGTAATTCTTCACTTTGGATAGATACGGATTTTTCCGTAATCTCTGCAATCAGCTTCTTCATCAGCAGGATGTCCTCCCGATGTGCCTGCTTCTCTGCTTCGATTACAGACTTTACTCTGCCATACAGCTCCTCAAAGCCCTCGTCCAGAAAGTTAATCTGGTCTACCAAGTCGCTTTTCTCCTGGACATTCTGCTCAAATGCCTCGGCATCTAGCGTATCCTGGCTTAAAATCTGATGCTGTTCCATATTTTTTTGAATGATGCCATCCAGAATCTTCGACTTTTTCTGAAGGCTCTGGAGCATCACGCTTAAATATTCTTTGCCCATATCAGTTCGCCTTTTTGGTCTTGTTACGTTCCATAACTTCCTTCCAGGTATCGCGCATAGTGCGCAGGTGCTTCAACACTTCTTCCAGGATTTCCTTATCCTTTTTCAGGTTTGCCTCCAGCAAGCGATCCATCAGATAATTGTAGACATTCTCGAAATCCTTAGCTACTGGGTATTTATGATCCAGGGTTGACAGAAATTCTGCAATAATATTCTCAACTTTGGTAATATTAATATGCGCTTTTTCCACATTTTTATCTTCAATTGCAACAATCGCAATGTTGCAGAACTTAATTGCCCCTTCATAAAGCATCAATGTCAATTCGGCAGGGGATGCGGTTAAAATCTTATTTTTGGCATAAGCATCATATCCTCTGTTTGCTATCACTATATGTCCTCCTTATCAGCCGCCTAACAGTGAAGAGAGTGAATTTGTCTGGGACTGTAATTTCGCTAACGCAGTTTCCATTGCGGAAAACTTCTTGTAATAGGAATCTTCCATATCCTTTAACTTTTCTTCCCATTTCTTAATGGTCTTGGTATATTCGTCATACTCAGACTGCATCTGCTTGTCATTGTAAATCTTGTATGAGCTGCTTAACGTGGGGTTGGCAGTCATCCGCTCATGCAAATCGTCATACACGGTGGTGGCAAGCTGGGTAAAGAAGCTTGCTACTGTGTCCGGGTCTTCCTCAATCATCTTGCGGAGCTTATCTTCGTTGGCAGAGGAAACGGAATCTTCCGGGTCATTGTCGATATGGTATGCATACGATTCATTCTCAGCGGTATTAAAATAACCTGCTGTCTTAATGCCGAAAGAAGAAAGGCTGTATTTCTTGCCGTTTACTTCAAATACTTTCGACATATTGGTGGACATCCCACTGAGGACGGAACGCAGGGTATCGTCCCTACGGAGGATGGAATCCTTAATCTTTTGCTCCCATTTCTCCACTTCCTTGTCGGAAAGCTCTGCCTTCTCATCATCTGTCAGCGGCTCATAGCCTTTGGCTGCAGCGGCATTGTAGCTCTTTTCCATGGCATTGACGACCTCATTGTATTCCTTCAGGAAGTCCTTAACCATATTGTAAATGCCGTCCACATCGGTGGCGGTGGTGATGCTCATTTCACCACTTACGCTCAATGCTGTAATATTCAGGCCATTAATGGAGAAGTTATTGCTGTCTCCCTGGAATCTGGCTCCATTCAATATAATAACAGCATCACTGGCTTTTGTTTTATCGGCAAAAGAAAAGTCCTCTTTCTTGCCAGCGGCGTCTGTCCCTGTGCCAAATGCCGCATCATAATTATCACCAGTTGCCAGGCCAAGGCTGTTTAACATATTAAATGTATTTTGATCCCCATCGGCCACAACAAATTTAAAATCATTTTTCTCGCCGCTCTTTGCAGAGCTTAAGAAAAACCGCTGCTGCGTCGTATCAAAATTTGCAGAAATCCCCAGTTCCTTCAATGCTTTGTTAAACTCACCGATGGTCATATTTCCATTGACTTCTACCGATTTTGTCTCGTCGCCGATAGTAAATGATAAGGTGCCGCCTGAAATGCCCAGATCCTGCAGCTTTGAGCTTGTGTCCAGTTTAGCTCCAGAATTGGTTTTTAATTCTGTTCCTGTCAGATAGCCTGCCTTGGCAAGCTGTTCTACCTTCAGGGTCTGCGTTCCATTGGCAACGCCAGATCCTGCCGTAACCGTAGCCTTGGTGCTGTCGGATACGGTAGTCTTCTTCTTGTTAAAGTTACCTACGCGGCGCATATTGGACAGAGATTTGGTATAAAAGTTATAAATCTTTGTATTCATCTCTTTCCATGCGTCCTGCTTCCAGGAAAGCTTGGTCTGTGCTTTTTTATACTTATCCTGCTTGGTACGGTATGCCGATACCAGTTCCTGCACAATGGAGTCGGTATCAAGGCCTGAATTCAAACCAGAAATCCTAATTGGCATGTGCTATCCCTCCTATCCAAAATCCTGCTGCATCTGCCTGCCTCAGCCGCCAGTACTGGCATATCACGCCTGCAAGATGCTATCTTCTCTCATCTACCATAATCCCAGCCAGCTCCCATACCTTGGCAATCATATCCAGGGTCTGCTCTGGCGGGAACTCACGGAGCACCTCCTTCGTGCTCTTGTCGATTACCTTGATGGTGACGCGGTTGGTTGCTTCATGAATCCCGAAAATCAGCTCATTGTTCTTCACCTTGCGGTTTACTTCGTCCACCGCACGCTTGATCTGGTTCATGTTCGCTGATTCCTGGGAATCTGTCCCATTCTGTTTCTCATCTTCCGACTTTGCTGTGCTGGTATAAGCGGGGCTAATCGCTGCCGTATTATCTACGACTACCCTCTTCTCAGCCTGCACTGCAGAACTAACCTCTGTCTCTTTCTTTGCAGCCATCTCCGGCCCACTTCCCTGATATGCCGCAGTTGGTGTATTTATTTTTCCAACTTCCATTACGATCACCTCCGTGTGAAACATTCCTTATTTCTTGTTTTCCTGCTATTTCCTTGCTATTTTCTATTAGTATATATCGGCTGCCTGAGACGAAAATTTAGAACACCCGGCAAATTATCGTTACTATAAGATCTCCTTCAATGCTGTGAGATTATCTGCTGACAATGCCGCTTCGTTTTCTTTCTGAATCTGAAGATAAACTTCCTTACGGTAAACAGGGACTTCCCTGGGCGCGCTGATACCAATTTTCACCTGATCTCCGCGCAGTTCCAGGATACTGATTTCAATATCATTGTTGACAATGATGGACTCTCCCTTTTTTCTGGTCAATGCCAGCATCCTATTCACCTGCCTCTTCTTTTTTTGCCTTTAAGATGTCATAAATCCTGAACTTCACAGGAAAATCGTCTTCCACAATAATCTGCTGTCCCTTACACTCGTCGGTATTGATGATAAAGGGCGCCTTGAGGTTTACGCTAAGCTGCGTAATATCTGCTGTGGCAGTAACAGACACCAGGATATAAATATTCTCTTCACTCAGATTTCCAAGGGGCTTGAGCATCTCCTCTGCAATCCAGGGGCGGTAGTCCTCCTTCACCAGCAGCGGATCCATGACTGGCAGGGCAAACGCCGGCTCATCCAGCGACTGCAGCCAGGAAATCCCCTTCGCGCTCCCGTCCTCCTTCAGGTCAAAAATCAAGGTAAACCGCGTACAGTCCGGAAAACCGATAATCCCATTTTCAAAAAAAATGATTTTTTCCTCTTCTATCTCTATTTCTCCGAATAACCTCGTGTTTAACTGCATGTTCCTCCTCCAGCTTCCGAATTAATACCTTTACAGATAGTTCAGCAACGTCTGGCTGTTTGCCTTAGCCGAGGCCTGCAGGGAGGCCTGATAAGCGTTGTAGGCTGCTGTAAATTCAATGATAATATCTGACAATTCCTTGTCCTCATTCCTAGATTTCAGCTTCTCAATCGTAAGCTGCTGGTTAGACATGCGGTTCTCTGTCAGATCCAGGCGGCTTTCCCGGCTTCCCAGATCCGTCTGGGCAAGGACAACGTTGTTCTTATACTTCTGGAAATTGGTCTCGCCCCGCCCATAAACCTTTTTCAAATTGTCATCGGCATACGTTGCCTCTTTTTTCGCCGCCTCCAGCCACTGCGCCAGCGCTTTCTGGGAATCCTCATCAGCGTATTGAGCCTGTGTCTGCATGGCCTCAATCTGCTTCACCTTATCATGGGCTGCAATCGCCGCCTCCACCGCATTGGTCAACTCATCCACATCACGGCCAATCGCATGGGTGAGCATATCGCTGGCCTGCGTATTCACCACAATATCCTGGTTAAAGGCAACCGTAAACTTAATCTCCTGGTCAGACTTGGTATATTCCAGCGGATGGTCTGGATCCGTAATGTTCTTGCAGTCAAAGTAATGTTCCGGCCGCAGCTCGCCTTCCGAAAAGCCCTTCTTGGTGTAGGTGACGCTAAGCTCCGTCTTGTTGTTGCCCATGTAATTGGCAAGGTCAGAGCCCAGGATCAGCTCGCCTGTCTCCTTGAAGAAAATAGCCTGGTTCGGATCAATCTTATAACCACTCTCTGCCCAGTCATTATAGGACAGATCTGTGGTCACCACTGCAAAATCATAGCCGCCATTTGTCGGGAACACAAGGTCGGACAAGTTCTGCATCGTGCCGTCCTCCGCCTTATATTTAAGGTTATTGGGATCCAGGGTATCCATCCCTTCATAAGACAGGCGGATACGGCTAAAAGTATATTCCTGTGGCATCTCATTCATTGGTACGCCGGCCAATACTTCCTCGGAGGAGCTGGGCACCTTGACATTATTGCTGTAGAAGCGCTTTTCATCAATGTTCTGATAGGAAATGGGCTCTGTAATCTCATAGGCAGTGTCTTTCTCATCCTTCATAAACGTCAGCTTGCTGTTGGTCTTGTATCCCGTAAATACCGTCCTGCCCACGCATTCTGAATTGCCTTCCGCATAAATCTGCTCCCGCATGGACTGCAGGTCTTTGAGGATAGACGCCCGGTCTTCTTCCGTCAGGGTATCGTGGGCGCCGCGTACGCATTTCTTGTGGATATCCCCCAGGAGGGTCTTCATATTCTCCAAAGCGCCTTCTGTCACTTCCATCCAGGATCTGGCGTCTGGGATATTGCGTTCATAGTACTGGTTCAGCTCGCTTAAGTTGCTCCTTAAGCGGAGGGCGCGGATGGCAATTACCGGGTCTTCCGAAGGCCTTGAGATTTTCTTCTGGGAAGACATCTGATTGTTCAGTTTATCCACGTTTATTTTATTGTTGTTCATGTTGTTCATGCTGCTTTTGCTGATCATGCTGTTTGTGACTCTCATTTAAAAACCTCCTTATACGCCTGTTTCCAGAATCAGGCGGTCATACATCTCGGTCAGTGTCTGGATGATCTTGGACGCCAGGTTATACGCATTCTGGAACTTCATCATATCCAAAGCCTCTTCGTCCTCATCCACGCCAGAAATGGACATTCTCTTCGTCTCCACCGTCTCACGGATATTCTGATAATTTTTCAGGAAAAGCTTGGCTTTCTCCGTGTCTACGGAATTATCGTCAATCAGGCATTTGAGGAACGAATCTGCCCCGCCGCCCCGGAACATGGTAACTTCGCTCTTGAGGGTGAGCATCTTTGTCACGATTTCCTGCGTGGCCACGCCGTCCTCAAGATCCGTCTTCTCCATGGTGACCATCTTGTTCGGGTCTTTTACAATCGCGCCCGCGATGGAGAAATTTGCTGCCGTCAGCTGATAATAGTTGTCCTGGTATACGTCCATGCTCCCATTTGCCTGGTAATCGCCAAAGCCATACTCTGTCCCATCCGCCTGGCTCTTGGCCACAAAGTAAGAAGTCCCGGCGTTCCCATAGGTATCGACGCCGCTCTGGTGCAGATCATTGAACTGGCGCGCAAATTCGCGCACAAACATATTCAGCTGCGCCTGGTAATAGGGGATCCCCATGGTGTCAATATCATCGCCAATCATCGCCGTCTTGCCCGGCAGCGTCTCCCGCAGCTCTGTGGAAAGCGGCTTATTCAGCTGGAACTTATAAGTCTGTTTCTCCGCGTCATAAGAAAACCCGGTATAGTAGTATTCCGTATTATGGATGGTAATCACGCCTTCCGCCGGCATGGTCATACTGTTGACGTCTGTAATGTTGGGATTGGAAATGGTAACGACGTCCCCACGCCCGCCTGGCTCCAGCGACAGCACCTTCCCCTGGAAAGCCTCGCCGTTATTGCCGTCGCGGATCGCAAACAGCGCTTTGAGCCGTCCCTGGAAATTAGAACCGGCCGCGCTGAACGGCATATCGGTATCCGACCAATACAGGTCATACAGCCCTTCGGAATCCGATTGGTTAATTTTCTTGTCCCGCGGCACATATTTGAGGGTATTGTATTCAAAATTGTCCACCAGTGTATGGCCATTGATCTTTACCTGATAGTTGGTGGCTCCTGTATAGATATCCGGATGGACGCTGTTGGGTACCTTCGTCTCTTCCACCTCCACGCTTACCCGCTCGGACAGCTGATCGATCAGCAGCGCGCGCTGGTCACGCAGTTCATTGGCGTTGGTCCCCTGCAGCTCAATGATATTGATCTGCTTGTTCAGCAGGGCAATCTTCTGCGCAATGCCGTTGATATCCTCTACCTGGGCAGCGATTTCCTCATTGAGGTCGTTCTGGATCTGGGTAAGGCCTGCGTTCATGCTGGTAAAAAAGCTTGTAAAATTCTGGCACTTGCCGATAAAAGTCTTCCTGGAATCCGGGCTTTCGGGCGTACCCCGCAACGTCTCTAAAGATGCAAACATCTCATCTAAAATCGTAGCAAAGCCTTTGGCGCCTTCTTCGTCAATGAGGTAATCCTCAATCTGTTCCATATAATAAAATTCTGCATCATAACGGCCAACCTTGGCGTTGATATCCCAATATTTCACATCATAATAAAAATCACGCTTCTGGATAATCTCCGGGGTAGACACGCCCGTCCCCACCATGCCGTACCTATGGTTGGTGCGCATGGGATCCGCCGCCACATGGACGGCCTCCTGTCGGCAATATCCCTTGGTATTTACATTTGACACATTATTTGCAACGGTATTGGTCGCCACATGAAAGGAATTCAAGGCAGACCCTGCAATTGTCAGTCCAAAAAAAGTCGATGGCATATTTTCCTCCTAATGCATACTCCATAACTCCTGAATCATATTCTCTATATTGCGCAGTCCAGCGCATACCTGAGCCATGAATCGTAATCCATAACGATCGTAATAATTCTAGCTGCCATTCCCCTACAGCCTGGTAACCAAATGCTCCAGCATCTCAGAAACTACATTGATATAACGGCTGGCCGCATTGTAGGCATTCTGGTATTTAATCATATTCGTCAGCTCCTCATCAGAAGAAACGCCGATTACCTGCTGCCTGTTGTTGTCAATGCTGGAAACCTCCGAGGTAAGGTTGGTAGCCAGCGTGTTGTAAACAGAACCTTTGGAAGACAGCTCCACAATCATACGCTCATAATAGCCCTCAAAGTTGCAAGGCGCCGTATTATTGGCATTGACAATATGGTCTTTTGCCTGCCAGACGTCGACAATCTTTTCCGCAATCTCGTTCCATGCCGGCTCCCCGTTCTGCTTTAAATGCGGAAGCCTGGACTCTTCTTCCAACAGGGCAGGATTAATCACCAGGCCGTCAATGCAGTACATCTTGGACGTATCCGTCGTACTCTCCTCATTATACACATAATAAATCTGGCCGTCTGTGGACTGTACCTTCGTATAGCGGTCGCAGCCTCTCCTGGAGAACAGCTCCTGGCCGGGTTTTTCCCCATCCGCACCAAGGCAGGCGTTTTCCTCATCCCACACCCTTGCGTTGTGGTAGTATGTGCCGTCCAGGCCGGTAAAGGTTACTACCTTAGTCGGGCTTAAGATATCATTAATCGCCGTCACCATCTTATGTACCATCTGATCCAGCTCTGCCTGGCCTTCCATCATTACGGACATCCCCACGCCGTCATTAAAGGCGTCCGCCGAAAGCCCAAGGACATCCCGGTACGTCCCCGTCCGGTCGCCCCGCGCCAGCACAAGGGCTTTCAACCGTCCAATATCGGTATTCAGCTCAGCAGAGATATCAACTGTAAAATTAAATACGTCATTGTATCGCCCACGTTCCATATCGGACAGCTGCGGCCAGATCGGAGTAATAAACCCTGTATTTTCATCCTCCATGCCGTACATTTCATAGATATTTAATTCGTCCACAAATTCCACATTCTCCAGCTTCACCCGTACAGACCCGTCCGGATTCTCTGAAAAATCAACTTTTGCAAGGGATGAAAGCTCATCCAGTACATTGTCCCGCTCATCACGCAGCGTCATGGCTGTCTCGATGCCGCCGGATTCCACGCGCATAATTTCCCGGTTCAGATTGAGAATCTTATGCCCTAGCTTATTGATCTGGTCAATGGTCTGATTGATCTTAACGTTGACCTTGTCCTGATATTCCTTCATATCGCCGTACATCTCTGTTACCCTCTGCAGGAACAGCGTACTCTTCTGGGTCACCAAGTTATGGTTTAGCGCTGTCTCAGGGCCCTTCTCCAGTTCCTGGAACGCCTTGAACACATTTTCCATCGTCTCCTGGAAGCGTTCTCCTTCTAATTCCTGATAGACGTCAATCAGCCCGTCCACCACTTCGCCGCTGGCCTCATAAAAGGACTGCCGGCCATTCTCGGTACGGTAATAACGGTCAAGGAAATAATCCCGGGTATGCACCACATCCAAAATATTCAATCCCAGGCCAATCTGCTGCCTGTTGTTGGCCGTATCCCCAATATTCAGATAATTCCGGTCCGCAAAGAGTACCTGCTGGCGGACATACCCCTTGGTATCGACGTTTGCAAGGTTATTCGCCGTTGTATTCAACGCATTCTGGCTATTTTGCAGGCCGGAGGCGCCCACATACAAGCTTCCAAATCCATTCGCCATTTTTATTCATCCCTTCTAAAATTAATATCGTCGCCTATTGGCTACGTTTGTTCCTTATTTCTACCCAAAATTAAGCGCAATGCGCCATTGTCTGCTAAAAAAATGCCCTCCCTGGCGTATTGCGCAAATAATTTGCATCATTATAAATTTGTTGTGATCTACTGCTTGGCATCGAAGCCGCCTGTGCCCAGGATATCTCCCGTATTGTTGGCACTCCTGTCGTAATTGGCCGTTGTCGGCGCCTGGCGCATACTCTTAAACAGCGTCAGATCAAACTCCGTCATCTCCATCGCATGCTGCAGCAAAGACTCGTTCAGCCCATTCAGTTCCGCCATCTCGTCCAATGTGTTACGCAGCTTATCCTTCAAATCCCGCAGTTTCTGCTGCTCCTGCGGCTGTTTACTCAAAAATGCTATCATATTCGTGACCGTCAGCTCACTGGGGTCTTTGCTAAGTACGATAGACATATCCTTGACAATTTCTTCTCTTTTCTTCTCCAAATTAATCAAGGTTCCGGTCAATTCCTGTTCCTGCTCTGTAATCTTCTCCAAGGCTGGGATATTGCCAGCAATAATGACCTGCTGTTTCTGGCGGGATAAATCGGTCAGGCGTTCATACTGCCCATGCTCTTTCTCCAATATATCCATAAAATTTTCCATCAAACTCGCCATCTGGAAACCTCATTTCTATAATAGATGAAGCAATTATCTGAAAGCCTCGTATTTTTCCATTAACTTAGCAGCAAAATCTCCTGGCTCTACCTTATAACTTCCAGAAGCAATACTATTTTTCAATGGCGCAACCCTATCTTCCCTGATATCCGGCGCTTCTGCCACAGCCTGCTTTGCAATCTGATAATCGTATCCTCTACTGGAAATCTGCACCTGATCCCGCCCGTCTGTACTCGCAATGCTCTTCGCTTTGGCCGGCATAGTGCTTTTGTAATTCTGTATAATCTGGTTATATGCTTCTATACGCATAAGGGGCATCTCCTTTCCTAATACCAGCGAAGAATGCTGCATACTCAACTGATATTGTAGTTTCTGGTGACACGGCACAATGATATTATGTGCATTACACTGGCCTGTTATATAGTTATTTATCGGTTGTTTAAAGGGAAACTTTAGGAAATACAAAAAAGAAAAGCGCGGATTCTGGCAGGATGAGCGCTGGAGGCAGGCGGCGCGGGTTCTTTTGGGGGGATTTTTGAGACTAACGGACGCTGCTTCGGCCAAGGCGTCCCCTTCGCAGACGGGGCAACGTTCCGGCAAACTAATCGCTAAGGGAGGCGTATCCCCGATAGAATATTTGGAAGTTGTACTCTGCACGCTCAGGAGAGCCTTCGCGCGCAGCCTCCCTAAGCGCTGGATTTCGCCTACACTAAAACCGCCCCTGAATTGTCTGCTTAAGGGGACGCCTTGCCCAAACCAGCTGTCTTTGGCCACGAAAAATTATATCACATCTCTTTTAATTATAAATCTTGGTGGTGTAGCGTGTAATGGAAACTCTATTATATAGATAATAATGAGGCCTAATGGACAATTAGAATATCATTTATTATTTTTCCGCTGCTGACCACAAAATATTCCTTTACCTACACATACAGTTCCCAAAATTCCTGCTTCCAGGCCAAACAGATAAGCAACTTCTGTCTTTTGCTTCAGTTCATAGCAAATGTATAACAGAAATCACATAATACAATTATGGCTTGAAAATAAGTCTTATCAAAAAATAGCCCCCTTATCAGCTAAAAAACAACGCCTGGCACCTCCTTCCTTTTTCATTCAAAGTGGGAAGAAGACTGCCCGGCGTGATTTTCCACCTAGCGGTTAGCCTTTTTCTAGCAGAGAAACGGTTCCTTCTATACAGTTAGCCTTTTTCTAGCAGAGAAACGGTTCCTTCTATGCGGTTAGCCTTTTTCTACAGGTGAAACGGTTCCCCATATGCAGTTAACCCTGTTCTATCAAAAACATTCGTGATTTGCGGTTTACCCTTTTCTAGCAGGAAAACGGTTCCTTCTATTCGGTTAACCCTTTTCTGCCAAAAAAGCGCTCCTTATATGTGCTTAACCTTTTTCCACCAGAGAAACCATTTGTGATATGTAAAGAAAAGCTATCACAGCCGATGTCAGCTGGTTTGGGTGCGCTATCCCCCTAAGCAGACAATTCAGGGGCGGTTTTAGCGGAGGGGAAATCCAGCGCTTAGAGAGGCTGCACGTGAAGGCTCTCCTGAACGTGCAGAGTATAACTTCCTGTACCCTATCGGGGACACGCCTCTCTTAGCGATTAGTTTCCCGGAGCGTTGCACCGTCTGCGTGGGGGATAGCGCACCCAAATCAGCGTCCGCCTTCGGGAAGATAACACACATACCCCCCTTCCGCCTTCGGGAGGATAACACACCCCTACTGGTTCTTCCCTGCGCCTACTTTTTTCTTGGAAATCACCAGATATGCGCCTGTCAGGAATACGCCTGCGCAGAGCAGATACCTTGCGTCAAAGGGAACGCCCGTTTTGGGGGTAGCGCTTCCAACCTTGGCTGTCCCCACGCTGCGGGAAGCAGAGGTCGCGTTCCTGGTGCCGCCTGTGCCTGTCTGGGCTGTGCCGCCAGTCCCATTCGTTCCTGTGCCTGTATTCGTACTGCTGCCCGTACCATTATTGCCAGGCTTTGTCGGGTCTTTCGTCCCAGGATCTGGGTCGTCATCCCCAGGCTTTGTCGGGTCGTCCGTGCCGGGATCTGGGTCGTCATCCCCAGGCTTTGTCGGGTCGTCCGTGCCAGGATCTGGGTCGTCCGTGCCGGGATCTGGGTCATCGTTTCCGCCATCCAGCGGGCTGAAAATATATCCGTTGTCATCTGCAAACTGTTCTGCCTGGGAACCACGATAGCCATATATGACGTCCGGCGTCCAAGAAGACTGGGAACCGATGGAGGTAACGCTCTTGGGGATACGTACAGAACCGATCCCGCTTCCTGTGAAAGCGTCTGCTTCAATGGTAGTTACAGAATCATCTGGAATCGTCAGGTCGTATACATAAGGGCAATCCTGGAAAGCTGCCGCGCCGATCGTAGTAATACTGGGGGAAAGCTCCAGTGAGGATTTTCCGATCGGGCAGTAAACCAATTGTGTCAGGGATGCGTTGTATACGGCGCCGTCATGGGAAGCATAAGTGCCATTGCCGCTTTCTACATTAATCTCTGCCAGGTTGCTGCAGCCGCTGAAAGCGCTCATATCCATAGAAGAAACAGAGGCCGGAACCGTAATGCTGCTCATGCCGCTGCAGTTGCCAAAAGCCTGGGAGCCGATGCTGCTCACAGAGGCAGGGATATTCACGCCGGAAAGGCTGCTGCAGCCATACAGGGTAAGCTCCGGGATCGATGACATCCCTTCTGAAAGGGTAACGGAGGTCAGGCCGCTGCAGCCTGCCAGCACACCGCTTCCCATAGAAGTCACAGACGATGGAATGGAGATAGAGCCAAGGCCTGTGCAGTTATTGAAAGCGCTGCTGCCAATCTCCGATACGGTGGAGGGAAGCGCCAGGGAACTCAAGCTGCTGCAGCCGTTGAAAGCCTGTGCGCCAATAAAAGTCACGCCCTCCGGGATCGCTACAGAAGCAAGGCTGCTGCAGCCGTCAAAAGTCTCTGTAGGGATGGAAGTCATTGCCGGGAGCTCTACATAGCCCAAGGAGCTGCAGCCATAGAATACGCCGCCGCCAAGGCTTACAGAACCGCCAAAAGTAACGCTTCCCAGCCCAGTGCAGCCAGAGAAGGCATAGTTGCCCACACTAGTCACATTTGCCGGAATTGTGACAGCGGAAATGCTGCTGTTTCCGGCGAAGGCATTGTCAGCTATTGCTGTCGCCGTAGATGGAATGGTGATGTTCCCGCCCGGTCCGGTATAACCGGTGACCACAGAACCTTCCATCGTAAAATCTGTTAAGTCTGTCGCCCTTACTGTCCGTACTGGGCATAAGGCAAAGACTATGGCCAAAATCAATACAAGATTGAAATACTTGCCAATTCGTTTTTTCATTTTCTTGTCCTCCTTCATCCAATCCACTTACGGCAAACAGCAGCAAGGCATTTTCTGTGGATTGCTTTATGAAACTTTTTTCGCTACCAAGAACAGCCTTCCGTCCTGTGTATAATTGCTGCAGGTGGACAGGGTCAGCAGCTTATCTCCATAAGAAATATCTAATTTCCCGCCCATGACATTCATGCCCTGAAGCCGTTTCACATAGAGCTGGAAGGCCTCCTCGCTTCCAGCGTTGATAAAGTCATAATACTGAAAGTCGTTCTCGCCGCCGGCAGCTACCTTGGACAGGCATACCGCTATAATCTCATACTCCGCCTGATCATAGAGCGTCTGTAATGTAACCGTTTTGTGTTCCTTCCAATAAGCTGCGTCTAAGTACTGTTCCAGGCCGCCGAACATCATGCCGCTCTTCATATTGTGGCCATAGACAATAAGGTTGTCGTCCTGGCTTTGGATATCGTTCCTGGCATCCAGGAAAATGGAGCCATTGATATCCTCTTCGCCCTTGTAATCATGGTCTAAATAGAAATCACTGTTTTCCGGCACGGGCTGCATGAGCGGATAGTCAATCCCCGTGCCCACGATGGTAATCCATCCAGAAAAATCAGAATTCTGCTGGTAGAGCTTCTGGAACTGTGGGAGAATCTCCGGCGCCTTTTCCCCCAGCCCTGCGCTATGGACTTCATTTTCCACCGTTGCCGTCTGCACCGTCAGCACCGCATCCTCGTTTTCTTCTGTAACTTCCTCATCTCCTCCCATCCCCAAGGCTTTTATTACCTTAGCGGACAGCCAATCGGAGGCTGCGGAAATATCCTGTTCGCTCTTGATGCGTTCCATCTCGCGGATTTTCTGCTGATCGTGATATTCACTGCCGAAAAATATCAAGAAACAGACAATGGCACCTGCCATACAGATCGTCCCTACGACCTGGCCGGGCGATAGCTGCTGCAGCCGGTTTGCCAGCCGCCTGGTAACGGACGTCCTGGAGAGCGATTTATAATCCTCCACCATCATATCTGAGAGGTAGAGGAGGTAGTCGTTGCCAACTGCCTCGCTCCTAAAATTAATCTTCCCCTCCCGAATCAGGGTGTAGAGCCGTTCTGCCACTCCAGTTTCATTGATATCCATTTTTTTGGAGATTTCCCTGATTTTGTCAATGTCGTCCATGGCTTCCTGATATTCTTTGTAGGAATCAAATTGAAATTTGCCAATACAATAAATCCTGCCCATAATGGTATCAACTCCCTTTCTTCCCTGCTGATTCTGACTTGCCAGAACGGCAGTTATTTTTGCCAGCTACCTTTTTACCGTTACAGACTTCGCGGACGACTGGCTGCTGTAATAATTCTTGCCGCCTGTCTTGCGGTAAGTGCGGACTTTATAGTAATATTTCCTGCCGCCTTTCGCGCTCTTATCCGTGTAAGAAGTCTTAGTAGTAGTTGCAATCCGTTTGTAATTGCCATTCTTGGATGTGGCGCGGTATACCTGGTACCCTGTGGCCTTGCTTACCTTGCCCCACTTGATCACTGCCTGCTTAGATTTCTTGGAGGCAGCGCTCTTAATCTTCGGCTTGGCGGCGGCGGTGGTTCCTTTGACACTGGTAAATGGGCCATAGTAATACTGCCCTTCGTCAATCACAAACGCCCTCACGCGGAAGGTGGCCGTTGTGGCTGCCTTCAGCTTATTTACCTTGCCGCTGGACGCGCTTCCTTTTTCTACCCTTGCCACCGGACGGTTGTTGGAATTATAAATGTCATATCCGCTGACAATAGGGTTGCTCTTCCAGGAGAACGTCACGCTACTGGAACTGTATGCGGCAGCCTTGACATTTGTCACTTTCGGAATCTGGATGTTAAAGCTTACCGTCTGCGCCCCGGTATAATTGCCCATACCGCGGACAATCACACTGGATTTGCCTGGCGTCTTGTTGTTTACATAGACAATACTATAATCCTTATCTTCTTCCAGCGCCTTGCCGCTGTCAGCGGCCTGCACCTTCACAGCCGGACGGATTTCCTTGCCGGTGTAAGTCTGGCTTGCAATCTCAGCTACCTTCGCCCTTGCAATCTGCTGTGGACGGATCTGGAAGGTCTGCACCTTCTCGCCCTTGTAACGGTCCATGCCAGTGATGACAACAGAAGCTGTCCCTGCATTGATATTGTCGCGGTAGCTTACGGAATAATCCGTGCCCTCTGTCAGAACCTTGCCATTATCCTCCACCCGAACTACAACAGGCTTAATTGCCTCTCCAGTATAAGGATATGCTTCCGCCACGCCGACTACAACGGTCGCATCGGAAAATTCTCGTTCCCTGGTAATCACAAACGTAATCTCTCTGGTACCTGTATAAGCTTTCCCGCCTACACGGACGCCTGCGTCTGTACCTGTAATCGTAATGGTACCTGTGCCTTCTTCTATATTTTCACCATAAGCGACCGTATAATCTGTCCCTTCCATCAGCTCTTCCCCAGCAAAGGTTACCACTGGTACAGGACGGATCTGCTGCCCTGTATATTCCTGGATTGGAATCTCAGCAATTGCCGCATCCTTCAGATCACCAACCACCCGGAACTGAGCCTGCATCACGCCTGCGTAATTGCCCATGCCGATTACCGTAGCTGTTGCAGTCCCTACTGCCACATTGCTGCTGCAGTTCACAGTATAGTCTTTTCCTTCTTCCAGTGTGACAACGTCTGCCCCACTGCGGAATGTAAGCTGAATCTCCGGCTTCACGCCGCGGCCAGTGTATATCTGGTCAGATGCGCGCAGCGTCATATCTGGATCCGGATTGTCCGGTGTGCCCATACTCTTGGGCAGGATACGGAACGTCTTTGTAGCAGCGTCAATATCGGCAAAACTGTTGATCCCGACAACCCTTACGGTTCCGGTTCCTACATCTGTATTGCCCTCTCCATATTCTACCTGGTAATCCTTGCCCTCTGTCACAGGTATCGTAATCTCTTCCCCTGCAAAGGATACTTGGATTGCTGGTTCAAACTTACGGGTATTATACGTCTGGTCTGGGATATCTTCAATAATAAAGTCTCCCTCTGGCGGCACAATCAAAAATGGCACCTTACGGCTTCCTGTATAATTGCCAATTCCGCGGATTTCTGCATAGCCAGTCCCTGGCTCTAGGTTATCCGAATACTCACCGACTTCAAAATCCACATTTTCCTCCAACACAGTCCCATCCTGCGCCGCTACATGGAACGTCGTTGTTACCGCCTCTCCTGTGTAGAATACATTGCTGCCCGTAATAATAATATCTTCATTCTCTTCTGCAAAGCTCTCTGGCTCAATTGTAAACGTAAGCGTAACCACGCCGCCGTAAGCGCCTTTGCCAGTAATGGTAATGGTCGGCGCCGCCTCCCCGCTGTCGGCGGTTGCCGGAAGGATATTGTTGGCATAAGCAATATCAAAATCCGTGCCTTCCGTCAGGGTAATCAGCTGGTTATTCTCATTGCGGAAGGAAACCTCTACGCCTGGGCGCTTCTCCTGCCGGTTAAATACCTGCGGCTCGCTGTCCAGCGTAACCGTCATATTCTCAATGGTACGCGGGATAATGTTAAATTCAAACCACTTCTCACCCGTATAATTCGTTCCTTCAATGCCGCGGATCAATACCCTGGCCTTTGACTCTCCGGTAGAAATATCCGTATTATTCTCATAACGTACAATCTCATAATCCCTAGAAGGCACCATAATGGTCTGACGGTTGCGGACAATGATTTCCGGCGTAATCGGTTCGCCTGTGTAGATATAGGCATTTTCATTTTCCCCGTCGTTGATGCTGTTGCGGAACTCCGCCGATACGTGATTCTCCTCATCTGCAGACAGATCCATAGGCGTAATCGTATAATAAATCTCGATTTCTCCCATATAGTAGTCTTTGCCGCGGATGCGGATATAAGCGCTGTTCTTCTCCCCTACATCGGTATTGTTGCGTTCCTCTACAATCTCATAGTCCACGCCCATCTGCAGCTCCTTGGGCTGTTCTGCCAAGCCGCAGTAAACGCTGGACCAGTCCTCAAAGTACATATCCGGGTACACTTTTATGCCTGCGCCGTAAGGAGCCTCAAATTCATTCGGATCCGCGCCTTTTGACTTGAGGATAATATAAGGCGGATTCGATACGCGCCCTGCCTCTAAATCGGCCATAATGCGGAAAGTCTTGACCATCGTTCCCGCATAATTGCTCTCCGGTACGGCTGTAATCTCAATTTTACCCTCGCCAATAATGATATTGTCCTTTGCCTCGCCATAGGAAACGGTATAATCCTGATCGCGTACAAGGATTGTCGGCTCGCCGCCCTTGCTCCAGGTAACGGCCTCCGCCAATACTTCTGGGCGGATTGGGTCGCCTGTATAAGCGTACCTTTCATTAATATCGGAAACCTGCACGGTAGCGTCCGAAATTTCCCGCGGGTTAATCTGGAAACGGACTGTAAATTCCCCGTAGTAGTTGCCTGCATAGTTCCCTTCTGCATCCTTGCGGGCAGAAATCGTAGCCTGCGGATGAAGGCGTTCCTGCTCGCCAAAGGAGTTTGTGCCATAGGTATAGACATTGACATTATTGATGGCGGAAACTTCATAATCATAAGCCCCATCCCCAGTTCCAGAGGTCAGGTCCGTGCCGGCATAAGCGCCCTGGTAAGAAATCACAAACTCTGGCACCTGTGCCTGGCCATTGTATTCATAACCATCTTCCACCAGGCCGCCCAATGAGAGAAGCTTACCCTCTTCTTCGGAAACGGCTTCCTTAATATCCCTCTGTTTCACCTGGAAAGGCACTGGCTCCGCACTGTTGAGGTAATCCCCATTTTCTACGGCAGAGATCACCACTGCAGCTGCTTTTTCTTCGCCTGTCGTCGCATTCTCATTGCCCTGGTATGCAACGCTGCAGTCCTGATCTGTCAACGTCAATTCTTCGGTCGAGCCGTCTGCCCTATGAATCGTATAAATCACACTAGGCGTTGGGCAGTTTGTACTCTGGCCGTTCTTCGGAGGGGTGTAAGTCCAGTCGTCCACCGTGATGGTCACGTTTTCCCCTGCCAGGTCGCCGCGGATATGGAACTCTTCCACTGGCAGCGTCCCTTCATAATTGCCAATTCCGTTAATCGTAATTGTCGCCGTACCCAGGATATTGTTTTTCTCATAGGTAAGCGTGTAATCTGTATCCTTCACCAAAGGCTTGGCTTCCACAGACTTATCCGGCTGGAACATCACCTGCAGGCCTGGCTGGATGATTTTGTCCGGATCTTCCGGATCCACAGCATCCCCCGTATACTCCTCATTCATAATCTCATCCCAGATGACGTCTACAATGCCTGTTACCTCAATATCATCCTTGGCATAGCCGGCGCTAAAGTCGTATGCGGTAATCGCATATGCTATATCCTTGGATCCTGTGTAATGTACCCCATCGCCAACAATGCGGATCACATAGCTGCCCATGGCAATGCTTTCGGATGCTTCAATCTTCTCTAAGTTCTCCCCATCCTTTTTGTAATATTCCAGGCTGTAATCCGTGCCTTCCACCAGCAGATCGCCCGTATGGGTAATCTCTAATTCCGGCGTAAGCGGGGCTCCGGTATAAATATAAGAATCCTGGTTATCCTTAATCGTATATTGGTGTTCCTGTAAGTAATCGTCTCCCTGATTCAATTCCAATGGGAGGATTTCAAATTCCACTCTCCCAGAACCATAATAGTAGTCGCCATATCCTTCCACAATCGCCACTGCCTTGGAATTCGCATTGGTAACCTCAATATTATTGCGGCAGCGTTCTGGGTCAATGATAAATTCACTTCCCTCCGCCAATTCCTTGCCGGCAAAAGTAACCTTGGCATTGCCAGGGGTAATTGCCTTCCGTGTGTAAATCTGGTCTGGAATCTCAATCTCGGTAAATGCATTCGGCTGGCCATAGTCATCCAGGCATCCCTTGATTACATAATATACCGACTTTGTCCCAGTGAAGTTCCCTTTTCCTGTAATCTGCGCCTCAGCCATGCCGACCTTGTCGCTGTCTATGTATTTTACTTCGTAATCCCCATCGCTTTCCACCAGGTCGAGGATACCATTAATCTGGCCGCCCATCCCCAATCCTTCGCCGCCATAAGAGACGTCAAACTTGGGCTCCCTGGATTCTCCATTGTAAATATAAAAACGGTCCATCGGGTCTGTGTTAATAAAATCGTATGACACATTGCCCGATTCCCTGCTGATTACCTTCAAGTATTCTGTATTGATATTGCGCGGCTCAATCGTAAAGGTCTGCTCCGACGTCGTATCCTTGTAGCCGTTGATACCTGTAATTGTAAGCCGTCCTTTGCCAACAACCTTATTGCGGATATCGCTGGCGTCAAAATTCACCCTGTAATCGGTACCTTCAACCAAAGTACGGTTCACAGAAAGGCTGGCGTCATTAATGACCAGCGAGATGCTGATTGGCGGCTTAATCGCTGCCCCTGTATATTCCAGAGGCTCAGTAATGCTAATCCTGACATTCCTGTCGTTGATGGATCTCTCCTGAATCTGGAATGTCCCGCTTATCGTCCCCGTGTAATTCCCCTTGCCAATTACGGTAATGGAAGCCGTGCCGATATCTGTGTTATTGTGGTAGGTAGCCTCATAATCGGTATTCAAATAAAGCCTGATATTGGGGTCGCGCCTTACCAGGAAGCTGGCCTCAATCGGCTCCCCCGTATAAGTCTGTGTCTCCAGATCCATAATCCTGGCATTGCACTTCTGCAGGTCTAATGGACGGATGGTATATTCCAATTCTCTGCTGCCGCTGTAATTCCCAGTACCTGTAATCGTTGCTTTTGCCACTCCGGCGTCTACATTATTGGTACAATTCAGAGTGTAATCAATCCCCTGCCTTAAATTCACGCCATTGTACTGCAGCGACATCTCCGGAACATGCCCAGAGCCATTGTAAATATACTCCGCAGATGGATTGGCGAAGGCTATGCTGACGTCATCCAGGGAACGGGCGGCAATCTCATAAGACACAATCACCGGTTCACCCAGCAGCTGCCCATTGGATGTGGGGCTTACTCGTATGGAGTGCGTCCCGGCCGTCGTATGTCCCGTGCCGACTCTCGTTACGGTAAAGTCTACATCCTTAATATATTCCCCATTGTCCCCTACGGTAACCTTCAGATTGTCAAACTGATCCGTGCCATCGTATACGCACGCGCTGGCGTCCACATGGATAAGGCCTGGCGTCAGCTGAGCCGCCACAATGTTGAAATACACATCCATGGTGCCGGAATATGCACCGCCGATACCACGGACGATAACCGTAGGCCTTTTAGACACATCCGTATCCGTAGCCGAACCTACGGACGTATTATTTCGGTAACCATTATTGCCCTGGTCTGTGGCAATCTCATACTTATCGGTTGCCAGAATCCCATAATCCGGATCCCGGACCTCAATGTCATCTAGCGTCAAGGTAACAGGCGTTCCTGCCCCCTGATAAGACTGATCTTCCTTGACACGCCCTGTAACCCTCAGATTTTCCGGGATATAAGTAGCGCCAAACGGCTTACAGATCGTAAAAAGGCCTGCATCCTTGCCTGTATTATTAGCAGTAGAAAGGCCTGCATATTTTCCTTTTTTGATAATAACAATTACCCTGGCGGAAGTTGTAGCATAGGTATTGTTCCTGTATGCAACACCGGTCGTAGCATTTGGATCTGTCAAAGGATCCCTCGTATCCGAAGCATCATAATAATCCCCTATCGGAATCTCCTCTTTACTATCCCCTTCGCCGTAAAACACTTGAAACTCACTTCCTGGACGCAGAGTAACCGGGCTGCCGGTATATGGCTTACCTCTGTTCACCAGGTTCTCGCTCATGACAATCCGCAGCTTGCTCTCATCATAGCGATAAATCTTAAAATCAACGCTTTTCTCCCCTGTATAATTGCCAACCCCATGAATGGTAACCGTAGCCGTCTTCTCATCTTCCGTTGCCGATATATTGTTATTCGTATAGGTATAAGTATAGTCCCTAGTGGCCACCAAGTTTGATCCATTCGCCTGCACGGTAGGAATTGGGCGTACCTCACCTGGGCTTGTTACGCTAATAGACGCATCTACCGTAACTGTAATATCGGCAGCATCCGTAATATTTTTGGGCTGAATGGCGAATTCCGCAGAAGCAGAACCCATATATCCGCTCCCGCTCTTCGCCGCAGCGGTCACCCGTGCCTTTACGCCGCCGCTGCTGGCGTTCGTGTTATTCTCATAGATTAAGTCATAACTCCCTGCTGGCACTTCCTGATCGTTAAAATCCTTTACTATAATATTATTATCATCTGTACCTGGCTTAATCTCCCCTCCATTGTATGTATACACAATGGACGTATCCTTGAATTCAACCGTTGTAATGATTAGATTATCTTCTGCACGTACAGTAAAGCCGGACAGATCCACCATCCCGGCTATCATGCAGACGCTTAGAATCCACGCCATTATTCTTCTGGCAATTCTTTTTTGCATAGTCTGTTCCTCCCATTTTATCCATTTGCTGCAACGATATTATATAATAATCTCGGCATATTTGCTAAAAATACTTATACTTCCCCTCTATTTTCCACCTGTCAAAATATACTGCCCCTCTATTTGCTATCTGTCAAAATTATACTGCTATTTCCTTATACTGCTGTCCCCCTTTACATGAAAAATTGCTGTGCAGTCCCACAGGCTTACCTTATCTTTCAGTATATCATATTGGCATTTATAATACAACCACAGATAGAAATAAAATAAAAAAACCATAAATACCGTGGTTACGATATCTATGGATTATATAAAAACCAGAATGCATACAATTACCATAATACTGAGCAGCCGTACACAAAGAGTTGCGGGGGCAAGATTTGAACTTGCGACCTTCGGGTTATGAGCCCGACGAGCTTCCAGACTGCTCCACCCCGCGCCACTATAGAGATAAGCAACATAAGCAGAAAATCCTGCTTTACCACTGGCTTATCAAATGGATGGAGAAGGATTCGAACCTTCGAA
>Ga0137306_100934_pt1 | contig 34284 bp, 31 predicted proteins | sample Inofroosms_March_FD_97187 | JGI IMG/M metagenome (GOLD analysis project Ga0137306, IMG submission 97187) | Mouse cecal microbial communities from Vienna, Austria - N-Acetylneuraminic and N-Acetylglucosamine D2O microcosms_March | ecosystem: Host-associated > Mammals > Digestive system > Large...
TATTTTTATCCCATACGATTGTGGTTTCACGCTGATTGGTAATACCGATGGCAGCGATATCCGCCGCCGTCGCGCCAATCTTCTGCATAGCCTCCACAGCCACCCCAAGCTGTGTGGACCAGATTTCATTGGCGTCATGCTCTACCCAGCCCGGCTGCGGGAAGTACTGAGTAAACTCCTTCTGCGCCACGCTGCACATTTCCCCCTTCTCATTAAAGAGAATACATCTGTTACTGGTCGTCCCCGCATCCAGCGCCATTACATACTTTGCCATAAAAAACCTCCTTAAAAATGTGTTTGGTTACGTATTACATTTTATTCAAAAACCGCCGGGACTTTCCAGCGATTATAGAATCCGTTATCACTGACCGCCTGCCGTTTTGTCTGTCCGCGGTGCCGTTTTGCCGCTCCCTCGCTGATCTTCCCCGGCAGCATTACATCGCCCAGGTTCCCTGATTGCTGGAAGATACGGCCATCGCCCCGGCCGACAGGACCGCCATAATGTCTTCTTTGTCGGTAATCAGTCCCCCCGCAATCACCGGAACTTTTACCAGACCACAAATTTTCCTGATTATTTTGGGCATCACGCCCGGAAGGATCTCAATCACATCCGGCCTGAGCATCCCAAGCTGCCGCTCCAGGTTCTCCAGCGCCATGGAATCCAGAAGGAAAAAGCGCATCACCGTATACAGTTCCAGTTCCTTTGCCCGTTTAATCATCATCGGTTTTGTGGATATGATTCCATCTGCCTTTGTATACTGTTTGATGAAATCTACGGCAATTTCTTTGGAACTGAGTCCCTGAACCAGATCCATATGCACCATAGCCACCTTATCGGCCGCTTTCACCTGCTCCACAATTGCGCCGATACTGCAAAGATCGCCAAACAGAATAAAAACCACCCTGATTTCCTCAGTCTGGCAGCACTGCCCCAGACCTTCCATATCTTTCACCGCAGCAATTACCGGATTCGCCTCCAGCATATCATAAAACAATCCCTGCATAACTCCTCCACACAGAACCACATTCATGAAAACCATTTCCGGAATAAGAAAAGAGCATAGTAATACACAACATCTCTGTGCTGCTTTCCTCTATGCTCTCACTCTCAGCGCTCTTTATTTTTATTACAATTACTATAGCATAATATCCATAAATGCGCAATAATTTTTGATATTTTCTACAAATCCGACTTTTTCTGCACAAAAAAGTGTCTTATTCCCGGTTTCAATTGTGCAGATTTCCCATATCCAATCACACAGACATCCGTTTCATTTGACTCCCGACAGCTCCGGATCAGCCGAGCATCCCCGTCAGCTCCTCTATCGTCCTGGGCCCCGTAAAGGTGGTTTCATCATTGAGAATCACGAAAGGCACACGGGTAATCCCATACCGCTCCACCAGCGCCGGATACAGGTTTGCGTCCAGCATCTGGGCCTTCACCAGCGGATTCAGAATGGCAATCCGCTGACTGGCGGCCACTACCGCCGGACAGTGGTGACAGGCCAGGGAAACACACACTTTGATATTCGCCGGTTTTTTTATCTTCTGAATTTTTTTCACCAGTCCCCTGCCGATTTCCTGACCGGGACCGGACAGATTGTAAATGGCCAGCACAAAGGAATTGATTTCTCTGCCGCCTGGCACGCCATGGAAAGAGACGCCGGAATATATGCCATCTTTATACAGGCCCGTGGCGGGAAGGTACTCCGTATCAAACTCCAGCGCCTCCGCTTCTAAAGGCGTATACAGCTCCAGTGTCAGCAGATCGCTTAACGATGCCGCCGTTTTTAAAAACAGCGCCATCTCTCTGGACTTTTCCTCCTCCATGTCCACCACGGCTTTCAGCGTCACCGCCGTTTCCATTTTTCCGAAAATTCCTTTCAGCTCCCCCTGCAGTTTCTCATCCAGCAATGGGCTGGTTCCTTCGAACTGATTGCAGTCAATCATTTTCTCACCCCCGTATTCTTTCTGATACTACAGAATTCCCACCAGATCCAGGCTGGGCGTCAGCGTCTCCTCGCCCGGTTTCCATTTGGCGGGGCAGACCTGATCTCCATGCTCCTCCACATACTGAGCGGCCTGCACTTTGCGCAGAAGCTCCTGGGCATTGCGGCCGATTCCCATGTCATGAATCTCATAGGCTCTGATCTTCCCTTCCGGATTCACGATAAAAGTCCCCCGCACTGCCTGTCCTTCTTCTTCCGCCAGCACATCAAAAAAGGAAGCAAGACGGCCCGCCGGGTCTGCCAGCATGGGATATTTAATCTTTCCGATTGTCTCGGAAGCGTCCGCCCAGGCCTTATGCACAAAATGGGTATCCTCGGACACGGAATAAATCTCGCAGCCGATCTCCCGGAATTCCTCATAAAAATCTGCCAGATCTCCCAGCTCCGTCGGGCATACAAAGGTAAAGTCCGCCGGATAAAAAAAGAAAACCGACCAGTGACCGAGAACCGATTCTTTCGTCACCGTCTCAAAGGTTCCCTTATGATACGCCTGCACGGTAAAATCCGTTATTTCTTTTCCAATAAAACCTGCCATTTCACACTCTCCTAACTTCAATTCCCATCATTCATTTCCACCCTGCATAGGCAGTCCGCCGTTTGGGCCTATCTGCCCCGCCTTCGCCGGTCCGGGCAGACAGACCCTGCCGGCACACACCGGCCAATATCACGGACAGCCGCCTTTGCCCGGTACGCCGGATTTCTCAGACGTATCGGACAAACGGCGGCTACTCTCCATAACTCCCTGCTATTTGCACATTTCTGTTTCAGTTTGTACTGAATTGATATCCCCTGTTCCTGAGGAATATTCTATTATTCCCCAAACACAGCTTTATAATCCGCCTGAAACTTTGCAATCCCCGCATCGGTCAGCGGATGCTTGGTCATCTGCTCGATTACCTTATAGGGAACCGTGGCGATATCAGCGCCTGCCCTCGCACAGTCGATCACATGGATCGGATGGCGGATGCTGGCCGCAATAATCTCGGTCTGGATATCATGGGTCATGAAAATCTCGGTGATATCTTCAATCAGGTCAATGCCCGGCATGGAAATATCGTCCAGACGTCCCAGGAACGGAGAAACGTAGGTTGCCCCCGCTCTGGCTGCCAGAAGGGCCTGCGCCGCCGTAAAAATCAGGGTTACATTGGTCTTGATTCCTTCGGAAGACAGCACTTTCGTGGCTTTTAAGCCTTCTACCGTCATGGGGATTTTCACTACCATATTGGGATGGATAGCGGCAATCTCCCGTCCTTCTTTAATCATGCCTTCCGCGTCGGTGGTGGTTGCTTTTACCTCGCCGCTGATGGGGCCGTCCACGATAGAAGCGATCTCGGCGATCACCTGATTAAAGTCCCGTCCCTCTTTCGCGATCAGAGACGGATTTGTGGTCACGCCGCAGATCACGCCCATATCATTCGCTTTTCTGATATCCTCAACATTCGCTGTGTCAATAAAAAATTTCATCATTGCCTCCATTTATGATTCATGAATACAAATCCCGTTATCCCCAGGAACATACTGATTCGCCAAATGTTTCTGTGTATTCCCCGAAACAGCATCAATATATCGGCAAGCCATTTCCCCTGTGGGTATCAACAGGATTCCGCCCCGTACGCCGGCCGCATTCCGCAAAGTACTGTGGTTTATGCGGCCGCATACAGGCTTACTTCAAGTAACAACATGTTTTTTCTGCCGCCGGCTTTGCTTACAGAATGCTTTTTACGGTTTTCACCACGTTTTCCACGGTAAATCCGAATTTCTCAAACAACTGATCCGCAGGCGCAGACGCGCCGAAGCCATGCATCGTAACATATGCGCCGTCCAGGCCCACATATCTGCCCCAGCCGAAATCGCTTAAAGCCTCCACGGCCACACGGCTGCGCACCTGCTTCGGCAGTACGGAATCTTTATACGCCTGGCTCTGCTGCTCAAATACGTCCATAGAAGGCATACTTACCACACGCACGTCGATTCCCTCTGCTGCCAGCGCCTTTTTCGCCTCCACGGCCAGGGAAACCTCCGAACCGCTGGCAATCAGAATCGCGTCCGGAACCTCTTTTTTGCTGTCCTCCAGCACATAGCCGCCCTTTAAGGCTTCCTTTCCGGAACCGGCCAACTGCGGCAGGTTCTGGCGGCTTAACACCAGCGCCGTAGGCGCGTCCTGGGAAACAGCCGCGTAATACCAGGCCGCCGCCGTCTCCGTGGCATCCGCCGGACGGAACACATTCAGATTCGGCATCGCCCGCAGCATGGCCAACTGCTCAATAGGCTCATGGGTAGGGCCGTCCTCGCCCACACCGATGCTGTCATGGGTAAACACATAGGTTACCGGCAGCTTCATCAGAGCCGACAGCCGTGCCATAGGCTTCGTATAATCGCTGAATACGAAGAAGGTGGACACGAAAGAACGCAGGCCGTGTAGAGCCAGGCCGTTGCCGATGGCCGCCATCGCCAGCTCCCTCACGCCGAAATGGAGATTGCGGCCTTTGTAGTCGTCCTTTCCAAAGTCACCCGCATCGCTCATATAGGTCTTGGTGGAGGGCGCCAGGTCCGCAGCACCGCCAATCAGGCCGGGCACCGCCGTTTTCAGCCGGTTCAGCATCACGCCGGACAGGCTTCTGGTAGCCTGAGGCTTGTCCTCATAAGCCCAGTAGCTCTCATCCTCATACAGCTTTTCGGCGATTTTTCCGTCATGGTATTCATCCCACAGTTTCTTCATCTCCGGATAAGTCTTCGCGTAAGAAGCAAACAGTTCCTCCCATATTTTTTGGGTCTTTGCCTGCTCCGCCGCCAGACCGCGGTAATTCTCATATACTTCTTCCGGCACGAAGAAAGGCTCCTGGCTCTCCCAGCCCAGATTTTCTTTTAGAGCTTTCACATTATCCGCTCCCAGCGGTTCTCCGTGCGCACTGGCTTTGCCCTGTTTTTCGGGACAGCCGTAGCCGATCTGAGTCTTTACCGTGATAAAGGACGGATGGGCGGTGTCCGCCTTGGCCGCTTCAATGGCTTTGCCGATCTCTGCCGTGTCATTGCCGTCCTCTACCGTCAGCGTCTGGAAGCCGAATGCCTCCATCCGTTTCCGCACGTCCTCGGTAAAGGCGATATCCGTGCTTCCTTCGATGGAAATCTGATTGGAATCATAGAGCACAATCAGCTTGCCCAGTCCCAGCGTACCCGCCAGAGAAAAGGCTTCCGAGGAAATGCCCTCCATCATGCAGCCGTCTCCGCCCAGCACAAAGGTGTAATGGTCAACCACGGGAAATTCCGGCTTGTTAAATACGGCGGCCAGATGGGCCTCCGCCATGGCCATGCCCACTGCCATGCCCATGCCTGCGCCCAGAGGGCCTGTGGTGGCCTCTACGCCTGTCGTATGGCCATACTCCGGATGGCCCGGCGTCAGAGAGTCAAGCTGCCGGAAATTCTGTAAATCCTCCACTTTCAGCCCATAGCCGAACAGATGAAGCAGAGAATATAAAAGGGTGGAACCGTGGCCGCCGGACAGGATAAAACGGTCCCTGTTCTCCCAGTTCGGGTCGGCGGGGTTATGGTTCATATGGCGGGCCCACAGCTCATAGGCCATGGCCGCAGCCCCCAGCGGCAGCCCCGGATGGCCGGAGTTTGCTTTCTGCACGGCATCCGCCGCCAGAATCCGTATCGCGTTGACACAACTTTTTTCTAAATCCAGATTCATACATTCCTCCGATTTTAAATTCCGCTTTGCCCCTTCCGCTGCCGCAAACACCTGGGAACCGTTTTTCAGATCCTTACACGCTTTCCCATCTGCCGTTTCCGCCGTGCATGTCCGGGGCTTTGCTGTTTTTATTTCTTTTATATACCTGAACGGTATTTATTTTTGTCCGTAATAGGCATTCGGCCCGTGCTTCCTCATAAAATGCTTGTCCTGCATACACTGAGGCGTCCGGTTGTCGGCGCCGGGATTTAACAGCTCCGTCATCCAGGCCATCTTCGCCACTTCTTCCAGGACCACCGCATTGTGTACGGCCTGGGCAGCGTCTTTGCCCCAGGTAAACGGGCCGTGGTTTTTGCACAGAACCGCCGGTACATGGACAGGGTTCTTTCCCGCGAAAGTCTCGATGATTACCATGCCGGTATTCTTCTCATAGCCTTCCTCGATCTCCTGTTCCGTCAGGGTTCTGGCACAGGGAATCTGACCATAGAAATAATCGGCATGGGTGGTGCCGTAGCAGGGAATGCCCCTGCCGGCCTGGGCCCAGGCCGTAGCGTGAGGAGAATGGGTGTGAACCACGCCGCCGATCTCCTGAAAAGCTCTGTAAAGCTCCAGATGGGTGGGCGTGTCGGAAGAAGGCCGCAGAGAACCCTCCGCCTGATTTCCATCCAGATCCATCACCACCATATCCTCCGGTTTCAGCATATCATAGTCTACGCCGCTGGGCTTGATCACAAACAGGCCCGCCGACCGGTCGATCCCGCTGACATTTCCCCAGGTATAGGTAATCAGCCCCCGTCTGGGCAGCTCCATATTCGCCTCGTATACCTGCTGTTTTAAATCTTCTAACATCTCTTAAACCTCTATTTACAGTTCCGCTGCCGCCCTGCCGAATCACCGACTCTAGAAGGCTTTCCGGCCGTCTGCAACGTCCGTAAACCCTTCTGTGCTTCGTCCGGGCTTCTGCTGTTACAGTTCCGCTGCCTTCCGCAGCCACAGCCCAATATTACATTCTTCCGCTGTAATCATACCGCAGCCGTCTCTATTGCGCAACTGTTTTCTCATAAAATTTGTCCGGCCGGCGCCAGACGGTTTTTTCGTCTGTCCCCGGCCAGGCTGATCTGTCATTTCTTGGTTTTATTCAGTTCAGTGTTTCCACGGCGGCATGCTCAATGGCAAATCCGCCATGATAACGTTTCATAAACGCGTCGAATCCTGCCGCGTCTTCGGCATCCGGCTCCACCAGATTTCCTTCCTGTCCGGCGAACACCTTGTCTGCCAGATAGGCGGCCAGCGTTTCCCCTTCTTCTTTCCGCAGCATATAGGCTGCCAGAAGGGCACAGCCCCAGGCGCCGCCTTCTCCCGCCGTTTCCATTACCGATACGGGAACGCCTGCCGCGGCGGCCATGATTTTCTGGCCCACCACCGGCGTTTTAAACAGGCCTCCGTGACCCAGCAACACATCCAGCTTCACCTGTTCTTTTTTAAACAGGATATCCAGCCCGGTTTTCAAGGCGCCCAGGGAGGTATACAGATGGGTCCGCATGAAATTGGCCAGATTAAACTGGCTGCCCGGCTTTCTCACAAACAGGGGACGGCCCTCCTCAAAACCGGTGATATGCTCCCCGGAAAAATAATTGTAAGCCAGCAGGCCGCCGCAGTCTTTGTCTCCCTCCAGTGCCTTATTGTAAAGAGCGCCGAACAGCCGGTTCATATCCACTTCCATGCCCATCGTGTCGGCAAATTCTTTAAACAAGCCTACCCAGGCATTCAGGTCGGAGGTGCAGTTGTTGCAGTGTACCATACCCACCAGATCTCCCGAAGGGGTCGTAACCAGATCTATCTCCGGATGGACCTCTTTCAGATTGTCCTCCAGTACAACCATGGCAAAGACGCTGGTTCCCGCGGACACATTTCCGGTGCGCACGGCCACGCTGTTGGTAGCCGCCATGCCGGTGCCTGCGTCGCCCTCCGGCGGACACAGCGGAATGCCCGGTTTCAGCGTTTTGCTCACGTCCAGAAGGGCCGCCCCTTCCTCTGTCAGAGCGCCCGCATCCTCCCCGGCCAGCAGCGCTTTGGGCAGAATATCACGCAGCTTCCAGGGCAGATTTTCCCCTGCCACCAGCTCGTCAAACTGCGCAATCCTTTCGCTGTCAAAATCCTTCGCATGGATGTCCACCGGGAACATGCCGGCCACGTCGCCGATGCCCAGCACCTTCTGCCCCGTCAGCTTCCAGTGTACGTATCCTTCCAGCGTAATCATATAATCAATCTGCGGAACATGAGGTTCCTTATTTAAAATCGCCTGATACAGATGGGCAATGCTCCACCGCTGGGGAACAGGATACCGGAATACTTCCGTCAGCTTCTCTGCCGCCTGACCGGTAATCGTATTCCGCCAGGTACGGAAAGGCACCAGCAGTTCTCCTTCTTTATCGAACACCATATAACCGTGCATCATAGCGCTGATCCCGATTGCCCCGATGGTGGTCAGCGTTTCCCCGTACTGATTTTTTACATCCCCCGCCAGATCCTCATAGGCATCCTGGAGTCCGGTCCAGACAGCATCCAGCGAATATGTCCAGATGCCGTCTGACAACTGGTTTTCCCACTCATGGCTGCCGGAAGCCACAGGACTGTGATCTTCCCCCACCAGCACGGCTTTGATCCGGGTGGAACCCAGTTCGATGCCCAGGGCCGTTCTGCCCTCCCGGATCATCCTTTTGATATCTTCTTTATTTAAAATACTCATACCTGCCTCCATCAGTCAGATCACACGGATATGCTCCGGATTGATCTGACCTTTTTCCAATATCGAAAGCTTTTCCAAAAATCTTCATGCCAGCTATTCAACAAGCATCATAAGCCTGGCATAACATATTTATGACAGGTTTCCACAACTTTTGCGAAAGAAACAGATTTCCTGCTGAAAAGCCGTTAAGTTCTACCGATATGCCGCCTGATTCCAGCGCATCTCGTTTTTCAGCCCCCGGATCGTAGTATCATTGTCGATATAGACCGCTTCAATTCCCATAGCTTCCGCCCAGTCGCCCATCTGCTCCGCGGTCAGGTCATAGGTAAAGGCGGTGTGGTGTGCCCCGCCGGCCAGAATCCAGCTCTCCGCTCCCGTGGTCAGGTTGGGACGGGGAGTCCAGAACGCGGTAGCCACCGGCAGCTTCGGCATCGGCTTCTCCACTTTCTTGCAGTCCACTTCATTGATAATCAGACGGAACCGGTGGCCCAGATCAATCAGAGATGTGGCGATGGCCGGTCCGGTCTTGGAGGTGAATACCAGTCTGGCCGGATCCTCCCGTTCTCCCATGGACAAAGGGCAGACCTTGATGCCGATGGGACCGTCGGATACGGTGGGGCAGACCTCCAGCATATGGGCCTGGAGAATGCCCTCTTTGCCGGGCACCAGATTATAGGTATAGTCTTCCATAAAGGAAGTTCCCTTTGCGTCTTTGACGCCGGCCGTCATCAGCTTCATCAGGCGCACCATGGCCGCCGTCTTCCAGTCTCCCTCGGCGCCAAAGCCGTAGCCTTTTTCCATCAGCCGCTGAATCGCCAGTCCCGGAAGCTGCTTCAAAGCGCCCAGATCGCCAAAATGGGTGACAATGGCATGGTAATCATGGTCGTTCAGGAATTTCTCAAAACCGATCTCGATGCCTGCCTGAACCGCCACATGGGCACGAAACTCCTTTTCATCCCTGCCTTCCGTCAGAAGCTCATATTTGCCGTAATATTCATCCACCAGGGCATCAATCTCCCCGACAGACACAGCGTCCACATAAGCCGCGATCTCATTGACCGGATAGGCGTCGATCTCCCAGCCGAATTTCATCTGGGCTTCTACCTTGTCGCCCTCGGTCACGGCCACATTGCGCATATTGTCGGCCACCCGGACCACTCGGATATGACTGCTTTCCATAATGCCTACGGCGGTGCGCATCCAGTCTGCCATCCGCTTCTGCACCACAGGATCATTCCAGTGGCCCGCCACGACTTTCCGCTCGATTCCCATGCGAGTCACCAGATGGCCATACTCTCTGCCGCCGTGGGCCGACTGGTTCTCATTCATGAAATCCATGTCGATGGTGTCATAAGGAATCTCCTGGTTAAACTGGGTGTGCAGATGCATCAGCGGTTTTCTGTACTCCTGCAGTCCCAAAATCCAGGATTTGGCCGGGGAAAAGGTATGCATCCACGTGATAACGCCGGCACAGTCAGGATCTCCGTTGGCCTCATTAAACAGCCGGCGGATTGATGCATTGTCGATCAATGTGGGCTTCCATACCAGTTCATAGGGAAGCACCCCGGATTCATTTAATCTGCCCACAATGATTTTCGAGTGCTCCGCCACTTTTGCCAGACACTCGTCCCCATATAAATCCTGAGAACCGGTGGCAAACCAGAACTGATACGGTTTTGCGCAAAGAACGCCGTTGTTTTCTCTATTACTCATTATTTTTTTCTCCTACCATTCAAGTTCCGCAACTCCCCTGCCAAGTCCCCCGGATCCGGGAGAATTTCCAGCCGCTTGCCAGTGCGCTGACACACTAGTTTGCTGTCCGGTTCGTTGCTGTTTTTTAGTTCCCCTGTCAGTCAAATATTTGTTTCACCGTCCCCAGCTCCACCAGACGGGCATCAAACAGGTAATTGCCGTCAAACAGCGGGTCTTCGATCATCCGTATCATATTTTCCGCCACTTTCCGTCCCAGCGCCTCCTTGGGATGCTGGAAGGAGGTAATTTTCCGCTGCCCGCCGAATGCCTGTTCCAGATGGTCGATTCCCACCAGAGACAGATCCTCAGGAACCCGGATTCCCCGCTGTTCGCAAAGTCCGGCCACCCGGTAGGCCACCTGGTCATTGTAGCAGACCACGGCGGTACAGCCTTCCAGCCGGTGAAAGAGATAATCGGCCCACAGTTCCATCTCCGCCATGGATACGGTGTCCATCCAGACCACCTCTTTCCCTTTCAGTTTAATCCCCGCCTCTTTCAGCGCCTGCCCGAAACCCTGATACCGCAGATGGCCCTGGCTGTCGTCGGACTTAAAGATACCGCCGATTTTCTTATGCCCTGCCTGGAGCAGACAGGATGCGGCCTGTTCGCCAACCCGCCGGTCATCCATGGCCACACAGGGAAAATCCATCTCCCAGTTGGAACAGTGAAAACACAAAATCGGGATATGCCGTCCGGCCAGCGTCTGATACAGGTTCATATTCGCATTGGGCAGCGCACTTTGAGCCGGCTCCAGAATCAGACCGTCAATACAGTTTTTCTCGATCAGATTAACCAAAGCCTCCCGTTCCCTGGATACCCGGTTTCTCGTAAATGCGATCTGCATCGTATAGTGATTTTTCGAGAGGGTCCGCTCAATGCCCTGGATCACCGAAGGGAAAATATAGTCATCCGCATAGGTGCTGATCACCGCCACATTCTGATACCGTTTGGGCGAATTTTCCTTAGGGCCGGCGCTTTTTCGCCGTTCCTTCGCTTCTTCGTTTTCCCCTGGCTCTCCGTATTCCAGATAGGTGCCGCTGCCCCTGACCCGCTTCACCACATCCTTCTGCTCCAGAAGACCGATGGCATGGCGGACGGTCTGCCTGCTGATGCCGAACATCTCCGCCAGTTCATTTTCCGAGGGAATCTTGCTCCCCCGCTTCATTTTTCCGCTCTCGGCATTTTCCATCACCCAGTCCAGAAGAATCTGGTATTTCGGTGTCCCAGTTCCCATCATTCAGCCTCGCTCACCGTTCTGCATTTAATTTCTTTTATCATAGTATCTCAGACGGCCCGTTTTTATTTATTCCGCTCTTTTACCTTTGCAAACACCGCCTGCAATAAGATAAAGAAGCAGAGCAGAATCGCCGTCACGATATTTGCCCAGGAGCTGATCAGCTTTCCGTTGGTCTGTACCAATGAAGAAATCGTACCGTTAATCAGCACGCCGAACAGAGAGCCGAACACATTCCCCACACCGCCGGTCAGCAGCGTGCCGCCGATTACCGCCGAAGAAATGGCCGACATTTCCAGGCCCGTCGCCTGTCCTACCGTGCCGTTCATCGTATTCAGACAGAAGCAGATGCCGCCGATGGAAGTCAGGAAGCTGCAAAGGATATAAGTTTTCAGCTGTGTTTTTTTCACATCCAGGCCCATCAGCGCAGCGGACTGCTGATTGCCGCCCACCGCATAGATGCTTCTGCCGAATCTGGTATAATTCAGCAGGAAGAACGTAGCCAGCACCACAATCAGCGCCACCACGACGGTCACTCGGATATAGGGTACCTGCAAGATGCCTTTCGTATTCACATAGCCGCCGAAAGGAAATTCGATTTTTGTGCCGGCCAGCTTGGTAAACAGCGCGTCGCTGGTAATGCTGATCTGCTGGGTGGAGAGAACCGCGGTCATGCCCCTGGCAAAGAACATGCCGGCCATCGTAACGATAAAAGGCTGAATCTCCAGATAGGCGATGCAGAATCCCTGAACCGCGCCGAACACCACGCCCACGATCAGAATAAACACCATCAGCACCGGGCTTCCCATGCCCATTTTCTCCACGCCCACTGCCATGATCATACAGTCAAGGGCCACCAGAGAGCCGACGGAAATATCAATGCCGCCGGTCAGCATCACGCAGGTCATGCCGCAGGTAACGCTGATCAGTCCCGCATTGCCGATCAGTATGTTCAGAAAGGTCTGCAGACGGGTAAAGCCTTTTCCCGCATAGACGATACATCCTGCCAGATACATCGCCGCAAACAGAACGATTGTAATCAGCAGAAGTACATTATTATTGTTTAATTTCGCTTTTTTCATGCCTGTACTCCTCCTTCAACCGCTTTCTTCGCAGACCGTTTTTTAAAGTATTCTTTCACGGGTTCCGCCTGGATCACCACGATCAGGATTACCACAATCGCCTTGAATACCGGCGCCTGAGCAGAGGAAACGCCCAGGGCGTACAGGGTTGTGGTGATAGCCTGGATCGTATAAGCGCCGATAATAGAGCCGGCCAGATTAAACTTGCCGCCGCCTAAGCTGTTGCCGCCCAGGGCTACGGACAGAATCGCGTCCAGTTCCATATTCAGGCCGATATTATTGGTATCCGCGGAATAGATCCGGGAGGTAGCCACGATACCGGCGATTCCGGCACAGAGGCCGCAGATCACATAACACAGCAGGATAATCTTCGCGGAGCTTAACCCGGCGATTCGGGAAGCTTTCTTATTAATTCCCACGCTCTGGATATATGTGCCGAGGGCCGTAAACCGCAGCACCAGCGCCGCAATCACCACCACGGCCGCCGCGATCAGAATCGGCGTAGGGATGGCTCCCACATAAGCGCCGATCTTCTGGAACGACGCAACACGGACATATACAATCTGGCTGTTGCAGAGCAGAAGACCGATGGCCCGCCCCGCCGACCAGAGAATCAGCGTCGCCACCATGGGCTGGATATTCATATAAGCCACCAGAAACCCGTTGAACAGGCCGCAGACACAGGCAATCAGAATGCCCGTGCCGATGCCCGCCCACAGGGGCATGGCATACTCGGATACGTTGGTCACGCCGTATCCGGCCAGCAGCATACAGCACATGCCGCCGGTCAGACTCATAACGGAGCCTACGGAAATATCCGTTCCGGCAGAGGCGGAAACCACCAGCGTCATGCCCACCGCAAGAATCGCCACCTCGCTGCCCCGGTTTAAAACGTCGACCAGACGGCCATAAAGCACGCCGTTATTCAGGGAAATCGTAAAGAAGTTAAACGGCGCATTGCCGCTTGCGATGTCATAGACCACATTGATGGCCATGACGAGAATCATACTGAAAACCGGCAGAAACAGCCGCATTTTCGTCAGCTTTTTCAAATTACTCATTGCTATCACCTCCGGCTATGGCGTGCATTACGCCCTCCTGCGTCATCTCATCCCCTGAAATCTCCCCGACTTTGGCGCCGTCTCTTAACACTGCCATCCGGTTGCAGGTTCTTAACATCTCCTCAATCTCGGAGGAAATGAAAATCACGCTTTTTCCCTCTCCCGCCAGCTTTACCACCAGCTTCTGAATCTCCGTCTTCGTTCCGATGTCGATTCCTCTGGTGGGTTCGTCCAGAATCAGGAAATCCGGGTTGGTGGCCAGCCACCGGGCCAGGATCACTTTCTGCTGATTGCCGCCGGAAAGCTGTCTGATCATGGTTTCCCGGCTGGCAGTCTTAATCTGCAGCATCTCGATAAACTGATCGGCCAGCTCGATCTGCTTCGCCATGGGGATTTTATGTAAAGCGCCCAGCTTGGCCTGCATGGCCAGAATAATATTCTCCCGCACCGACAGATCGCCGATGATTCCTTCCGCCTTTCTGTCATCCGGCAAAAGGCCCATACCCAGATTCATGGCGTCGATGGGTTCTTTGATATGCGCTTCTTTTCCTTTAACTTTCAATGTTCCGGTCTGGCTCCGGTCGGCCCCGTAGATGGCGCGGGCCAGCTCGCTCCGCCCGCTTCCCAGAAGTCCGGTAAGCCCTACCACCTCGCCTTCCCGAATTTCCAGATCGAAGGGCTTGATGGTTCCGGCATGGCTCAGTCCCTTGGCGTCGATTACCAGCGGGGCGTCTTTCCCAATCTCTCCGCCTTCCGGCTTGATGGAAGCCAGATCGTCAAAATCCTTGCCCATCATGGCCGCTACCAACTGTACCCTGGGCAGCTCCTCCACCGTGTACTCTCCCACAAGCTGGCCGTTTCTCAGCACCGTGATCCCGTCGCACACCGCGTAAACCTGTTCCAGAAAATGGGTGACAAAGATAATGCCCACGCCCTTTTTTTTCAGATTCAGCATCACCTGAAATAATTTTTCCACTTCCCGGTCGTCCAAAGAAGAAGTGGGCTCATCCAGAATCAGTACTTTACAGTCCATGTCAATGGCACGGGCAATGGCGATCATCTGCTGCAAAGCCAGAGAATAATTCTCCAGATTCGCGGTCACGTCGATATTCAGGTCCAGTTCTTCCATCAGCTTTTTCGCCCTGGCATTCATCTGTTTTCTGTCAACCGTCCTGAACTTCGTCAGCGGCGCCCGTCCGATATAAATGTTTTCCGCCACCGACAGGTTGGGACACAGGTTTACCTCCTGATATACGGTGGAAATACCTTTGGACTGGGCGTCCATCGTATCTCTGTTTGTAATCGGCCCCTCAAACCCGTCCAGATAAATCTCGCCGGCCTCGAACTTGTTGACGCCGGTCAGGCACTTGATAATGGTGGATTTTCCCGCTCCGTTCTCCCCCATCAGCGCCCTGATCTCCCCTTTTTTCAGCGTCAGTCCCGCATGGTCCAGCGCCTTGACGCCGGGGAATGTCATGCAAATCCCCTGCATTTTCAATACAACGTCATTCTCCATACTTTCCTCTTTCTTTTCCTCAAATGAAAAGGGGGGAGAATCCCTTTGGGACTCCCTCCCCTTCCCTTTTCCCTATACTTTGTATCAAACAGGTCGGTGATGTCTGTCAGACAGACAATCCTTTTTAATAAAATACTCCGCAGGAATTAATATGCGCGGCCGTCCAGAATCTCCTGAGTCATGGTCGTTGCATACTCACTGGTGATGCCAGGGGCAACAAATGCCTGATCCTCTACCAGAGTAGTCTTCTCATAGCTGCCGCCGGTAGCCATAGCCTGAATTACGCCTGCAACCGTTTCCGCCTGAATCGGGTTACACTCTACGTTACAGTTGATCGCGCCGTCCAGCGTATACTGCAGACCGTCATGAGTCGCGTCATAGGAAATCAGGATTACGTCGCCGTCTACGCCGTAGGTAATATTGGCTGCCTTCATGGCATCCATTGCACCGTAAGCTTCGTTATCGTTCTGGCAAACCACTACGTTAAACTGGCCTTCATAAGACTTGATAAAGGACTCCATAACTTCCTGGCCGCCTGCCTGTGTGAAGTCGCCGGACTGAGAATCCAGAATCTTCCACTCGCTATGCTCCGCGGCTACTTCGTTAAAGCCTTCGGTACGTCCCAGCGTTGCGGATGCGCCTACGGAACCTTCGATTACCAGAATGTTGGCTTCTTTGCCGTCCAGGTACTCAGCCAGCCAGTTGGCTGCGGTGATACCTTCGTTCTTGGTGTTGGTGCCTACCCATGCGTCATACAGGGTGTCGGGAGCGTCGATCTCACGGTCAGCAATGATAACCGGAATGCCTGCGTCCTGTGCTTCCTGAAGAACGGTATCCCAGCCTGCGGTCTCAATCGGAGCGATTACGATGTAATCCAGTTCCTGCTGAATGAAGCCGCGAACTGCTTCTAACTGCGCCGCATTGTCATTATCACAGTCAACAAAGGAAAGCTCATATCCGTTTGCTGCGCTGAATACGTCCTGATAGTTCTTGGTGTTGGCGGTACGCCAGTCAGACTCATGTCCTACCTGTGCATAACCAACTTTGATGGTCTCGCCTGTGGTGTTTCCGCCGGCTGCTGCCGTCGTGGTGTCTTCACCTTCTGCGGGCGCTGCGGTGGTGCCGGCAGCCTCGGTCTCATCGCCTGCAGCCGCTGTCGTTGTGTCGCCTGCGGGCGCTGCCGTCGTGGTCTTTCCGTCGTCCTTGGCGCCGCAGCCTGCAAGCAGGCTCATAGCCAGTGCCGCAACAAGTACCAGGCTTAAAAGTTTCTTGTTCATGTTACCATACCTCCCTAAAAATAATGATAAGTTGTATTTACAAATTGCGCAGGGCGCAAACTTGTACATGTTCAGAAAATCTTCTCCTGTCTGTTTTTCTGCCAGTCACACATAATTATCTAGTTATTTTTCAGGAATGATTTTGAATCTCAAAACTTATATCTGTGATTACTATACAACTTTATACCAGGCTTGTCAACTGTTTTGGGGAATTTATTCAAAAATCTTTCCGACATAATTCCGTCGTCTTCCCCAAATATGTACGTACAACTTTAAAAATCTGCCGGATATATGTATCACACGAAAACAGACCGACATCATCTTATTGCCTGATGCCGGTCTGTCTGAAACAGAGCGTTACTGATCCCTGCCAATCTTCGCCTCATAGGCGGCAAATGTTCTGTCATCAAATAATACCCACTCCACCAGGTCGATTTTTCCCGGAAACTGATCAAGAAACCGCTTCACCGTCTCCACGGCCGTTTTAGCCGCCTGTGTTACAGGATAGCGGAAAACGCCTGTGGATATGGAAGGAAAGGCTATGGTGCGGATGCCGTGATCCACCGCGATTTTCAGAGAATTGGAATAACAGGAGGCAAGCAGCGCCTCCTCCCCCTGCTCTCCCCCGCGCCACACCGGGCCCACCGTATGGATCACATAGTCACAGGGAAGACAATAGCCTTTCGTCAGCTTTGCCTCTCCGGTTCTGCATCCGCGAAGCGTACGGCATTCCTCCAGAAGCCGGGGACCGGCCGCCCGGTGAATCGTGCCGTCCACTCCTCCGCCTCCAAGCAGCGTTTCATTTGCCGCATTGACAATCGCGGCCACATCCGTTATTTTCGTGATATCTCCTCTGACTGCCCTGATCATTTTTCCACTCCTTTCAGATATTTTGCCGGCACAGATTTTGTCAGCCACACGCCGTTTACGGAGCGGTAAAAAACAAAACCGTCTTTCTCCATCCGCCCGCTCATCACTTCATACAGAAAAGGAACCCCGTGTCTCTGCCCCACCTTCCATGCCGTTTCCTTGTCGCCGGATAAATGAACATAAAGCCTGCTTTTGGGGATCAGACCTTTTTGTTCTATGGAATCCACATATTTTTTTCCGGTTCCATGGTACAGAATCTCCGGCGGGGACATTACCGGCAGCTCCACATCCACAGGAACGGAATGTCCCTGGTTCGCGCGGATCAGTGTTTTATCCTCATTAAAAGAATAACGCTGTTTTCCGTCCGTGCGGACAATCTCCTCCAGCATTTCCATCGTACAGGGACGGCTCCGGCCAATCCCCCGAATCAGACCGTCCACATCGGCCCATCCGTGTTCGTCAAGGGAAATTCCTATGACTTCCGGTTTGTGCCGTAAGATCAGACTGATAAACTTACTTGTACTTTTCAGGTCCAACGGGCATCACCTCCTGTGTCAGATTCGTTGTTTTTTGTTTTTTATATTGTTATGTATGTGAGATTGATGGAAATAAACGTTTCCCGCCATCCAGAATCGTTTCCCGGCCTTCGGACAGCACAAACAGAGAATCGGCGTCGCCACCGCGTAAAGATCTGTCAAAACAGCCCACATCATACGGCGTAAATTCCAGTTCAATCCTTTTTGTTCCCGCTTTCGCCATGGAAGATAAAAGCCCTGGCAGATCATTTCTTTCATCTCTTTTATCGCAGTAGACATCATAGCACCTGAGACTGTTATGATCCTGTTCCGCTATCACCACCGCATCATACTCCGGGGAATAGTAAACCCAGTCTTTCATAAAAGAGCAGCAGTAAAACATCAGCAAACCATAATTGTCAATCACCTGTATTTCGGAAACTTCCTGCATAAACCCGGAGACGGCACCGCTTTCGTTTCAAACTGATATTGTTCTTTCCGTTCAAACCCAAACTTCGGATAAAAATCCAAAACACTTTCGTTCGCAAACAAAAATATAAAATCGTATCTCTTTTCCCAGTCTTCTTTCACCTGTTCCATAATATGGCGGGAAAGCCCCTGATTGCGGTACGCCTCATCCGTCATTACCGTGCCTAACTGAATCCCATTGTAAACCTTTCCCTGACAGAGAATTTTTAACTGATTGACAGACACATTTGCAACCGCCCTGTCTCCATCGAAAATTGTATAGGGTGTATTGAATTCACTCCAATATCCTTTTTGATACCAATCCTCAAAAGAAAGCCCGAATGTTTTAACCGCAAGGGTGTTGAAAGCCCGCCTCAGACTGTCATTTCGCATTACTTTTTTGGATAAATAAAGGCTCATCCCTCGATTCCCCCGTATTTTTACACTGAATAGACTCTATTTTTCCTCCGGATAAGATACCCCCCCCATCCTCTCCGAAGCTCCGTCATAATCCTCATTACATCGCAGCTATAATCCAGGCGCATCTCATTGGTCTTTCCTGCCACGGCGTTTTCCATATCCCTGATCTCATATCTGAGGGCATCCGCCCTGTTTCCCAGTTCCACCACTTCCTGACCTCCGTCCTCCGTGTAAATGATCACGGCCCTGTCCGCCCGTGGATATTCATAAATCTCGATATAGCCTTTGTCGAAAGCCACCGTCCCCCGCTTGGGCTGCTTCGCATGAAGGGTCAGAGCAATCGCCGCCATCTCCCCCGCGCCGTTCATCAGCAGGATTCCCGCCTGCTCGTCCACCCCGCTGGGCGCCGGCTTCATCTGGGACGTTATCTGGTCAGGCGCCTCGCTCATAAACCATCTGGCAAAGGAGAGAGCGTACACCCCAATGTCCAGAAGCGCCCCTCCCGCCAGGGAAGGATTGAAAAAACGGTTTGTCATGTCGTAAGGTTTATAGCTCCCGAAATTCAATTGAACCATCCGCAGCGGCCCCAGCAGTCCCTCGTCGGCGATTTCCCGCAGCTTCTTATATAGTGGCATATGGTAAATGGTCATTGCCTCGGCCAGAACCCTGCCATGGTCTTTGGCCAGCGCCACGGCCCGTTCCAGCTCCCCGGCATTCAGGGTAATGGATTTTTCGCATAAGACATGCTTCCCATGGGCCAGAGCCTGATTGATATAATCGCTGTGAGTATTATGAGGCGTGGAAATATAGACGATATCCACATGGTCATCAGTAAAAACATCGCCGATACTCCGGTAAACCTTCGGAATGCCGTATTTTTCCCCGAATCTGACCGCGTTTTCATAAGTCCTGTTGGCCACCCCGTAAAGCCTGCGCCCCTCTTTCTCCATCGCCTGCGCCAATTCGCTGGCGATGGCGCCGCAGCCTACAATTACCCAGTTGTACTGTTTCATCCCTTTACCTCCCGGCATGATATCCGAATCTGATCTACATTGGTCCCAGTCATCCGTCACTTTTTTAAAGTTAATATATCATTTCGGATAATAAAATACAATCTGAAATCTCTTTGTTGAAAAACAGTGTGACATGAAGTATACTCATATCATCCCATTTTCCAAGCTGAATTTATTATATTTAGGAAAGAAACCCTCATACATGCAGATCGGTCCGGTTTAAACACCATACATTTAACCAAAGAACCGCCTCAGGAAGAACCGACCCGGCAGTATTACTTCATGGAAAAGTGCCGGGAACGGGCCCGGAGAGTCGAGCAGGAAAACAGCCTGCCCCCAGCCGTCTGCATCCGGACTTCCGGCTGCCAGATTTATCATTAAATTTATTCCGGAGGAAGTTCCGGAACCGGATGAAATAGAGGCCATTCTGGAGGGGAGAAAAGACCGGGCAAAAAACGGGACAATTTCCCATGATGCAATAAATTGGGATTAAGAAAGTAAGAAACAATCAATAAAAAGATGAAAGATGGATTCTTATATTGATTTAAAAAATATTGCGACAGAAAAATGTTATAAGACATGCGGTGAATAAGAAATTGTATCTATATGATATTATAAACATAAAAAAAGAAACGAGCACCCCGCTTGATCTTTAAAGCTGTACGGTAAAAAACGCTTCTTTTTAGATATTGTATGTTTAGAGAGGAAAAAGTCAAGAGAAATGTATAATGAAATTGATTTTGCTAAAATAGATCTAAATGCAGAACCGCCCACCAAAGAACCGGCCAGGCAATACTATTTCATGGCAAAATGCCGGGAATGGACCCGGAGATTTGAAAAGGAAAACAGCCGTCCCCCGTCCGCCTGCATCCGGACCTTCGGCTGTCAGATGAACGCCAAGGACTCGGAAAAACTGATGGGCATCCTGGAACAGATCGGCTTTGGCATCTCGGAAAAGGAGGAAGCCGACCTGGTTATCTATAATACCTGCACCGTCAGGGACAATGCCAATCAGCGTGTTTACGGCCGTCTGGGCTATCTCCACGCCCTGAAAAAAAAGAATCCCCATATGCTGATCGGCCTGTGCGGCTGTATGATCCAGGAACCATCGGCAGTGGAAAAAATCCGCAAAAGCTACGGCTTCGTGGATCTGCTGTTCGGCACCCACAATATTTTCCGGCTGGCGGAGCTTCTGTACCGCCGCGCAGCGGAAAAAAATATGGTGGTTGATATCTGGGAAAGCACCGACGCCATCGTGGAGGATCTGCCCGCCCTGCGGAAATACCCTTTCAAATCCGGCGTGAACATCATGTATGGCTGCAACAATTTCTGCAGCTACTGCATTGTCCCCTATGTGCGTGGCCGGGAGCGAAGCCGGGAGCCGGAGGAGATCCTCCGGGAAATCAGAGATCTGGCCGCGGACGGGGTACGCGAAGTGATGCTGCTGGGGCAGAATGTAAATTCTTACGGAAAAACCCTGGCGCATCCCATTTCTTTCGCCCAGTTGTTAAAACAGGCGGAAGCAGTGGAGGGCATCCGGCGAATCCGCTTTATGACCTCCCACCCGAAAGATCTGTCCGACGAGCTGATCCGGGTGATGAAAGAATCCCGGAAAATCTGCCGCCATCTTCACCTGCCTCTCCAGTCGGGCAGCAGCCGGATTTTAAAGATTATGAACCGAAAGTATGATAAAGAGCAGTATCTGGCACTGGCAAAGAAAATCCGGCGGGAAATCCCCGATATCTCCCTGACCACTGATATCATCGTAGGATTCCCGGGGGAAACGGAAGAAGATTTTCTGGAAACCATGGACGTGGTACGGCAGGTCCGTTTTGACAGCGCCTTTACCTTTATCTATTCCAAACGGACAGGAACCCCTGCGGCTGCCATGAAAAACCAGGTGCCGGAAGCAGTCGTAAAAGACCGGTTTGACCGTCTGCTGAAAGAAGTCCAGGACATTGCCGCCGGACAGTGCGGAAAGGATACGGGAACCGTGCAGGAAGCGCTGGTGGAGGACATTGACCATAAACAGCCCGGCATGATTACCGGCCGGTTAAGCAACAACCTGATGGTACATTTTGAAGGACCGAAGGAACTGGTGGGAAGCATCGTAACCGTCCGGCTGAAAGAAGCAAAAGGGTTTTATTATATCGGAGAGATGATATAAAATCATTAAAATATTAGCAAAACTTTAATCAGCGGAAGCCCGATCATTCCCCGGAAGGATTTCCGGACGCATCAGCGGCCAGAAATTCTTCCGGATTCAGGGAGGCATGGAAGGGCTGCAGCGGAACTTTTAATAGGAGGATTTTATTTATGAACAACAAATTCCGTCGTGAAACCATCTGTGTACAGGGCGGCTACACCCCGAAAAGCGGGGAAGCCAGAGTGGTGCCCATCTATCAGAGCACCACATTCAAATACGGGGACAGCAGCCAGATGGGGCGGCTGTTCGATCTGGAGGAAGACGGCTACTTTTATTCCCGGCTGGCAAACCCCACCTGCGACGCGGTAGCCGCGAAAATCTGTGAGCTGGAGGGCGGACATGCCGCCATGCTGACAGCTTCCGGCCAGGCCGCCACTTTTTACGCGGTCTTCAACATTGCCGGCGCCGGGGACCATATCATCAGTTCCGCCACCATTTACGGCGGATCTTCCAACCTGTTTACCGTCACCATGAAAAAAATGGGGGTGGAAGTCACCCTGGTAGATCCCGACGCGCCGGAAGAAGAACTGGCAAAGGCTTTCCGTCCCAACACCAAGGCCGTATTCGGCGAAACCGTCTCCAACCCCGCCCTGGTGGTGCTGGACATCGAAAAATTTGCCCGGCTGGCCCACTCCCACGGCGTACCCCTGATTGTGGACAATACCTTTGCCACCCCCATCAACTGCCGTCCCTTTGAATGGGGCGCGGATATCGTCACCCATTCCACTTCCAAATATATGGACGGACACGCCGTCTCTCTGGGCGGCTGTATCGTGGACAGCGGAAACTTTGACTGGGAGGCCCACAAAGAGAAATTCCCCGGCCTTACCACGCCTGACGAATCCTATCACGGCCTGATTTATACGAAAGCATTTGGAAAGAACGCGTTTATCACAAAAGCCACCGCCCAGATGATGCGCGACCTGGGCTCCTCCCAGTCCCCTCACGACGCGTTCCTGCTGAACCTGGGACTTGAGACACTGCATCTGCGCATGCCCCGCCACTGTGAAAACGCCAGGAAGGTCGCCGAATTTTTACAGAAAAATGAAAACGTCAGTTGGGTCTGCTATCCCGGTCTGCCCGGCGATCCTTATCACGAACTGGCTCAGAAATATATGCCCGACGGCTCCTGCGGCGTGGTTGTATTCGGCCTGAAAGGCGGGCGGGAAACCTGTGTGAAGTTTATGGACAGTTTAAAGCTGGGCGCCATCGTCACCCACGTGGCCGACGCCCGCACCTCCGTTCTCCATCCCGCCAGCCACACTCACCGTCAGTTAAATGACGAACAACTGGTGGAGGCAGGGGTAAAGCCGGATCTGATCCGGTTCTCGGTGGGAATTGAGAATGCGGAAGATATTATTGAGGATATTGTGCAGGCGATGGAGGCCGCTAAAAAGTAGATTTATGCCAGTGTTCTGTCCTATCTTGCCGCACGTGAGATCGGTGCAGCGCAGGGCGGTAAGGATAAAGCCGGAAAAAATATGCCCTGCGATTGAAAGGCAAATCAGGAGAAAACGCCAATGATCCGGGCAGGATACCTGCGGTTGAAATGAGATATGAAAAAACAAAAGGACATGCCTGTAAAGCGGAAGAACTGAGCAGCTATGGCGGGAGGAATTGTGCATGAAACTGGGTGCGTATACGGATATCATAAAACATGAAAAAAATTTCCGGTACATGATTCTGGCAAATCTGATCAGCCGGTTCGGGGATTCTGTGGATGCGATCGCCTACAGCTGGATGGTTTACCAGCTGACAGGCTCCACGGCCTGGCTGTCTGTAATCCTGGGCGTCAATATGGTTCCAACCGTTCTGTTTCAGCCGTTTAGCGGCGCCCTGACGGAATATTTCCGTAAAAAAAGAGTTATTGTCATCTGCGATATTGCCCGGGGAGCGGTGGTCTTTCTCACCGGCCTGTGCATGCTGTTTGGCGTGTTGAAGCCGTGGCATCTGCTTGTCCTTACATTCCTGAATTCCTCTATTGAGGCACTGCGGATTCCAAACGGGCTGGCCATCCTTCCCCAGATCTTAAAAAAGGAAAACTATAAGGCGGCCATTTCCATGGATCAGGGAGTGCGGAGAGCTTCGGAGCTGGTCGGAATGGGCTGCGCCGGCATCATCATCGGCGGCATTGGAATCGGCGGCGCATTGTTTGTGGATGCGGTGACGTTTCTGGCTTCCGGCCTGCTGCTTTTATTGCTGAAGGTGAACGAGGAGAACAATGAAAAACAACGGTTTCGGATGAAAGGATATGCGGACTCTCTCAAAGAAGGATTCACTTATTTTAAAACCAGCCGGCTGGCGATGATGGTATGCGCAATCTGTGTGGCGCAAAATTTATGTACGCTGCCCATCGAGAATCTCCAGGCCGCCTATATCAGCGAATACCTGCAGCTGGATGTATTCGCGATGTCGGTGGGCGGGACAGCGATTACCGTCGGCATGATAGCAGGAGCCCTGCTTTTGCCAGTTATCACACGGCGGATTTCAGAAAAACAGGTATTGATTTGGGGAGGCATCCTGATCGGCCTGCTGTATTTTGTTTATCTTCTGATTGGAACGATTCCTTCGGACGAAGGAAAATATCTCGGTTTGTTTTTGGCGGCATTTGCTTTTGGAGTGGTAAATTCCGTGATCGGAGTCATGGTACAGGTCATCTTTGTGAGCAGGATTCCGGCAGATTTTGTGGGAAGAATCAGCGGAATATTCAATGCGCTGGCCTGTGCGTCTCTTCCGGTGGGGTCATTTTTGCTGGCAGGTTTGTCCGCGGTATTCGCGATCCGGGAATTGTATCTGCTGACGGGGATTTTGTCCATCGGCCTTTTTTTAATAATAAACCGGTCAAAAGGAAAATAGTGTACTATCTCACTCTTCAGAATGTGACAGGAAATGGAAACACAGAAGATGAGTATTTATCAGGGAAACTTTCAGTCTTAAGAAATAGAAATCTTGCAAATGTATGTTACAGGCTGGGATTTGTCGAAATATTCGGTACAGGAATTACACGGATAAAACAGCTATATGAAGAAGGATTGAAGCAGCCAGATTTTGAAGTGTCTGAAAATACAATTAAGATTGTACTCCCGGTTTTTGAGAAAAATCTAAATTTATCGGAAGACGAAAAGAAAATATATAAAACTTTAAGCAAGACAATGCTGAAATCAATCAGCGAAATTGCTCCTTACGCCCCGTTTGGTAAATCAAAGACAACACAATTACTGAAAGAGATGGGTAAAAAAGGTGTTGTGAAAATTGAAGGCAGAGGAAGGGGCACTAAATATGTGATAAAGTAATCATCATGACAATGTCAACCCTGCAATAGAAAAGAGGCACATATGAAAAAAACCCTAATCCTATTCGGCTCCGCCCGAAAAAAAGGCCACACCATGTCCATGGTAAAACTGCTGACAGAACACCTTGCCGGAAAATCGAAGGTCGAGCTGGTCGACTGCTACCGGCTGAAAAACATTTCCCCCTGCATGGACTGCCGCCGCTGCTGGGAAGTAAAGGAATGCGCCATTCACGACGATATGGACGACATTTACAAAAAGCTGGAGGAAGCGGACTCCATCATTATGGCCGCCCCTTCCTACTTCCATTCTGTTCCGGCCCCGATGAAGCTGGTGCTGGACCGGTGTCAGGTCTACTGGGCGAAAGCGGTCCGCCGGGATATGACCGACCAGAAGCAGCGCACCGGCGCCATACTGCTGACAGGAGGGGCTCCCGCTTTTCCCGAACAGTTTGTCTCCGAGATCGCGCCGCTGAAATGCCTGCTGGACGATCTGAACGCCCAATGTCTGGATGTCATCACCATATCCGACAGCGACCACAAAACCCTCTCGGATTACCCCGATGCCATGGAACGCATCCGGACACTGGCAGAAACGCTCTGACCTGCCGAAAATGCTGTTTCTCCAACCCTCCGAACGGCCGGTCCGAAAGGGATACCCCGTCCCATGTCAGCCGTGCTGTGAAACGGGGAGATTTTCACCAAAAAATAGTGAATTTCACGATAGACGAACAATTTGATTTATGAGAAAATAGAAACGAACCCTGTTTCCGTCACGGCTGTAAACACACCCGTGATGATATACATACCCGGCGTACTGACTGCCTTTTTGTCAGCATACCGGTACGCCAGACCAGCGGCGGCAAAAAGCGCGCCCCTCCCCGGATTACGGACATACCACGGCCGGCGGCGGGGACAGCGCAGATCGAAAAAGCTGTCATGGAATTTAACAGACATCACCATTGATGAAAGGAGTTTTACAATGATTTATTCTCATGAAGTAGAAAAAATGTGCACTGTGGCACAGGGCGTAGCCCATGGCGCGGCTCCGATCCCGGAAGAAGCGAAATGGGTAAAGGCGAAAGAGGTAAAGGATATCTCCGGCTTAACCCACGGCATCGGCTGGTGCGCTCCCCAGCAGGGCGCGTGCAAGCTGACTCTGAACGTAAAAGAAGGGATCATCCAGGAAGCGCTGGTGGAAACCATCGGATGTTCCGGTATGACCCACTCCGCCGCCATGGCCTCTGAAATCCTGCCGGGCAGAACCATCCTGGAAGCATTGAACACCGACCTGGTATGCGACGCTATCAATACTGCCATGAGAGAATTGTTTTTACAGATCGTATACGGAAGAAGCCAGAGCGCCTTTTCTGAGGACGGCCTGCCCATCGGCGCCGGCCTGGAAGATCTGGGCAAGGGTCTGCGCTCCCAGGTGGGAACCATGTACGGAACCCTGAAAAAAGGCCCCCGCTATCTGGAGATGGCCGAAGGCTATGTAACCGGCATCGCCCTGGACGAAGAAGACATGATTATCGGCTACCAGTTCGTAAGCCTTGGAAAGATGACCGACTTTATCAAGAAGGGCGACGACCCCAACACCGCCTGGGAAAAGGCAAAGGGCCAGTACGGACGTGTGGACGACGCGGCGAAGATCATTGACCCCAGAACAGATGAAGTGATTAAATAATCAGGGAGGATAGACAGATGGCTTTATTTGAATCATATGAGAGAAGAATTGATAAAATCAATGCCGTGTTAAGCAGCTACGGCATTGCATCCATAGAAGAAGCGGAAAAAATCACGAAGGATGCCGGTCTGAACGTATACGATCAGGTAAAAGGCATCCAGCCCATCTGCTTTGAAAACGCATGCTGGGCCTACACCGTAGGCGCCGCCATCGCCATCAAAAAAGGCTGCAAAAGAGCTGCGGACGCTGCCGCCGCCATCGGTGAGGGCTTACAGGCATTCTGCATCCCCGGCTCCGTGGCAGATCAGAGAAAAGTAGGCCTGGGCCACGGCAACCTGGGCAAGATGCTTCTGGAGGAAGAAACCGAATGCTTCTGTTTCCTGGCAGGCCATGAATCCTTTGCCGCAGCGGAAGGCGCCATCGGCATCGCCGAGAAGGCAAACAAGGTGCGTCAGAAACCGCTTCGGGTCATCCTGAACGGCCTTGGAAAAGACGCCGCGCAGATTATTTCCAGAATCAACGGCTTTACCTATGTGGAAACCGAGATGGACTACTACACCGGCCAGGTGAAGGAACTGTTCAGAAAACCTTACTCCACCGGCCTACGCGCCAAAGTAAACTGCTACGGCGCCAATGACGTAACCGAGGGCGTGGCCATTATGCACAAGGAGGGTGTGGACGTATCCATCACCGGAAATTCCACCAACCCCACCCGGTTCCAGCATCCCGTGGCAGGCACCTATAAAAAGGAATGCATCGAGCAGGGCAAAAAGTATTTCTCCGTGGCTTCCGGCGGCGGCACCGGCCGTACCCTTCACCCGGACAACATGGCCGCAGGCCCCGCTTCCTACGGCATGACCGACACCATGGGCCGGATGCATTCCGACGCCCAGTTCGCAGGGTCTTCATCCGTTCCCGCCCATGTGGAAATGATGGGACTGATCGGCATGGGAAATAATCCGATGGTAGGGGCTACGGTGGCCGTGGCGGTTTCGATTGAGGAAGCGGCGAAGGCCGGGAAGTGCTAATTAAATTCTATTTTATAAGAGTTTCAGAAGTTCTGAATTGTGCGGAAATGGTGTGAAAATCAATATATAGCACACAAGCAGCGCACACGTAGCACATTTACGTAGCTCACAAATAAAACGATAGATAAGAGATGTTTCCTTGAGGTTTTCTGAGTGAAACATCTCTTATTTTGTTATCTTGCATATTTCTTTCTGATTTTTTAACAACATCCCGATATCCGCTATCCACCGGTTCCTTTTCAGAAATCCGGTATGATACATTATTCCGTTTTCTTTTTCTTACTTTTTTCCATCTGTTTTATCTCCGGAAACACCGTCACAGCCATCGTGATAAAACACGCCAGTCCGCCGATTACATTTGAAACCGGCTCCGCAATAAACACGCCGTCCGTCCCCATATGGAACGCATATGGCAGCAGATAGGTCAGCGGCACAACCATAATTACCTTCCGGAATAAACTGAAAAAGATCGCCTGCCTCTTTTTATTCAGTGCCTTAAAGGTAGTCTGCCCGGAATACTGAAAAGCCTGAAAGGCAAAAGCAAAAAAATACAGGTGAAGGGGACGGAGGGCCATCTGCTGCAAAACAGGGTCGTCACTGAAAATTCTGATAAACAGCAGCGGAAACCACTCGATCACCAGCCACATAAAACAGGTATACACAATCGCCGTTACCGCCATTAAGGCGATTGCTTTCCGCGCCTTTTGAGGTCTCCCGGCGCCGTAATTATAGGAAATAGTAGGCGACGCTCCTTCCGTTACCGCCATAATCGGCGTATCAAGAATCTGTCTGACCGAAGAAATAATGGTCATCACGGACACATAAAGCGTTCCGCCGGTCTTCATCAGCACACTGTTGCAGGCCACGGATACCAGAGCGTTCGTACACTGCATAACGAAAGGCGACAGGCCAAGACCGACAATTTCCTTTGCATAGGGAAATGAAAAAAACTGCGAAAACGAAAGCGTAAACTCATTCCCGGCGCTCAGCAAAAACTTCATCACGAACAACATTGAGAAAAGCTGCGAAAGGACCGTCGCGATAGCCGCTCCATTTACCCCTAATCCCAGTGTAAAAATAAAAATCGGGTCCAGTATCAAATTCGCGACAGCTCCGACTAATACGGATTTCATGCCGACCATGGCATATCCCTGGGCATTGATATACGGATTCATACCGGTAGAAACCATCAGGAATATGGTTCCGATCAGATAGATTCTTATGTAAGGAACAGAAAAAGAAAGCTCCTCCGCGGTCGCGCCGAACACCGCCAGAAACCGCGACGCGAACAGTTCGCAGACAATCATTAAAACAGCGCCTGTGACCACCTCAAGCCGAAACGCCGTATTCAGCACATCGCCGGCCTTTTTCCTGTTATTTTTTCCAAGCTGAATGGAAAATAACGGAGCGCCTCCCAGGCCGAACATATTGGTAAAACCGCCGATTAATATGACAATAGGGAAACACAGACCGATCGCGCCAAGGGCCTGAGGGCCGTGTCCTTCGATTCTTCCTATATAAATCCGGTCCACAATGCTGTACAAAAGACTGATTACCTGCGCTACCAGCATCGGCAGTGCTGTCCGGATGATATTTTTTGTGATCGGGTCATTGTCAAAGTCAATTTTTTGCATAGTTGTCCTTTACTCCGTTATACGGAAACACGACAGCCCTCTATGTTTTTATTTTTGTTCTTTTACATGAAATCATCCATGCCACGCACAAATTCATCCAGTCCGGGTAAATGCTTCATACGCTTCAGCCGAATCCCGCACACCTCACAGATCTGGTCCAGCACCGCTTCCACAAGCACATTGGAAACCCGGATTTCTTTCGGAGCGCCATACCGAAAAATATACTCTATCACCATTTCCGCCAGGTTCAGCATCGGGTCTTCCTCTGGTTCGGACATCCTATAACCGATAACCATGCCCGTTTTCTCATCGCCCAGCAAAGACATAACGGGATTGGCCGGACGATCATACTGCCGGTCCCGGACTGTTATACCCATCACCAAAACGTCAGCCTCCAGCACCCCTTTCCCTCTGGGTGCTTCTTTCAGCGCAACCACCAGATTATCATCCGTTATAGCCAGCGCGTTGATTTGATAGGACAGAAACGGCAGCGGCGCTTCTTTCATGCTCCAGGTTGTCCGGTCCTTTGAAAATTCAAGAAAAAGCATATTTCCCTTTTCAAAATCCACCTCCGGGCCATTTTTCTAACAGCAACACAGCGCCAGCTCCAAATCTTGCAGATATCCGCACATGCGCAGCACTTCATCCTCATCCATATTATATTGCCAATACCCCGGCTCAAATGACACAAAATACAGCCACTGATTTTTCCCCCGATATTTGTAGCCCAGATCCTTAATGATTTTCCTCTGCTTATCCGTCAGCTCATTGCGGCTTCCCCAGTAGCAGGTCAGATTTCTCACTTGAGCCATCGCATATTCCGCAGACACATTCATTGTTTCATGAGCGGCCAACAGCATAAAGCCGTTCAGCGCTTCATAACCTTCATAAACCGTTATACCATAACAACTCCCGCCGCTTCCTATAATATTGAAAAATACCGGTTCTTCCCCGCCATACCCAATTCCAATCAGATCCAGATCGCCAAATTCCTCCCACGGATGCAGCTCTTTTATTTTTGTGCCGATTTCATACAATGCTCCCCACTGTTCCAATGTCGCTTCTTTTCTCATACCCTTCTCCTATTCCTCGCCCCTGTTTGCTTCCTCAGGTTTATACAAGCATCATTCTGACAGCCCCTGTTTGTATCTTTCATTTTACCATGTTCTAATCCCACTGGCCACCCCAAAATACAAAATACGGCAGCCTGGGTTTGATCCTGTTCCGCGACTGATTTCCCCGCTTCAGTCACAATTCCCCTGTGCCAGAATTCCCTGCGGAGTCCATAACCAAAATCTTGATTTTCTTCCATGCTGACATTGACATAACCGAATGGGAAATTATTTTCTTTCAGACAGATCGCATATGCATAACCTTGTGGACACTCGTATTTTGAGGCCTATCTTTCCTCCGTAATCTTGATTTGCCGCTCTGAGCAGCCGTGAGCGTTCAGCGTACCGTTCCTCGATTTTTCCATTGGCACAGGACAGCAGAACCGCATTAGCCCCGGTCATAGTATATCAAAGTTACTGTCTACTGACGATCCCCGATGGAAAAATGACAGCGGTTTCGAACTTTGATTTCGAAACCGCCGTAAGACCGCTCATATTTAATTTGGACCCATAGATACCGGCCGCCGGAACAACGGTTTTTTCATTATCCTGCCAGGCCGATGATAATTATTTTTCTGCTGACAAAGATTGCATAAGAGCAAAAAAATGTTGCGCTTCACCTGTACTGAAATATGCATACCACGCATCCAGTGTATCCGGCTGAAAGATGTTCAATCGTTCAATAATCTGCTTTGCCCACAGTAGAGCCCCCGTAGAACTTGCGGTAATCAGGTTGCGTTCCGCAACGGATGGCCCGTCAACATAGAAGTTCTGCCCTCTGTAGCAGGGCGAAACCATTTCAAGATAACCTGCTCCGTTACTGGTATGCGGCCTCTGATCCAACAGGCCCGCGTTTGCCAGCGCGGCAGTCGCGCCACAGATGGCACATACCATGGCACCCGCGGAAAGAAATTCACCTGCTTTCTCAATTATGATACTATGCTCAGGACTATCCCAGGTATTAGCCCCCGGCAACAGCAGTACGCTTTTCTCGTTCACTGTGATATCGTCAATACCACAATCCGGAATGATGGTCAACCCGCCCATTGATTTGACCGGCCTCTTTGAAATACCGACTGTTTTGACTGATACACCCGGCGCGCCCTTTTTGAAAAAACGTCCGGAATTTAATTCCGCCGTAACATACCCCAGCTCCCAGTCAGCCAAAGTTTCCAAAACGTATACATAAACTGTGAACATAGTCTCCTCCATTTTCTTTCATGTTTGGTTTGCTTATATCCCTATCATACCATTCAATTGTTGACAACAGCATGGCAGCAATCTATAATTTTACCGTAAAAGATCATGGAAAGGCGGTTACCAAATGAAAGTTGACAGGCTTGTCAGCATTATTATGATACTCCTGGATAAAAAGCGTATAGGCGCGCAGGCGTTAGCGGATACGTTTGAAGTTTCGCCTCGCACAATTTACCGTGATATTGAAGCAATCAATATGGCAGGTATCCCTATCCGTTCAATATCAGGAGTCGGCGGCGGCTTTGAAATTATGCCGGAATACAAACTTGATAAAAAGGTTTTTTCGACGGCTGATCTTTCCGCAATCCTGATGGGGCTTTCCAGTCTCGCAAATGTGATACGAGGTGATGAACTGGTAAATGCCTTTGAAAAAGTTAAAAGTTTTATCCCTGCCGAAAAAGCGAAAGACATTGAAATAACGACAAATCAAATCTGTATAGATTTAAGTCCATGGATAGGCAATCGAACGATACAATCATATTTAAAAATTATAAAAACCGCTTTGCAGGATCATAAGCTACTATTCTTTGAATATACGTCTCACCATGGAAATAAGACCGTACGGACGGTTGAGCCGTATCAGTTGGTATTGAAAGGTATGCACTGGTATTTTCAAGGTTATTGTTATATCAGAAATGATTATCGCCTATTTAGACTGTCCCGTATAGCAGCGCTGAAAATAAAGCAGGAAACGTTTATTCCGCGGAATTTTCAAAAACCGATTCTGGATTTTGAGGAGATAGTCAAAACAATGCAAATAGAAATCAAAATCCGCGTTCATAAATCTGTTCTGGACAGGGTACTTGAATATTGTACTTATGACCACTTTATACCGGATGATGATGAATATTACATTGTAAATTTTCCATTTATTGAAAACGACTATCACTATGATATTCTTCTTGGCTTTGGAGATCAATGTGAATGTCTTGAACCACTGCATATCCGCGCGGAGATAAAGCGCAGAATACAGAATATGGCAGCGATATACGATAACGAGAAACCGGGGGCAAAATAAAAACGCGGTTGGTTTTCCGCGAGAATTTCCGTGGAAACATGTTAACGGTAAGTAAGGCAGGTGTATGGCCTCATATACAGTGCCACACAGTACTTTCTGCATTTCAAACGAGAAAATTATCACCCGGCGCAATTTTGCGCTCACATTTGAAATGTGACCTATTTTCCGATTTCAAATCGGGGAACTGCTGCACTATGATAACATAATATGCTTACCAGGGGAGCTGGGGGACGTGTTCTCACCCAATCCGAGACCTTACGGAAGGTGGTGATTATTATGAGTACATATGAGGAATTAAGTCTGATCGTAAGCGTTGCTTTACTGATTGTGGCCATTCTGAATCTGGAAAATAAGAAATAGCCGTCCTGCTCTCGACAAAGTTTAGGAACGGCTATTTCTTTAGCTTAGTATGAAATTTCGCCGGGTCGGGTGAATCACACTCACCTTCCGGCTCCCTTGTTAAGTATATTATATGCCATGTGCGCCAATTTTTCAACCATAATTTGAAAATGCCCCGGTACGCCAATACCAGAGCATTTCAGATAGATACCATAAAGGATTATGATATACATCCCTTTTCAAAGCCAGTATATCACAGTCCTTTATAAAATGCACCCATTTTTCACGAAAGGACTGATATTTTATGCCAGTTTACTATGACGAAAAGACAAAATCCTGGTACTGCAAATTCTATTACACCGATTACACCGGAACCAAAAAGCAGAAAAAGAAACGCGGCTTCAAGCTGCAGAGGGACGCAAAGGAATGGGAGCGGAACTGCCTGGAGCGGCTACAAGGTACCCCAGACATGACTTTCCAAGCCCTCTATGACCTCTATATTGAGGATATGAGCCACAGACTAAGACAGAACAGCATTGACGGCAAAAAGAACGTATTCAAAAACCGCATACTGCCATATTTTAAGGATAAAGCAATAAATTCTATCACACCCACGGACATCAGATCATGGCAGAATGAACAGATTGACAAGGGATACTCGGACGCATACCTTGACCGCATCCAAAACATGATGACCACCATCCTAAACTATGCCGTCACATATTACAATCTGCCCTCAAACCCATGTGACAGAGCCGGACACATGGGCAAACGCACCCGGTCAATGAACTTTTGGACGATTGAACAGTACAACCAATTTATCCAGCATATAGAGAATATCAGCGCACACACAGCCTTACAGCTTCTTTTCTATTCCGGTATGCGCTTTGGCGAACTTCTCGCCCTTACACTGGAAGACTTCAACTTTGAGGATAATACCATAAATATTACCAAATCCTTGCAACACAAAACAAGCGGCGATATTGTAACACCGCCCAAAACTGATAACGGCATACGCACCATTACCATGCCAGAAGCCATTATGCAGGAAATAGAA
>Ga0137306_100937_pt1 | contig 34104 bp, 29 predicted proteins | sample Inofroosms_March_FD_97187 | JGI IMG/M metagenome (GOLD analysis project Ga0137306, IMG submission 97187) | Mouse cecal microbial communities from Vienna, Austria - N-Acetylneuraminic and N-Acetylglucosamine D2O microcosms_March | ecosystem: Host-associated > Mammals > Digestive system > Large...
GGCGATATCATCAAGGGGCGCGGCGAGGGCCAGCTCAACATGCGCATAGTGCCAAAAACCAACGTCTTCGACATGTACGGCGACTATACGATCAACGAGGGAAGCTACCTCTTCACGCTGCAAAACATCTGGACCAAGAAGTTCGTCATAGTGCCCGGTTCGAGCATACACTGGACTGGCGACCCGCTCGGCGCGCGGCTCAATATCGACGCCGTATACAACCTCAAAGCCTCGCTGCAACCGCTCTTGGGTCAGGGCTCGGGCAACAACTACATGCGTGCCGTGCCGGTGGAGTGCTATATAAAGCTGACCGACGAGCTTATGTCGCCCACCGTTACGTTCGACATAAATGTGCCCAACGTCGACCCCGAGATACAGTCGGCCGTGCAGAGTCTTCTCAGCTCGCAGCAGGACATAGCCACGCAGATGTTCTGGCTGCTTATGGCCAATACGTTCAGTGCCGAGGATACGAGCGGCATAGGCAACAGCATATCGGCCACCACGGGCTTCGAGCTGCTTTCGAACCAGCTGAGCAACTGGCTCTCGGGCGATAACTACAACATCATGTTCCGCTATCGTCCCAAGTCGAACACATCGTCCGACGAGGTGGATATAGGCTTCTCGAAGAGCTGGATCGACAACCGCCTGATCGTCGAGTTGGAGGGCAACTACCTTGTCGACGACGCGGCCAAGGTAAGCAAGAACGCCTCGAACCTTATGGGCGAAGCCTATATAACATGGCTTATCGACAAGGGCGGCAACTTCCGGTTCCGCGGCTTCACGCAGACGATCGACCGTTACGACGAGAATCAGGGTTTGCAGGAGACGGGCATAGGCTTCTATTACAGCGAGAACTTCAATACGTTCAGGGAGTTGGGCGAGAGTATCCGCAACCGCTTTTCGAGCGAGAAGCGCAAGCGCCGCCGCGCCGAGCGGCGTGCCGAGCGCGAGTCGGTGCGGCAGGCGGCCAAGGCGGCCGTGGCGACCGAAGCGGTTGAGGCCGGGCAGACCGACTCGCTGCCCCACCGCAGCGATCTGCCGGGCACCGTGCCGGCGGCGGGCGCTCTGCGCCGCGGCGGGAATGACGTAACGAGAGGGCGATGAAAAGGAATAAGGGACGAATCGCAGGGCGGATCGTTCCGGCATAAACGAAGAGTTGGATAGATAACAAAACTTAAATAAAACAATACTACTATGATCGATTTGATGATTGCCGCACAGGATGCGGTGGCGGCTGCGGCACAGACCGCAGGCGATGCAGTTATGGAGACGGCCGATGCGCTCGCGCAGACCGCGCCTGCCGCTCAGACGGCCGTAGAGACGGCCAAGAGCGTCTCGATAGGATTCTGGGAGCTGTTCATGGAGGGCGGCTGGCTGATGTGGGTGCTGGTGGCTCTGGCCGGCGTGATGATCTTCATCTTCGTCGAGCGCTTCGTGGCCATCCGCAAGGCCACGCGTATCGACGACAACTTCATGAACCGCATACGCGACTATATCTGGGAGGGCAAGATCAATTCGGCCGTCGACCTGTGCCGCCGCACCGACTCGCCCGTGGCACGCATGATCGAGAAGGGTATCGAGCGCATAGGACGACCCATGGGCGATATACAGACTTCGATCGAGAATGTGGCCAACCTCGAAGTGGCCAAGCTGGAAAAGGGTCTGCCGACGCTGGCGACTATCGCCGGCGGTGCACCTATGATCGGTTTCCTCGGTACGGTAGTGGGTATGGTCGAGGTGTTCATCTCGATGTCGGCCAACACCGCGGGCGGCATAAACATAGGCGACCTCTCGTCGGGTATGTACACGGCCATGGTGACCACCGTAGGCGGTCTTATAGTCGGTATTCCGGCCTACTTCGCCCACAACTATCTTGTGGCGCGCATCGAGAAGCTCGTCTTCCATATGGAGGCTACCTCGATCGCATTTATGGATATTCTGAATCAACCCGTACAAAAATAGATCGACGATGGCTATAAAAAGAAGTTCGAAGGTCAGCACGCAATTCTCGGCATCGTCGATGACCGATCTCGTGTTCCTGCTGCTGATATTCATGGTGCTCGCCACGACGATGATAAACCCCAACAACGCCGTCAAGCTGACCCTGCCGTCATCCTCGTCCGAGGAGGGCGATCCGTCGATCATCTCGTTGTCGGTGGTGCCGTCGACAGAGGTCGCGTCGGCCTACGTCTATACGATCAACGGCGACGAGGAGTACGCTACGGTCGACGAGGTGCGCACGGCTCTGGCCTCGCACTACGCCAAGTATGCCGAGCTGCCCGAGGAGGAGAAGCCCTTCATCTCGTTGCGCTGCGACGAGAAGGTTACGGTCGACGCGCTTATGGAGATCGTCGACATCACGCGCGAGAACAAGTATAAGATGGTCGTTGCGACCAAACAGAAACACTGATCCGCATGGAGTATTACGATCCGACAGACCGCTTGCCAAAGCGGATCGCCGCCGGAGTCTCGGTTGCAGCCATAGCCGGCTGGGCTGTGCTGATGTCGGTGCTGAGCATCGACATAGAGCCTCGCATGCCCGAGCCGCCGCTCCTGCTGGTCGAGATCGAGGAGCCGGTCGAGCCGGAGCCGCAGCAAAAGCCGTCGCGCTCGACGGCGCATAACTCCGTGCAGCCCGACGTGCGCACGAGCAGAAACCGCGCGCACGAAAACCCCGCACCGAAGGAGACCTCGTCGCAGACCGAGGGTCGGAGCGAGAAGACGCAGACGGTCAATACCAAGGCGCTGTTCACGCCCGTTACGGGTACGACGGCGGATCAAACCGTGCCCGAGGGCAACCGTCTGGCACCCGAGGGCGAGAGCGAGAGTCATCGCGGCGAGGGCAGCGGTTACAACCTTTCGGGCAGCGACCAGCTCGATGCCGGTTTGCAGGGGCGCGGACTGAGAGAGGCGCTGCCACGGCCGCGCACCGACTACAACATATCGGGCAAGGTGGTCATATACGTTACCGTCGATTCCGACGGCAATGTCGTAAGCGCCGATTACCGTCAGGCCGGCTCGACGACCAACGACCGCACGCTGATCGATCTTGCGCTCGAAGCTGCGCGCAAAGCCAAGTTCAAGCGCAGCAGCAAGTTTACCGAGGGCGGTACCATAACCTATAAATTCAATCTCAACTGATGAAACGACTGCTTAAATACGTCATGCGTGCGACGCTGGCCGCCGCCTTTGCAGTGCTCGGCATCTCTCCTGCCGCCGCACAGAGCGCCGTGCAGGCAGAGGGGCAGGGTGCGGAGCGTGCCGCCGCGGCCGGGGATAAGCCCGCAGGCGCACATCTGGTGTTCGACAGCGCCGTAGTCGATCTGGGCGATGTGAAGATAAACTCCGAGCGTATCGAGGTCGATCTGGGGTACTGCAACGACGGCACCGTTCCCGCCGTCATTACCGAGGCTCGTACCGGCTGCACCTGCGTTATGGCGAGCTATCGCCGCGGCAAGATCATGCCCGGCGACCGCGGCACTCTCGAAATAACCCTCGATCCGGCCAAAGCCCCTGCGGGCAAGTTCTTCCGGGTCATACAGATATTCTCAAACTCTCCGTCGGGTGTCGCGAGGATAACCGTGAAAGCCAATATCGTAGAGTAGAAGATATCTGAGTAACCGGATCTCGTATAGGCTGGAAACCTTGCGTTGTTTCGTGGAGCGTATATGCTGCCCGGGTGTCTTGCAAGTCTGTCGGTGCTTGGGGGGAGACCTCTCTGTGCTCCGGATCGTGTATACGTTACTCCGTCGTCGTATAAGTCTGTTGGCTGTTGCTACGGCTGCGCCGTTATACAAATTGTACCCACCACCTAAATCCCCCGCCTTGCGGGGGACTTTTTGTCGCGCGCGATGCGCGCTCCGAGTGGAGCCCGGATGCAGGAAGCATTACCCGAGTATGGATTGGCAGCGTGTATACGCTGCCCGAATGCTTTGCAGCCCGAACGGCCGTAGCTACGGCTGCGCCGTTTTGGGAGAGAACCTCTCAGCACCGCGGATTGTGTATACGTTACTCCGCCGTCGTATAAGTCTGTTGGCTGTTGCTACGGCTTACGCCGTTATACAAATTGTACCCACCCCCTAAATCCCCCGCCTTGCGGGGGACTTTTTGTCGCGCGCGATGCGCGCTCCGAGTGGAGCCCGGATGCAGGAAGCATTACCCGAGTATGGATTGGCAGCGTGTATACGCTGCCCGAATGCTTTGCAGCCCGAACGGCCGTAGCTACGGCTGCGCCGTTTTGGGAGAGAACCTCTCAGCACCGCGGATTGTGTATACGTTACTCCGCCATCGTATAAGTCTGTTGGCTGTTGCTACGGCTTGCGCCGTTATACAAATTGTACCCACCCCCTAAATCCCCCGCCTTGCGGGGGACTTTTTGTCGCGCGCGATGCGCGCTCCGGGAGAAGGCCGCAAGCGGTATGCAAATAATTCGATTGCATTCCGCATGCGATTTACCTTTGCCCGGGTGGGATCTGGCAGCGTGTATACGCTGCCAGAATGCTTTGCAGCCCGAACGGCCGTAGCTACGGCTGCGCCGTTTTGGGAGAGAACCTCTCAGCACCGCGGATTGTGTATACGTTACTCCGCCGTCGTATAAGTCTGTTGGCTGTTGCTACGGCTTACGCCGTTTTACAATCCTGACCCCACCCCAACCCCTCCCGAGGGAGGGACTTTTGTCGCGCGCCGTGCGCGCTCCGGGAGGAGGCTGCAAGCGATACGCACTTGATGCCGATTTGCGTTTGTCCTTCTCTTCCGGCTTAAAGATTAAACGTATCCGAATATACTCCCGCTGGGCAAAATGCAAGCGAGCTTGCTTTTGCCCTCGCTTATTCGTATATTTGTCCGAATAATATTTGAAACGAAAAATATCGAAACAGAGATGAGTCCCGTAACGGTAATAATAACGGTAGCCGCATATATAGCGCTGCTATTCGTCGTGGCGATGCGCGCATCGCGGCGTGCAGACAACTCGGGTTTCTTCACGGGCGGCAGACGAACCCACTGGGCAGTGGCGGCGCTGGCTATGGTCGGAGCGGCCATATCGGGCGTGACGTTCATATCGGTGCCCGGCTCGGTAGCAGCCGACGGCTTCTCCTACATGCAGATGGTAGGAGGATTCATAGTCGGTTATCTGGTCATAGCCTTCGTGCTCATACCGCTGTTCTACCGCATGGGCGTGGTGTCTCTCTACGAGTATCTCGACCGTCGCTTCGGCATGGGCGCCCACCGCAGCGGCGCATGGTTCTTCTTCATATCCAAGATGCTTGGGGCGTCGATCAGGGCTTACGTCATCTGCGCCGTTTTGCAGACGCTGGTATTCGACCACTACCGTATACCGTTCGCGGTCAATGCCGCCGTGATGATGTCTCTGGTATGGCTCTACACCCGTCGCGGCGGCGTGCAGTCGGTCATCTGGACGGATTTGTTGAAGACGGCGTGCCTGATAGGCAGCGTGGTGCTGTGCATCGTCTTCATGACGCGCGAGCTGGGGCTGGGTGCGGCCGAGACGGCCGTGCAGGTGGCCGATCACGACTTCTCGCGCATATTCTTCTTCGACGATCCGACGGATCGCCGTTACTTCTTCAAGCAGTTCTTCGCCGGAATATTCATGGTCGTGGCGATGACGGGACTCGATCAGGACATGATGCAGCGCACCCTCTCGTGCCGCAACTACCGCGACTCGCAGAAAAACATGATAATATCGATCCTGCTGCAAACGGGGGTGATATTTCTGTTTCTGGTGCTGGGCACCCTCTTTTACATCTATCTCGAACAGCGCGGCATATGCCCCGGCGAGGGCTCTTTGTTCCCCATGCTTGATTCGTCGGGCGCAGCGGCGATAGCCAAGAGCGACGAGGTGTTCACGCATGTGGCCACGCAGTGCTCGCTGCCTCTGGCCGTCGGGATACTCTTCGTCGTGGGAATCGTCTCGTCGACATACTCGGCCGCAGGCTCGGCGCTGACGGCGCTTACCACTTCGTTCACGATCGACATCCTCGACGGCCGCAAACGCTACGACGAGGGTCGCATGACATCGGTGCGTAAGCGCGTCCATGCGGCTATGGCGGCGATGATGTGTCTCTCGATACTCGCATTCGAGAGGTGGGGCGACGCAAGCGTCATACAGCTCGTATACACCGTGGCGAGCTATTCATACGGCCCCATACTGGGTATGTTCGCCTTCGGCATCCTCTGCCGACGCCGCGTGCGCGAGAGATGGGTGCCGGCCGTGGCCGTGGCCTCGCCCGTAATATGTTACATCCTGCACAGCAACTCCGAGCGGTGGCTGGGCGGCTACGTGTTCGGCTACGAGATGCTGATTATCAACGCCGCACTCACGGCCGCAGGGCTGCTGGCGCTCTCATACAGACAATCGCGGATATGATACTGACTGCCGACGGAGGGTCGACCAAATGCGACTGGGCTCTGGCCGACGACGAGGACGTGCGATATCTCTCCACGCGCGGATTGAACCCCTTTGCGTGCGATGACGAGACGATAGCACGAATACTCGACAGCGAGCTGCTGCCATGCCTCGACGCCACACGGATCGAGGCGGTATACTTTTACGGTGCAGGCTGCATATTCGACGGAGCCGAGCGCACGGCGCGTGCATTGTGCGCGCGGTTCGCCGGGGCGCATATCGAGGTCGAGAGCGATATGGCGGGTGCGGCGCGGGCGCTGTACGGCAATGGCAGCGGCATAGCGGCCATACTCGGAACCGGGTCGAACAGCTGTCTCTACGACGGCAGACGCATAGTGCACAATGTACCGCCTCTTGGCTATATCCTCGGCGACGAAGGCTCGGGGGCGAATATAGGCCGCACGGTGGTGGCCGACATCCTCAAAGGTCTGGCCGGCGACCGGGTGCGCGAGATGCTCTACCAGGAGTGCGGCACGTCGTATGCCCGGATCATAGAGCACGTCTACCGCCGGCCGGAGGCCAACCGTTATCTTGCCGGCTTCGCACGGTTTGCGGCGCGTCATCTCGACCTGCCGCCGATCCGCGCGGCCGTCGAGAGGTCGTTCGATGCCTTCGTCGAGCGCAACCTGATGCAGTATCCCGTCGGGGAGTATCCGATCGGCTTCGTCGGCTCGATCGCCCACTTCTTTCGCGAGCCGCTGACCAGTGCGCTCGCACGTCGCTCGCTCTCGCCGCAGGCCATAATGCGCCGGCCGATCGAGGCGCTGGCTCGATACCATAAAAATATGCGATAATGGAGTTTGTGAAGATAACCGAACAGCCGTCGCCGTACGACGGTCTCGACCGCATGTCGGCTCACGACATCCTGCATGCGATAAACGACCAGGACAGACGCGTCGCGGAGGCGGTCGGGCGGGCGCTGCCCGCAATCGAGCGGCTGGTCGAGGCGTTGTCGGAGCGCATGCGGCGCGGAGGACGACTATTTTATATAGGTGCCGGCACGAGCGGAAGGCTCGGTGTGCTGGATGCCTCGGAGATACCGCCCACATTCGGCATGCCGCCGAGCGTGGTCATCGGGATCATCGCGGGCGGCGACCGTGCACTGCGCACCCCCGTCGAGGGCGCCGAGGACGACACGCGGCAGGGCTGGGCGGATCTGGCGGCGCACGGGATAGGTACATCGGACACGGTGGTGGGCATAGCCGCCTCGGGCACCACGCCGTATGTAGTGGAGGCCGTACGCGAGGCGCGCCGGCGCGGGATACTCACGGCAGGCGTCACGAGCAACCCCTCCTCGCCGCTCAGTATGGCGGCCGAGATAGCCATAGAGACCGTCGTGGGTGCGGAGGTGGTCACGGGCAGCTCGCGCATGAAGTCGGGCACGGCGCAGAAAATGGTCTGCAACATGATCTCGACGGCGACGATGATCGCACTGGGGCGCGTCAAGGGCAGCCGCATGGTAAACATGCAGTTATCCAACCGCAAGCTCGTCGACCGCGGCACGCGGATGATCGTCGAGGAGTTGGGATTGCCCTATGCGCAGGCGCAGACACTGCTGCTCGTACACGGCTCGGTAAGCGCTGCGATAGAAAAATTTCGCTCCGAAGAGTAGTTATTATACGAAAAATTTATATCTTGTCATGATAAATAACCTATAACGAAATGAAAAGACTTATATTGTTGTTACTCTGCGCGACCCTTGCGGGTGCCTGTACGCACGATCTCGACGGTACGTCGGGCAAAGCGTCGGGCGGCGGCCGTTCGAAGATAATACACTCGGCACAAGGCGCGCGCAAAGGATGTATGATCGTGAAATTCACTCCCGAGGCCGCAGATATCGTCGAGGCTTCGGCAACCCGTTCGGGCATCGAGCGCGTCGACCAGATAATGGAGACCGTCGGTGCTACCGGTATCGAGCGCATCTTCCCCGTCGACCGGCGCTCCGAGCAGGCTACGCGCCGTGCGGGACTGCACCAGTGGTACAGACTCTCGTTCGACCGGAGTGCCGATCTCGAAAAGGTGGCCGCGCTGCTGGCCGAGATAGGCGAGGTGGTGCGCGTGCAGTACGACGTCGATGTCAAGCGCGTGGAGCGCTGCACCCCCATACCCTACGACGAGGTGGCACAGACGCGCAGCGCGGATATGCCGTTCGACGACCCGAAGCTCGCGTCGCAGTGGCACTACATGAACGACGGTACGCTCGGCACAATGGCCGAGGAGGGTGCCGACATCAACCTCTTCGAGGCATGGAAGCTCACTACGGGCGATCCGCGCATCATCGTGGCCGTGGTCGACGAGGGTGTGATGTATTCGCACGAGGATCTGAAAGACAACATGTGGGTCAATGACGCCGAGCTCGACGGCACCGACGGCAAGGATGACGACGGCAACGGCTATGCCGACGACAAGTACGGCTATAACTTCGTTACCGGTAAGGGCAACATCACATGGAACAGCAACGGCGACGTGGGTCACGGCACGCATGTGGCCGGCACGGTAGCTGCGGTAAACGGCAACTCGACGGGCGTATGCGGCATTGCGGGCGGCGACGACGCCAACCCCGGCTGCAAGATCATGTCATGCCAGATTTTCGCCGGAAACAACGTCGCAACGACATCGGCTACGGCCAAGGCAATCAAGTATGCGGCCGACAACGGAGCGGTCATCCTGCAATGCTCGTGGGGATATGACGGCGGCGACATCCTCAGCGACCGACAGTTCGCCTCGGATTGCTCGCTCGAAAAGGAGGCCATAGACTATTTCATCGCCAATGCCCGTGCCGAGGGCGTCATCGAGGGCGGTGTGGTGATATTCGCAGCAGGCAACGAGGCATCGTCGATACCCGGATATCCGGGTGCATACCACGAGTATGTCTGCGTCTCGTCGATGTCATCGGATTACCGTGCGGCATCCTACACCAACTACGGCACCGGCACCAACGTCTGCGCACCGGGCGGCGACAGCGGCTACGGCAAGCAGTATATAATACTCTCCACGCAGACCGACCGCTTCGGCAAATACGGATACATGGAGGGTACGTCCATGGCATGCCCCCACGTATCGGGCTGCGCGGCGCTCGCGCTCTCGTATGCCGCCAAGATCGGCCGCACGTTGCAGGCCGAGGAGCTGCGTGATATGCTGATGACATCGACGTGGGACGTAGACCGCTACCAGAGCGGCACCAAGATCTTCGTCGACCAGTACTATCGCGAGCATACGATACGTCTGGACGACTACAAGGGCAAGCTGGGATCGGGCTATATCGACGCCTACCGTCTGCTTATGCAGATCGAGGGTACGCCATGCCTCTATATCGCTGCCGGCGCACCGCAACTGCTGTCGCTGTCGGAGTACTTCGGCGAGAACAGCGCTTCGCTGACATACACTGCGGTCGAGATGTCGCAGCAGGATAAGAGCGCGCTGGGCATCCGGAAAGATCCGACGATCGACGGGGGCATGCTCAGCATAGAGTGTTCGGAGAGCGGCTGCGCCACCGTTACGGTCAAGGCGCTGGTCGGCGGAGACAAGGAGGGCGGTGCCGCCATAGGAGGCACGGAGGTAACACGCAAATTCGCAATCGTCGTTCGCAAAGCGGTAAGCGGCAACGGCGGCTGGTTATAATATTTTCCAAGACGATGAAAAGAATTACATTATATCCCCTTATAGCGCTGCTGGCAGCCGTGTCGCTGGTGGCATGCGACAAGAGCGGCGACGAGACCCCCGAAGCCGACTTCGGCACTGTTCAGGTCGATGTTTCGCAGACAACGGCACGCATAACCGTATCCTCGCCCCGCGTCGTGGCCGAGGCTGCCGACCGGACGATCCGCGAGGTCGGGGTGCGCTACCGCGCTGCGGGCGGCTCGGAGTGGAGCGATATTACGGCCGAGAAGATATCGGCCGACACCTACACGGCTCAGATCGAGAACCTTGCCCCCGGCACACGGTACGACTATCTGTTGTATCTGGCAACCGACGCAAACAGGTATTACGGCAAGATGCGGAGCCTGACGACCGACAAGGTAAACGGCATCCTCGGACAGTGGCGCCTGATGCAGTGGCACGAGATGACGGAACTGCCCTTCGAGGTGCGTATGTCGTTCTCGGACGACGGCCGCTTCACGCTGTGGCAGAAGCTGCAAAGCGTCGAGTGGCAGCGCTTCGAGGGCAGCTACGAGCTTGCGGGTACGATCCTCTCGGGCAAGTATGACGACGGTCAGGCGTGGTCGGCCGGGTACGATGTTGCGGTCGACGGCAATAAGATGACATGGACCAATACGTCGGACGGCAGCGATAGGGCAGTCTACGTACGCGAGAATATACCGGGCGAGTTGCAGTCGCTCCGCACGGCGGATACGTCGCGCGCGATATCGGCTGAGCGTTTCCTCTGATACGGTTGCCGACATAGACGACGGCCGCATGCTATCGCTGCATGCGGCCGTCGTCATTCATGTGGGGTACCGGCATATCTCCCGCCGAGAGTCGGCGGTATGTCGAGCCAGGCGGCTACTCGATCGGTGCGAGGCTGCCCGTCGTAGAGTCCATTATATAGCCCTTGACCACCACGTCGCGCGGTACGAGGGGATGATTGCGCACCAGATCGACGGTTTCGAGCACGGCCGAGGGCGTGTTGTCGAAGCCGTGCAGCCAGCTGTCGAGGTCGATGCCGCAATGCTTCATCAGCGTTATGTGCTGCTCGGGGATGCCGCGCTCTTTCATCAGATGCTGCATCTGGGCACTGTCCATGCCCTGAACGCCGCATTCGGTATGGCCTATTATCATGATCTCGGTAACGCCAAGCTCGTATATGGCGACGAGCAGGCTGCGCACCGTACTGTCGAAGGGGCTTGTAATGGTCGCTCCGGCATTCTTGATGATCTTCACGTCGCCGTTTTTCAGGCCGAGCGCCGCGGGCAGAAGCTCGACCAGACGAGTATCCATGCACGTGACTATGGCGATGCGTTTGTTGGGATACTTGTCGGTTATGAATCTCTCGTACTCCCTGCGCTCGACGAAGCGCTTGTTGAATTGCAGAATTTCGTCTATCATAATTATAACTCGTTTAGTGCTTGCATATCGATCCGCCTCCGCCGCCGTTTAGGCATCGTTATGGTGCAGCCGCGAGAGGCTGCCGCCGGTTCATCTCCTGCGGCCGTTCTGCCGCTCCGAGATAATGGCCTCCATGTTCTGCTGCGCCCACATAATCAAACCGTCGAGGTGGGGCAGCAGGCTGCGCCCGCGCCCGGTAAGGGCGTATTCGACCCTCGGCGGCACCTCGGCATATACCTGCCGGTGCAGCAGGCCGTCCTGCTCCAATGTTCGCAGCGTGACGGTAAGCATCTTCTGCGAGATGTCGGGAATGGCGCGCAACAGCTCGCAGAAGCGCAGCCGGTCGTGGTGCGAGAGGGTGTAGAGCACGAGCATCGACCACTTGTCGCCGATGCGCGAGAGTATGTTGCGTATCGGGCAGTCGGGCGACACGGCGCCGCAGCGGTCTGCCGGGTTTCTCTCAGCCTTTTTCTGCGCCTCGGCGTTGTCCGGACAAGCCGGGATCTGCTTACGGATTGACGAAAACGTGGGGTTCATTGCGGCATTTGCATTCAATACTCTACAAAGGTAAGTAAAAATATTCGGGAGAGCAACAGGCGTCTGCCGCACGATACTGTTCGTCCAGCAAGTCATGACCCCGTTGCGGCTGGCCTCAGCCGCCTGCATCGCGGGAGCGGAATGCGTGGCGCGTTGAGGGCAGGTTTGCGGAATTTTTATAATTTTGTGAAAAACTACCCTCAATGGCCCCACTTATAAGGAGAATAGCCCTCGCGGCGGCAGTGCTGTCGTTCGCGGCATGCACCGGCGAAGATCGTCTCGACGACATCTTTCGCGGCAGGCTCGAAGCCCTCGACCGTACCGTCGCGCGCAGGGAGACGATCGAGCGTGCAAAACGCGACCGCATCGAGTCGATCGGCCGTAGGCTCGACTTTGCCGACACGCTGGCGGCATACGCACGTCTCGACACGCTGCTCGACGAGTGCGGCAAGTACGATATCGATGCGGCGCTCGGATATGCCCGCCGCAAGGCCGAGCTGGCTGCGGCGGCGCAGGACAGACGGATGATACGTTGCAGCGCATCGGATCTGGCCACGCTCTATGCCCGCTGCGGCAACTATGTCGAGGCGATCGGAATTACCGGACGTATCGATACCGCAGGCATGGACGACTCGGAGAGATATCGCTACCACAACGCGCTGTATACGATCTACGAAGGTATGTCGCTCGTGGCCATAGACGAAGCCGACCGCAGCGAATACCGGCAGCGGTTAGCGGCCGAACGCGCCTCTCTGGCGACGCTGTTCATGCCGTCGGAGTTCGTGCGGGCGGAGATCATGCGTACGGAGGGCGACGACAGCAGTGCGCTGCGGCTGCTGCACTCTATGCCGCACGACCGTCGCGAGCCGTCGCATGCGCGGGCGATATGGGCATATTCGGTGGCTCAGTCGCACCTCAATACGGGGCATAGGGACAGCGCTATATATTATCTGGCGATGAGCGCCGAGTGCGACCTTCGTACGCCCGTGCACGAGTACAGGTCGTTGTACGAGCTGGCGGCGTTGCTCTATGAGCGGGGCGATGTCGAACGTGCCTACGAATATATAAACTACTCGCTCGAAGATGCCGGGCAGACTAATGCTCGTATCAACATACACTCGATCAACCGTCTGCTGCCCATAATCACGCGTTCGTACAATACGCTTATGGAACGCAAGCAGCAGAGACTCAATATTATGTTGGCTGCGCTGTCGCTGTTGGCCGCACTGCTGGCCGTTGCGATGCTGCGGCTGCGGCGCGACAACCGACGCGCCACGCGTGCCGAGAGGATCGAGGCTCGCACCAACGGGGAGCTGAAAGCGGCCAATGCGGAGCTAAGGCGCACGAACGCGCTTCTGCACGAGGCCAACGACCTGAAAGAGTCCTATCTATGCACCTATATAGACCTCTGCTCGGACTATATAGGCCGCATCGACGAATACAGACGCGAGCTGGGCGGGGTGGCACGCAGCGGCGGCGCGGCGCAGCTTATCGAGATCTTGAAGTCGAATGCACGCATCGACCGCGAGCTGAAATCGTTTTACGAACGCTTCGACCGCTCGTTCCTCGATCTGTTCCCCGACTTCATCGACCGTTTCAACGAGCTGCTGCGTCCCGAGTGCCGCGTGTCGCAGCCCGACGGCGAGCTGCTCTCGACCGAGCTGCGCGTATTCGCACTTATAAGGCTGGGCATTACCGACTCGGTAAAGATAGCGGCATTCCTCAGACGATCGGTAACGACGGTCTACAACTACCGTGTGAAGATGCGCAACGCCGCTGCGGGCGACAGAGAGGGATTCGAGCGCCGCGCAGCAGCCATAGCAAGGTTCGAGAAGCAGTGACGGCAGACTACTATTTATGCTTCGTTGCTATTGATTAAGATATTGTTATACAATATAATATAATATAAGTATTGCTACTTTTGCGCTACTATATGTATCTGGCGACGCTTATTATGGATAACTTTACATTCGAAAACCGAAATTTAACCTGAAACGAAACTTTAACGTATGAAAAGATTGATTCTATCGGTCGTCGGCCTGCTTATGGCGGCAGGCATGCAGGCGCAGCAACTGCACTCTCCCGACGGCAATCTGACGATGACATTCTCGCTCGACGGCGAGGGCGCACCGCACTACATGCTGACCTACAAACAGAAGACGGTAATCGCTCCGAGCCGTCTGGGACTCGAACTCAAAAGCAGCGCACGCAACGAGTTCGGCTCGGATTTTACCAGCCGCACGCACACGGTAGATCCCAAGACTTCGCTCTACGACGGCTTCGAAGTGGCGGGCGTCGAGACTTCGTCGTTCGACCAGACGTGGCAGCCTGTATGGGGCGAGGAGTCGGAGATACGCAACCGCTATAACGAGATGTCGGTAAGGCTTCATCAGGCGCAGAACGACCGCGACATGGTGGTGCGTTTCCGCCTCTTCGACGACGGTCTCGGCTTCCGCTACGAGTTTCCCGAGCAGCGCAACCTCGTATACTTCATCGTAATGGACGAGCTTACGGAGTTCGCGATGACTGGCGACCACACTGCATGGTGGATACCGGGCGACTACGACACGCAGGAGTACGACTACACTTGCTCGCGCCTGTCTGAGATCCGGTCGCTGCTCGAAAACGCCGTGCAGTACAACCTCTCGCAGACCATATTCTCTACGACGGGTGTGCAGACCTCGTTGCAGATGCACTCGGACGACGGTCTGTGGATCAACCTCCACGAAGCTGCACTGGTCGACTACCCCTGCATGCACCTCGATCTGGATGAGGAGCGTCTGATATTCCGCTCGCACCTCACGCCCGACCCCAACGGCTACAAGGCCTATATGCAGACCCCGTCGCAGACGCCGTGGCGCACGGTCATCGTATCCGACGACGCGCGCGACATCCTCGCTTCGCGCATCACGCTCAACCTCAACGAGCCGTGCAAGATAGAAGATACGTCGTGGATCAAGCCCGTCAAGTATGTCGGCTGCTGGTGGGAGATGATAACCGGCAAGAGCACATGGTGTTACACCGACGATCTGCTGAGCGCCCACCTCGATACGGACGACCTTACGCGCGTGAAGCCCAACGGCAGGCACGGAGCCACGACGGCCAATGTCAAGCGCTACATAGACTTCGCTGCCGAGCACGGATTCGACGCGGTGCTGGTCGAGGGCTGGAACATAGGCTGGGAGGACTGGTTCGGCAACAACAAGGACTATGTATTCGACTTCACGACGCCTTACCCCGACTTCGACGTCGAGGAGATACACCGCTATGCTGCATCCAAGGGTGTGAAGATGATAATGCACCACGAGACGTCGTCGGCCGTGCGCAACTACGAGCGCCACATGGACGAGGCATACAAATTCATGAAGGATAACGGCTACGACGCTGTCAAGAGCGGTTACGTGGGCAACATCGTACCCGTGGGACACAACCACTACGATCAATGGCTGGTCAACCACTATCTCTATGCCGTCAAGAAGGCGGCCGACTACCGCATCATGGTCAACGCTCACGAGGCGGTGCGTCCTACGGGTCTGTGCCGCACCTACCCCAACCTCATCGGCAACGAGTCGGCGCGCGGCACGGAGTATCAGGCTTTCGGAGGCTCGAAGCCCTCGCACGTGACAGTATTGCCCTTCACGCGATTGATCGGCGGTCCGATGGACTACACGCCCGGCATATTCGAAATGGATATATCGAAGGCCGATCCCAACAATAAATCGCACGCGAACTGCACGATAGCCAACCAGTTGGGTATATATGTGGTAATGTCGTCGCCGTTGCAGATGGCGGCCGACTTCCCCGAGAACTACGAGCGTTTCATGGATGCGTTCCGATTCATCAAGGATGTGGCGATCGATTGGAGCGAGAGCCGCTACCTCGAAGCCGCACCGGGCGAGTATGTGACCGTGGCGCGCCGCTCGAAGGACGGCCGCTGGTTCGTGGGCAACTGCACGGGCGAGCATGCCTACACGTCGCAGATAGCATTCGACTTCCTCGAACCGGGCAAAACGTATGTCGCCACGATATACGCCGATGCGCCCGATGCCGATTACCTGACCAATCCTCAGGCATATACGATCCGCGAAGTGCGCTGCACATCGCGCAGCAAGCTCAGCCAGAGGGCTGTGGCCGGCGGCGGATACGCCATATCGCTGCGCGAGGCGACGGATGCCGACCGCAGGTTGAAGATGCTGAAATAGCGGCTTGCCGACACGATCCGATCGACGCGACATCCCCCGGCCGAAACTTCGGCCGGGGGATGTTTCGTTTCTCTGCGGCCAGATAGGCGAGCCGCTATGCGGGAGTCGGGGAGTTGTGAAGGCCTGCGGCGGAGCCGATGTTAAGCCGCCTTATTGGCCTCTGTGCGGGTATCGGTAACTGCTCCGTCCGGCGTCTCGGTCTCCGCGGCCGCCCTACGGCCGCTTCGCAGAGTGATGACGACTATCTCAGGCCATGCTCCGAGGCGGAACGGCAGATTGCCGCCGGTGCCGGTCGAGACGTTCAGCATGCGGCCGTCATGCTCGTACAGACCGCCCCACTCGCTGTACATCAGCGACGAGGGTGAGAAGCCGCACACTTTCAGCTGCATGGCGTGGGTGTGTCCCGACAGTGTGAGCTGTATATCGCTCGCGGGCAGCACCTCGTCGCGCCAGTGGGTCGGGTCGTGGCTCAGCAGCACCTTGAAGCCTCCCTCGGGCAGGCCTCGCATGGCGCCTGTGAGATCGCCGTAAGAGGGAAACGGCGGGCGTCCGGTGTTCTCGACACCGACGATATGTATCGTGTCGCCGCCGCGTACGACGGGTATGTTTTCGTTGAGGAGCAGCCGCCAGCCGGCACGCCGCTCGATCTGCTTGACGTATTCGAGGTCGTGCGCCGCCTGCTCGGCCGAACTGTTGCGCTTATAGGGGCAGTAGTCGTGGTTGCCCAGCACCGAGACCACGCCGTCGCGGGCATGTATCGATGACATGGCCTTGACGAATGGCTCGGCCTCCTCGGGGGAGATGTTGACCAGATCGCCCGTAAAGGCTACAAGATCGGGCGCTATGTCGTCGATGCGGCCGGCCACGCTGCGCATGTAGCTGTCGCTGCGGCCGAAAGTGCCCAGATGGAGATCCGACATCTGAACTATGCGATAGCCGTCGAACGACGGCGGCAGATCCTCCGATACGATCTCGACATGTCTTACCGTCAGCCGTTTCCAGCCTTTGGTGCAACCGTATGCCAGCACTGCGCCCGCAGCAATGGCCAGTGCCAGGCCCGTCCAGTCGGCATACGCGGCCGCCGCCGGCCAGATGCCCGACCCCAACCGCCCGGCAAGCGAGACGAGCGTAAATATCAGTTTCGGGGCTGCGACGCAAAGCAGCAGCGCGACGGCTATGTTAATGGCCGTCTGTGAAGAGTGTGTGCGAAACAGTATCATCGAGACGGCGAGCACGAGAGTCGGAATCCAGTATGCTGCGCTCCACGGCAGTGCCGCGCCGTGAACGAAGTTGTACCATATATATACGTCGGAGAGCAGTACGGCCACCAACGCCATGACCAAAAATATTACCATATACGTCCAGTGTTTTCACTCTACAAACGAACGGACGGGGGCTATATTGCGGCGTAAAGGTAATTATATTTCAGCGGGCGGCTGTGCTCTCGCGGCGCTCGGGACTCGTCGGCCGGAGCCCCTGTCGCGAGCGGCGAAAGCCTCGGGCGGCAGCTTTTAAGGTGCCGTTATGAACCGCTTTCGACGGCCGCACGTTTTTTGCGTCGCCGTTTGGACAATTATTACTACCTTTGCTCTCGGTTAACGAAAAAATAAGCATACGATGAAATACGCTATCATCTCGACCGAGAAAGGCGACATGCGCGCCGAGCTCTATGAAAACGAAACGCCGGGTACGGTGGCCAACTTCGTCAAGCTGGCCGAAAGCCGATTCTACGACGGACTGACGTTCCACCGCGTCATCCCCGACTTCGTGATTCAGGGCGGTTGCCCCAAGGGCGACGGCACGGGAGGCCCGGGTTATACGATCAAGTGCGAGACCTCGGCTCCGCGCCAGCGTCACGACCGCGGCGTGCTCTCAATGGCGCATCGCGGCAAGGACACGGGCGGCTCGCAATTCTTCATCTGCCACAACCGACAGAACACGCAGCACCTCGACGGCGTGCACACCTGCTTCGGCTGCGTGGTCGACGGTCTGGATGTCATCGACGACATCCGTCCCGGCGACCTGATTCTCTCGATCGAGATCGTCGAGGAGTGACGGGACGAATGCTGGCGGCAGCACGCAACATAAAGAGTAAAGGGCAGGTTTATTCCCCGGGATTCGTAGTAGATTATATTTTGGATCTGTGCGAATATCGGGGTACGGGCATTTTGCGCAAACATATAATGGAAAACAGCTGCGGTGCAGGGGCGTTTCTTACGCATATCGTAGCGCGCTACTGCGTTGCAGCCGAACAGGCCGGTCTTACTGCGCAGGAGCTGCGCAGCGATTTGCAAGAATATGTGCACGGCATCGACATTAATCCGGAGGCATGCGAGACGTGTCGAATCAATCTCGATACGGTCGCATCGGAACACGGCATAACGGGGGTAGAGTGGGATTTGATCTGTACGGACGCATTGACTGCGTCGTCCTATGACGAGCGTATGGATTATGTCGTGGGCAATCCTCCATACGTTAGAGTCCACAATCTGACACGACACTACGAAGATGTCAAGCGCTATTCGTTCGCCGCATCGGGTATGACGGACATGTATCTGGCCTTTTACGAACTCGGTCTGCGGATGCTCAACGAGCGGGGGATGCTGTGCTACATAACGCCGGTTTCATGGCTGACGAGTCTGGCGGGAGCGCCGTTTAGGCGATTCATCGAGGAGCGGAAGTGTTGGAAGTCGTACTCGGAATTCGGCCATTTCCAGCCCTTCGATGTGACGACATATACGGCTGTCGTTCAGCTCTCCAAAGATAATCGCAACCGGACGATATCCTATTCCGCTTATGATGCCGATAGGCGCGCGTTCGTTCATGTCGCCGACTTGTCGTATGAAGAGATATCGTTTGCCGAGGGATTTCGCCTTCTGCTGAAGCGCAGTATAGAGATATTGCGTCGGATAAAAAGCTCAGATGCAGTACGCCGTGTGCAGGTCAAGAACGGTTTTGCGACACTGGCGGACAAGGTCTTCATAGGCGAGCTGCCGTTCGAAGAACTGACGATAGACATCCTGAAAGCATCGACTGGCAAGTGGTCGCGCGCACTGTTTCCCTACACTGCGGAGGGTGCGCCGCTGGCATGGCGGCAAGTCGCCGAACACCGGCGGGTGGCGCAATACCTTCTCGGCAAAGAGGCGGAGTTGCAAAAGGGCCGCACGCGCGAGCAGAATCCGGAATGGTATCTCTACGGTCGAACGCAGGCTCTGCGCGACGTATGCAGAGAGAAGACAGCGATAAACAATCTGATAAGGTCCAAGGACAGCTATACGTTCAGCAGCCGTGAGCTCGAACAATACTTGAACCACAAACTCTCGACTGCGATATGATCGACAACAAGAATGAAATCCTTTTGACGAACCGAACGTTTCTCGATGTCATAGCCAAGTCGTTCAACGAGTTTCTATGCTCGGGCACTTCGCGCAGCACGGCCAGGCTCAAACCTCTGCACGGTGCGATAGCCCGCGATATTAGCCTCTGTCTCGGGGTCGGCTATATAGTACGTTCACAGGGCTTCGGTGCGGATAAAGAGGCTCAAGTAGCCGGTCGATATTATGATAAATATGTGGACATTGCTGTCGAGTACGGCGGTAGAACGGTCGCCGCGTTGGGTATCAAGTTCGTAATGCAGAATTACTCGAAATACTCGAACAACTATTTCGAGGGTATGCTCGGCGAGACGGCGAACATACGGAGCAAAGGCATACCATATTTCCAGATTATGATTATCCTCGACCGACTGCCGTATTATGACAAAAATAAGAAAATCAAACGCTGGGAGACCTTCACGCAGCACAATGTCAAGAAATATATAGCGCTGTCCAATGACGACACGAGCCGATACATGCACTCGCCCGACAAAACACTCGTATATGTCATACATATCCCCGATCCGATTGTCATCCTCGACGACTGTGCAAAGTATCGCCAATATTATCTGTCGATGAATTTTGACATCACGGCATCGGCGACCAGATATGCCGATTTGGGATCGTCGGTAATAGTAAACGACTACGAGATTTTCCGAGATAAGTTGTATCACACCATAAAAGCAATCTGACACCGTGTTCGACGACATTTATCCGATAGACGACCGCTGCAAACCGCTTTACATCGCGGGTCCGTGTGCAGCCGAGAGCCGGGAGCAGCTGCTCACGACGGCACGCGCCGTAGCCGCTGCGGGTGTAGGCTGGCTGCGCGCCGGCGTATGGAAGCCGCGCACACGTCCCGGCAGCTTCGAAGGTGCAGGCGACATGGCGCTGCAATGGCTCGCCGACGCCAAGTCGGAAACGGGGCTGCGCACGATGACCGAGGTGGCCACGCCGCAACACGTCGAAGCGGCTCTGGCCTCAAGGATAGATGCCGTCTGGATCGGCGCCCGCACGACGACCAACCCTTTCGCCGTGCAGCAGATAGCCGATGCGTTGCAAGGCGTCGACATACCCGTTCTGGTCAAGAACCCGGTCAACCCGGATGTCGAACTGTGGATAGGGGCCGTTCAGCGAATATATAATGCCGGAATACGACGTCTGGCTGCCATACACCGGGGCTTCGGCAGCTACGAGCAGACGCTCTACCGTAACCCCCCGCATTGGTCGATACCTATCGAGTTGCGCCGGCGCATACCATCGCTGCCGATCGTATGCGACCCAAGCCACATGGCCGGCCGTGCCGATCTGGTCGAGCCGCTGGCACAGCAGGCCATAAGCATCGGATTCGACGGCCTGATCGTCGAGTGCCACTGCCGACCGTCCGAGGCGCTGAGCGACAGTGCGCAACAACTTACCCCCGTTGAACTGAGACGCCTGATAGGCCATATGCGCGTGCCGGAACGCATTGCGGCCCACGATGCCATGCGTGATTACAGGTCGCATATCGATACGATCGACAACCGGCTTATGGAGCTGCTGGCCGAACGAATGGAGGTGGCGCGACAGATCGGCGAATACAAGGCGCAGCACGGCATGCCGATCATACACCGCGACCGCTTCAACGAGATTCTCGAAGCAGCTGCGGCCAATGCCCGGCGCATGGGTATGTCTTCGCGGTTTATTTGTCGGATTATTACGGAGATACACGAAGAGTCGGTGCGGCAGCAGTTGACGGTTGCGGATAAAAAACACGATATTTTGTAATTTTTCTTCGAAAAAATTTGCAGAATAAAAATTTTGCGCTACCTTTGCACTCGCAATCCTCTCCTAAGAGCACTGCTCTGCGAGACCGATTGCAAGACATAATGCGGAAATAGCTCAGTTGGTAGAGCACAACCTTGCCAAGGTTGGGGTCGCGAGTTCGAGTCTCGTTTTCCGCTCAAAAACAGGAGGATTGAGAATTCAATCCTCTTTTCTTTTGCCGGTCAGCGAGTTGCAACAGAATGCTGTTTCGTGCGGTTAACGATCTGTTAACCGAACTTCTGTACTGCTTTGCGGTAATTTTTCCATTGATAAAGAACCCGATACAAAGATAGTAAGAAATACCGAACAAAAGAATCGGAGCGGTAATATATAATATTCCGCCCCGATTCTTTGATTCGTTAATTTTGATTTTTGAGGATGTTGATCTCCAATTTAATATTTGCTATTTTCGATAATAGATTTGCTCTTTCTTGTATGTTCTCGTTGTATTCTGGATGATCATTATTCCACTCTTGTAATAATTCTTCTCTATGCTTTTTATAGGCTCGAACAGGTTGCAAAATAGATAATCTTGCCACACCTCCGGCGATAAACGATAAGATCGAAAAGCATCCGGTTATTATCAATCCGATATTTTGATCTACAAAATCGGACCATGTCATTACACTATTTATGTCTATGAAAATATAGCGCAATCCGAATATAATAATCAATATTACGCACACGGATTGAATTACTATCGACACCCAATATCTCCACATGCAAATAGCTTGATCGCGGGTATTTTCAAGCTTTTCGATGGTGTGATTTGTGTCGTTTAATTTTTCATGGCAAGAATTCTGTTCTTCGTTCAGTTTTAGTAATTTTTGGTTCCTAATATTCTCATTGCTGATTGTATTTATCTGATTTTCAACTTGTTTTATACCTTGAGCCAAAGCATCGATTTTGCTTTGATGCTCTAAACCCTGATTGCGTCTTTGCACTTCTTCTTGTATTGCCGTGCGTATAATATTTTCGATGCGTTGACAAATTTTCTCTTCGGATTCATTTTGATTCTGAATCATATCGACCTCGGATATAACTTGTTTCGACCGATTCATCAATGCGATATATACGGCCTTATAATTTTCTTCAGAGAACTCGTTCTCTTTATAATGCTTGGATATTAAACGCAATTTCCGTCTTACATCAGTCTGATTTAGAGCAGTACACCGAGCAATGACCTCAGTCAGTGCATTCCGTCGAATATTCGTAGTTTTAGAATTATGGATCCACAAATCCATTACGATTCGAGCGGGATGAATAATTGGTAGGATATAAGAATCTTGTTTCTGCTCTTTGTAATATTTGATTAACTCGGCATTGAGCGTAACAAAGAATGCATTGTTTTTCTCAATCGAAACGCATCGATCAGTTTTTGTCCGTATAAAATCATACATAAAGACATCATGGATGTCTCGAATATTATCCGAGTATGTATTTGTTCGTGTCGTCGCTAAATTCCGGACAGAAGATTTCGATTTATAAGTATTTTGAATTTCATCTACTTGTGCATCAGAGCATAGCTCGATATATACACCCGAATCAGCGATGAGCGTTTTTAATTTCTGCCTGATTTGTAAAATTTTGCTTGGTGACAAACTTCTCCTATCATATGCTTCGGCAATACCTGAATTGGGTTTAGGCGCACAATCTCTTTCTACCGAATATAATATCGAATCAATTTCTCTAATAGTCAGCGGATGAACATATGGAAAATGTCCAGACGCTGTTATCATAGAAATAAGTTCCGTACAATATAGATTGTTGGCAAGAGAATCTAAGTCCAGAAGAGCAAGAATTAACGAAGAGTCAAGGTAATAAGAGACTCGTGTTTCTGGTTTGATATTGAAATTTACCTCACGTTGAAGGAAAGCTGCAATGATAGATCCCCAAAATATATCGGCTGCAATATCGTATAGATTCGCATTATGCTCCTTAAGCCATTTCAGAAAATTTACGATATGTATATAATTTTCATTGACAACAAGTTCAGACGTCGTATCATTGTTGATGTAATGATATATGTCCTCGGTATTGTTCGAAAAAAAGTCGATAAAGTTTATATCGGTTTGCAGTTGCTCAACTTCAATATATCGCGTAAATGCATTTTGCAATGCGGTAAAATGTTCTAAATTTTGCTCATAGACCCGTTCAATAGAATCCGATATCGCTACATCCCATATTTTCTTAATGGATAGCTGGTCGCCATTTTGTAATAGTTTGATCTCAAAATCTGGATGCTCATTGGAAATTATCTTGAGGGACTGTTTGATGACAATCAAAGGTATTTTGATGCCGAATTTTTCTATAATGACTTCTTGGATATTGGTCGTATCATAGTATTTGGTAGTATCTGTTTGTTTTTGATATAACAAAAAGATGCTATACTTGATAATAGGGAAATATATATCCTTATACAATTCCGATGATTGAGAATCATATAAGGCTGTCAATAAAGCGTAGTTCGACTGATTCATAATAAGGCTGGTTTAGTTTTGGTTGGTAGATGATATTATATCCCAGAACCGATTGAAGAATGCGGTCAGCCGGTCGATGACGGCTTCACGATTCTTCGTGCGGTCGCCGGTAGGCGTGAAGCGGGAGACGGGAGGCAGCACTTTGGTTATAGCCGTTCCCGTCGTCTGCACGAATCCATCGCGGAAAGCATTATCCATGAATTTATAGGCTTCGTCATGGTTCAAGTTTTCGTCGGCGATAATTCGATCCAGTTCGGTACGACGTTGTTCCTCGACATAAGCGAGCCAATCCTCGTTCACGTCGGATTCAGGTGTCAGGGATTCGATGAATCGTTCAATCAACTCCTTCTTATTGCGCAAATCCACGCTCGAATCGATCGCCTTGCGAATAGACACGATAATCTCTTTGTCTTGCAGGTGTTCTTCGTGATATTTGCGAATCAAAGATAAAATGTAGTCGATATTGACTTCCACTTGTTTGATGAGCTCCATCTCGAACACCACATCGCCGTTGATATGCTCGGCTTCGTGTTTTTTCGGTCTGAACTCATTGTACAGGTCGATATATACACTGTGGTAATCCTGCACATCGCGCTTGGTCAGAATTTCGCGACCTGTGAAAGCATCGAATGTCGAAAGGATATTCCGCAACTTTAAAATCGCTCCGTAAAGCCATACGAAATTCTTTTTGTTCTGTTCTCCGACAATCTGTTCACCAACGGGATATTTAGTCAGCAACTCGTCGACCAATTCCGCATAACCGCGAATCTCTTTTTCGTTCTGCGTGTATCCGTTGTAATACTCGTCAAAGGTTTTGAGCAGCACGATACCTGCCGCCTCCTTGTCTCCGAACAGGGCAAGACTTTCGTTCGTAGCCGTTTCGAGGTTGCGGAAACATACGATATTGCCGAAGGTCTTTATCGAGTTCAGGATGCGGTTCGTGCGCGAATAGGCCTGCAATAGCCCGTGCATCCGCAGGTTCTTATCGACCCAGAGCGTGTTGAGCGTTGTTGCGTCGAAGCCCGTCAGGAACATATTGACGACGATGAGCAAATCCAGCTCCCTGTTCTTCATGCGGAGCGAGACGTCTTTGTAATAGTTCTGGAACTTGTCGCTTGACGTATCGTAGGAGGTCGAGAACATCGCATTGTAATCCTCGATGGCACTTTCGAGAAAATCGCGCGAACTTCGGTCCAGACCGCTCGTATCTTCGGGGTTTTCGTCGATGATGAAGCCGTCCGCATCTTCGTTCACACCGAAACTATATATGGTCGCCACTTTCAGACGCTGCGCGCTCGGTAACTCCGCCATTTGCCGTTTGAACTCGGCGTAATACATCTTGGCCGTTTCAATAGAGGAGACGGCGAAAATCGAATTGAAACCTGTCAGACGAGTCCGCTGTTTGACCTCTTTTACCTTATTACGACGACCAGCCGATGCTACCTCGCCGATATTGGTCACGGCATGGAACTCATACGATTTTGCGGTGCGTTTCGTCTTCCGGTTGAAATGTTGAAGAATATAGGCGACGATATTAGCGATTCGTCGTTTATCTGCCAAAGCCTCCTCGCGAGCGATGTCCCACACCATCGAGTTTTCGATCTCCTCTTTTTCCTTGATGGTACGGATATACTCGATGCGGAACGGCAATACGTTCTTATCGGTTATGGCATTGACGATCGTATAGGTGTGCAGCTGTTCGCCGAAAGCCTGCTCGGTAGTCCGCAGATCGGGTTTGCCGCCGCTTACGGCATTTTTGGCGAATATCGGCGTGCCGGTAAAACCGAAGAGGAAATAGCGTTTGAACTTTCGGGTAATAGACGTGTGCATATCGCCGAACTGCGAACGGTGGCACTCGTCGAAGATGATGACGATTTTTTGCTGGAACACGGGGTGTTCCGCGTGACGCCCGATGAAAACCGAAAGTTTCTGAATCGTCGTGATGATGATTTTCGCGGCCGAATCCTCCAACTGTCGTTTAAGAATCGCCGTGCTCGTATTGCTGTTGGCTGCGCCCCGCTCGAATTTGTCGTATTCGCGCATGGTCTGGTAGTCGAGGTCTTTGCGGTCGACCACGAACAGCACTTTGTCGATGTAGCTCAGCTTGCTCGCCAGCTGTGCTGTCTTGAACGAGGTCAGCGTCTTGCCGCTGCCCGTCGTATGCCAGACGTATCCGCCGCCCTCGACCGTGCCATAGCGCTTGTAGCTGTTGGCGATGTCGATTCTGTTCAGAATGCGTTCTGTCGCCACAACCTGATAAGGTCGCATGACGAGCAGCAGCCGGTCGGAACTGAATACACAATATCGGGTCAGCAAATTGAGCAGCGTATGTTTGGCAAAGAACGTACGGCCGAATCCCATCAGATCGGTAATAGGCTTGTTATTGGCATCTGCCCACCACGAGGTAAATTCAAAACTGTTGCTCGTCTGCCTGCTCTTGGATTTGTTGTCGCTCGAAGCCTCTTTGATATGGCTTTGGCGTGTGGTGTTGCTGTAATACTTGGTATAGGTGCCGTTTGAAATAACGAACAACTGCACATATTCGAACAACCCGCAGCCCGCCCAGAAACTCTCATGCTGGTAGCGGTCTATTTGGTTAAACGCCTCTTTTATGTCGACGCCGCGGCGCTTCAACTCGATATGCACCAAAGGAAGACCGTTTACCAATACGGTAACGTCATAGCGGTTCGGGCGCGTTCCGTTCTCGACTTCGTATTGATTGATGACTTGGAGCGAATTATTATGGATATTGCCCTTATCGAGCAGGTAGATATTCTTGACCGTCCCGTCATCGCGCGTCAGCAACTGTACGTGATCCTCCTGAATGATTGCGGTCTTTTCGACGATTCCGCTGTTTTTGTTGGCGATACAACCCGTAAAGAACCGCGACCACTCCCCGTTGGTAAAGGTGTAGCCATTGAGTTTTTCCAATTGCCTGCGCAGGTTGGCGACTAATTCCGCCTCGTTGTGGATCGGCAGATAATCGTAAGCCTGCCCGGTCAGCAGGTCGATAAAAGCCCGTTCGAGTTCGGCCTCCGACTGGTATTCTTTCTCGGTACGGTATTCTGCCTGATAGTCGCTGACGACCGTACTTTTAGGGTTTTCAGCTACAAGGTTGTATTTATACATGCGGTTCTTCTATTTAAATAGGTTAGTCCAGTAGAATTGCGACTATGGCTTGGAATGCGGGCGGCACTCTAATCTCTCCCGAAGATCAACGAGTGTTTCGCCTTTGTAGCTGAACCATAATGTACCTTGTACTGGATGATCGAACTGTTTTAGCTTGCGGGCCAACGCCGAAAGTGATGTCGTCTCTCCATTGTATTCAATATGGCGATCGTCGACAACCGAGACTCTTATGCTCGGATCACCAACGAATGAGAGCTCGCTGCCGAACGGAATGTTGCAGGAGCTGAATCTGAAAGGGCCGCGCCTTGCCGTTTCCCGGATCTCTTCGGCAATTTGTTCATCCAGAATTTCGTGCCCCTCGGGAGTGAGGCGCTGCAACCGGTGGAGTGTTCCGCTGATTTTAGCGATCGACTCCAAAAGGCCATAAGCATCTTCGACCGACATCGCATAAAATTCCTTTACGCGTTCTCTCCCGTCAAAGTTTTCAATGGTTCGCAGGTCGGGATTGAGCTTGTCGATGAGTTTGTGTAGTTCCTTGTCGGTCAGTTCACTGTTTACATGGTATACGGCATAGACTCGAAAAGCGAAAGGGATCGTTTCGCTTCGGTTCAATTGTTTGAGCCGTCTTTCGATATTATGCGCATAGCCAATCTTGACAAAATCCGGGAAAGAGGGATTTGTCAGGATGTAAATTACACCTTTTGTTTTTTCGCTGGTCATGATGTTGCCTTTGTAAAGGTTAATAGTTTGTCTCTGTAATATTCGTATTGTTGTCGGCGGGCGGTAATCTCGGCGGGCAGGCCCTCAGAAATATCATTTACCAATGTCTCGAATTTGTCTAATATGGCAACAATGCGCTGCTGCTCTTCCATTGGAGGAATAGGAATCTGCAACTTTTTGAACTTGACCATATCGACCGATTCAAACCCTGATGTATTCGTATTGCTTTTACACCATTCATCGACAATGAACATATAGTAGAAGAAAAACTTCATATCCAATTCATTGATAAGCGATTTGCGAATTGCCAAATTCGTAAATCGCTGATTTGCCAGCGAATCAATCATTATCAAAGCGTGTTCGCCGATTGTTGCCGTCGTCGCTAAAATAATCGAATTGGCAGGAAACAATCGTCCACCCTTTACAGCTTCGGAGGTAATATGTCGTATCGAATCTTCCAATATCCGTCCATTCGTGCGAATATCTTCCATGCGAAACCAAGGAATCGTACCATTCGTCCAATATTCCGGTTTTGCTTTGGAGGGTGTATAACCGTTTTTTATTTCAAATACTTCACTCATCGTCAGCCATTTCACCTCACTTTTGAGGGGGGGGTAATTTCATTGAATGTCAGCAACTTATCGCGATAGTGTTCATATTGTTTCCGCCGAGCCTCCAACTCGGCCTCCAACTCGGCCTCCAACTCGGCCTCCAACTCAGTGAACTTATCAAGGATATTTACTATTTCATTTTGAATTGCAAGAGGTGGAATGGGAACGAAATATTCGAGTATTTTACTTTTATCTCCTCTGGGCATTTTAGCCCCTTTAGCATATTGGTTATCAAAATTAAAGAAGTTGTCGGATGAAAGAATATAATACAAAAATTTAGGAGTTAAATTTGGATGTTTAATGCGAAACAATAACACATCTCCATTTGTACCGCCGGTATGATCTGCCAACCAAATCTTTTTAAGATACGGTCTTATATTTCCTATGAGAATATCTCCAATAAGGAATTCAATACCCATTCCTTCATTCGGGATTGAGCAGGCATCTGTTTTACCTTTTTTATCTCTTAGCAGATTTTCGGTACTAACATAGTTATTTACTGTCAAAGATGAATATGCAATCCTTGTTTTCGGATAAAAACAGACATCCCCCAACGGTTTATATTCCACCCCATTCGGGCACAACTCCCGAATCATTTCTTCGATACGGCTCATTGCTCGCCTCCTTTCTTCTTCGAGGTTTTGGTGGTTAGGGTTTTGATTGATTCCATATAAGCTTGTTCTACGGGTGAGAGTGTTCTGACCTGATATTTCCGATATTCCGTAATCGCTTTTTCCTCGGCCTGCTTATGGGATACGCGCCCTGCTCCGGACAATAATTTTTCGCCGGTCGAAGTCAAGATATTATCCAGTTGTTGGATATAATCGGACATATACATCGGTTTATGTCGGATTGCCTGTATTTCGGCAAAGTCGAAATATCCCGACACGAGGTTGTTCAACACTTTCAACTCGTCCTCGTTCAAATAGTTTTTGGCAACCGTAACATCCGTTTTCGCCGGTTGCTCGCCTGCAAAAGTGGTCAGACCCATGAATGGTTTGTCCGCATCGGCACGTTCGTAGATCACTTCGGCAGCCGTATGTCCGTGCGCCGCATAGTGCAGTTTGTTCTGCACGATTTTGAAGAACTTGACGGACTGCTCTGCTTTCGGGTCGTAATCGACGCTCGTAGCATATAAATCCAGTACCTGACGATACATCACTTTCTCCGACGAACGTATATCGCGGATGCGGTCGAGCAGTTCGCGCCAGTATCCGCCCCCGCCCATCTGTTTCAGCCGCTCGTCGTCCATCGAGAAGCCTTTGATCATATACTCTTTCAGCCGCTCGGTGGCCCAACGGCGGAAATGGGTGCCCCGAAGGGATTTTACGCGATATCCGACAGAGATAATCACATCGAGATTGTACAGCTTGACAGGTCGATCGGAATTTGCAATGTGCAAATTTTGCACATTGCTTTCCTCGTCCAGTTCGCGTTCCTCGAATACATTATTGATATGCTTGGTAATAACACTTCGTTCTCGCTGAAAAAGTTCGCTGATCTGTGCTTGCGACAGCCAAACGGTATCGCTATTGAAATTGACCTCTATTCTGGTTATCCCATCTTCCGTCTGGTAGATGACAATATCATTATTTTTGTTCTCTTCCATAATCGTTCGTTTTTACAAAGTCGCGACAATCGCGTCGATCGCTGTGCGCAAAACATTTTGGCGGGCGACGATTTCGGCAATGCGCTTGTTCAGTTCGTCGATATCGATCTCTTCGCGCGTATCGGGTTGTTCGACATACGACGATACCGAAATATTGTAGTCGTTCTCGGCAATCTTGCCGTTTTCGACCAGCCGGGCGAAATGCGCGTCGTCCTTGCGTGCGATGAACGCATCGAGTATCCGCGCGATGTTCGCATCGGACAGTTTGTTCTTGTTGCCCTCGTGGATGAACTCGTTGGAGGCGTCGATAAATAACGTGGCGTTATCCTTCTTGCTCTTTTTCAGCACGATGATGCAGGTGGCGATGCCGACTCCGAAAAATAGGTTGGCGGGAAGTTGGATAACGGTGTCGATGTAGTTGTTGTCGATCAGGTATTTGCGAATCTTTTGCTCCGCACCGCCACGATAGAGTACGCCGGGGAATTCGACGATCGCCGCCGTACCGTTTGTCGCCAGCCACGAGAGCATGTGCATCGTAAAGGCAAGGTCGGCCTTGCTTTTCGGTGCGAGAATACCGGCCGGGGAGAAACGCGGGTCGTTGATAAGCAACGGATTCTCGTCGCCTACCCATTTGATCGAATAGGGCGGGTTGGAGACGATGCACTCGAAAGGCTCGTCATCCCAGTGCTTCGGTGCCAGCAGTGTATCGCCCAGTGCAATATCGAATTTCTCGTAGTTAATATCGTGCAGGAACATATTGATGCGACAGAGGTTGTAGGTCGTAATGTTGATTTCCTGACCATAGAATCCCTGCCGCACATTCTCCTTGCCCAGCACCTTGGCGAATTTCAGCAACAGTGAGCCGCTGCCGCATGCCGGATCATAGACCTTATTTACCTGCTTTTTGCCGACGAGCGTAATTCGAGCGAGCAGTTCAGAGACCTCTTGCGGAGTGAAAAACTCGCCGCCAGACTTGCCCGCATTGCTGGCGTACATCGTCATCAGAAACTCGTAGGCATCGCCGAACGTGTCGATTTGGTTGTCCGCCAGATTGCCGAGTCTCATGTCGCCGATTTTGTCGAGAATTTTCACCAGCGTCTCGTTGCGTTTCTGCACCGTAGCACCGAGTTTGTTGCTGTTTACGTCTATATCGGCGAAGAGCCCTTTCATATCGTCTTCGCTCGCTGCACCTTTGGCCGAGTTTTCGATTGCATGGAAAATATTGTTCAATGTTTCGTTCAGGTTCGGATCGGCCGCCGCATTTTTCCGCACATTGCCGAAAAGCTGCGACGGAAGAATATAGAATCCCCGCTCCTTGACGGTAATTTCACGACCGAGTTCCGCCTGTTCGTCCGAGCACTCCGCATAGTCAAAGCCGGTATTGCCTGCTTTCCGCTCTTCTGCATTGATAAATGCGGTAATATTCTCAGAAATGAAGCGGTAGAACAACATTCCCAAGACGTAGTTTTTGAAATCCCAGCCGTCGACGCTTCCACGCAGGTCGTTGGCTATCTGCCAGATCGTACGATGGAGTTCCGCACGTTCTTGTTCTCTTGCCATATATCGTTATCTGTTTACTAATTCTGTAATATCCACTTCCAATAGTTCTGCGATACGAATTACCGTATCCAGCTGCGGCTGCGACGAGTTGGAACACCACTTCGATACAGTCGAAGGATCTTTTCCCAATTGCTCTGCGAGCCATTTCCCTGTTTTATTCTTTTCCGCAAGAATAATTTTCAACCGGTTTATCTCTTTCATCTCTATCCTCAAAACAGATTGCAAACAAAGATATTGAAAATAATTCAACCAACAAGACTCTTTTTTAAAAATTATAGCTTATATCTATTCGTTGTCTGTGGTCGTAATATGTGCCGTAATTTCTCGAACTTCTCTCTGCACCACTCTTTAAACGGTACTTTGTCTATGTTAAGTTGTAGTTTTCGTTTGTCGGTCGGGCCGGGCGTTATTTGCACTGTTACTCGTTCGACCGGAAATTTGTAGTCGTGTTCTTCGGAGTATAGCTCGCCGGTGGTAGTCTCGGCAATAGCCATGACTTCACGGCGGCGAAAAAGAGATTGAAAGCGGTTGAACACATCTTCGATTACCGATTGGAAACCGCAATAGAGACCGATTGAGAGGACAAAGAAAACGGCAAAGAGTACATTGTCGGTAAATTGGTCGGAGCCAAAACGGTGAATGGCAGCGTGGCGACCGAGTAAAGCCATGATGCCACATCCGGCAACAACGGCACTCCAGATAAAAATTTTGTCCCGGGTAGGGGGAGCATAGCTCCTCAAGCGCTGGGGCGTATTTCTCATAAGCAAATAGTGGATTAATATTTCACGTCTTTATAGACAATTTAACCCAATGAATTGTTCACTCAGCAACAGGTGGACTCCCATTCCTAATAACCCTCCTATGGTCGTACTCACGTCTATTAGACCAAAAATAGGATGATAATAGTTCAAACTGCGACTGTATCGCATTAAATATTTTTCATCCTAACTAATGTTTATTGTCTATCGTCTATCGTAAGGCATTAGATTATCTCCCAAACGGTCGATGAGCTAAAGGTTTTCGCCGCCCAATGTATATACGAGAGCCTATCGTCAATGATAGTTGGTACAATGTCAACGTCCTCGCGGAACACTGACGCAGAGTTGACAGTGAACTCGGCGCGGCTTTATTGTCTGGCAGCGTCTTGACGGAGTTGTAATTAAGAAAGTCCATAACTTGTGGGCGTTTGCCACAAAGTTACGGACTACATAATGTGTGCGAAAGGGCGCTAATTAAAAGTCGTCGTATAAGGTTTTTTCTTGGTTTAGAGCATTTTTGATTGCGGGGTAAACATTTGATAAATGCTTGGACAATTTCTTTTTCTTTATGTCTTTGTCAAATGTTCCTCCCGTCCATTGTACTCTGATTTTAGTTACATCAGAATCAATTATCTTTTGAATTTGAGCTTCCGTAATTTCGTATATTGGATAAACAAAATAAGTAGTGCCATAACTACTTACCTGATATTCATAGTCGGCAGGTCCAATGTAGTTTGATTTTAGCTCTATGGTCGAACCATCTCCAAGATTTAAGAGAAGTATACTGCCCTCATCCATTGTCCATTTACCCTCATTGAAACATATTTTCAAAAAATATGTAATATTGCCCGAAGGATCTACTGTTGCCGCAAGTCCGTCGCTTGCTGCACTCCCCCAATTGGTATACAGATTTTCGTATATTGAGGTAATTGTGCGCCAGCCCTCAGTATCTACATTGTCATTTGCAATGTAGTTCTTTCCCTTTGCATATATGGGACTAATGCAAAGAACTAAAGACAGTACAAATAGAAGTTTCTTCATTTGGTCTTATTTTCAATCATTGTTTTTGCTTGCTGCATTACAGCAATAAATGAATCAATATTTTCTACATCAAGGAAGACAGCAGAACGACTTGTATAGCTTTTAGTATATACAAAGGCTGTCCACTTTCCCTTATTATAATATGCGCCAAATTTTACACCATCATTTGTCTTGTACTCTGCTTCTGTATACACAGCTGGTGCTGACGGAAGAAGTGTATTTTTGATGTATTCTAAAGACTGTATACAAGCATCCAACTCATCTGAGTCAAGTGTGCCGATATAGCTGTCATTTGAATATTGGCTGGGATATTGTGTTTCCAATCTAAGACATCCCATTTTTTTGCCCGAAACGACATTATTCATAATGAGAACTTGGCACTCTACACCTTTAATCTTTTGAAGATCATAGAACTCCTTAACAAGGAAAGAGCCATCAGCTGTCATAAATTCGACAGCCTTGCTTTTCGATTCGGGAACCTCATCCTTAGCTTGAGCAAAAGATGAAGCCGAAACGGAAATTGAAAGCAATAAAAGCAGAATTACTTTTTTCATACAAATCAGTTTTGTTAGTATTATGCAAAATAACACAAAAATTACGAGACTTTGACTATCAAGCGTCCACAAAAAATAAAGATAACCGTTTTTAGAAAAAATAGGTTATGATGATTCCGAACAAATTGGTGTTTTTGTGGTATTTTAATCGGTGTTTTTGCGGTGCCTGCTTTGATTTTGCATGATTTTAACTTATCATTTGAGGGTGATTGAGTTGGCGGCATCGCGCTTCTTTTGGTTCACGACCTCAGCG
>Ga0137306_100941_pt1 | contig 33952 bp, 29 predicted proteins | sample Inofroosms_March_FD_97187 | JGI IMG/M metagenome (GOLD analysis project Ga0137306, IMG submission 97187) | Mouse cecal microbial communities from Vienna, Austria - N-Acetylneuraminic and N-Acetylglucosamine D2O microcosms_March | ecosystem: Host-associated > Mammals > Digestive system > Large...
TATAAATTGTATTAAATTCTTTTTGCCATAAAGCCAATGAGTTTCCTATGTTTTTTGTTCCATATAAACTAAACATATCAGGAAATGTAGGAATAAAAAAGCCATCAACTGTCGATATAATTGTTTTATTCATAATCCCCAAGCTCGGAGAAGTATCTACAATAACATAGTCTATATTATATTTCTCTGCATACTTTTCACAAATATTTCTAAACGCTGTTACTGTCCTAATGCTTAATGATTCCCCTTGATACAATCCATTCCATCGTTCCGAAATTTTAGATTCAAATTTATGAAGAGATAATCTTCCTGGCAAAATATAAACATTTTCCGATATTTTTTTGCTGGTGGTAATGTTTCAAATTCACTAAACCCATCCTCAACTGGTTTCAATAAAAAATGAACGGAACGTGGTTTACGGAACACTTCACATTGAGGATTCCTTTCCATAGCTTCAGAAAAATCCTCCATATATGGATCTTCTTCTTGTCAAATACTCTCTATTTCATTTTCAAACATAGCATTTATCGTAAGATTACATTGGGGATCAAGGTCAACAAAAAGAACTTTTTTATCTAAAATTCCTAAAGCACAGCCTAAATGATAGCTTAGCGTTGATTTCCCAACACCACCTTTATTATTAAACAATGATACTATTTTCACTTTTCTACCTACCTTGTCCAATATTTTTAATGATTTGCCAATAACAATTTTAAGAGTTTTCCTCATCTCTAATTCAGATTATAACATATTTTGACACAATATGCCACTCTCTTTATTATTTAAAGCAAGTGGCATAATCTGTTTTGTATCGTTCCACATATTCAGTTTAGCACATACAATTTTTCCCAGTCAGGCAATGCCCGCTAATAGTCTTTTCACATCTGCCGTATCTCATTTTTCAGCATATGCTTGATTTTGTCGCTCATGGTTTCCTTGCTGGTCTTGCTAAAATGAACCCTCACAATTCGCACAAAATACGCAACATCATTTTTGCTATGCTCCGGTATAATAAACCTTTTGAGGTCATCATTCTCCAGCAACACTGTGATTGATATCTGGCAACACATCGAGACAAGGCATACAACATAGCTTAAACAATCTAATTTTATTATCTACCCAAAATATTTTGTTTTCCTGTCGGGGGGATTCCATTTTTCACAAAATGATGTATACTGTGATACATAAGACCTTCTTTTAGATGTGCTTTGTAGTGTCTTGTTTTTTATTTCTGAAATTCCTCAGATAAAGTTACACTATCATTTTGGCAAATATAATACAGGAGCAAAACCATCATGACCACCCCCAACATCCCCTCTGATTTCCACACAGACCATGACACGCTCCTCTCCTACCAGGGGAGAGCCGAATCCATAACCGTCCCGGAAGGTATCCGGGTCATTGGCCCAGGCGCTTTCAAAGCCTGTGTCTCTCTGAAAAAGATCTCCCTTCCCCAGAGTCTTGGGGCCATCATGGCGGGGGCTTTCAAGGGCTGCCGCAAGCTGGAGGACATTCAGATTCCTCCCGGCGTCTCCTTCATCGGCGATTACGCCTTTCACCGCTGTCATAATTTACGGTCCGTCTCCCTTCCGCCTTCTGTAGAGGAACTGGGGGACTGCGCTTTTCTCTACTGCGACAGCCTGACCCGGATATCCATGCCGGGAGTCCGCCGCCTGGGGAAACAGGCCTTTGTCAATGATGTCCTTCTGAAGGAACTGGTGATCTCCGAAGAACTTCAGGAAGACAATATCCGCGACGTCTTTACCAGCTGTTCCAGCCTGTGCTCCATCGCTTTTTCCGGCGGCGAGACCTGTCGGTTTCCCAACACCGTAGAAGTGGTGGCCGGCCAGATGAAGGTTCCATCCCTGGTCCGGGCCATCGCTGTGGACGTGCTGCGGATGATGGAGCTGGACGGACAGCGTGTGGTAAAATTTCTGACCAACTTAAAGCATGTGGAAATCCCGGAAGGGATTGAGTCCATCGGAAAAAGCTGCTTTTTCGACAAGAGAGGCATCCTGTCCGTGAAACTGCCTGCCTCCCTGAAAGAGATCGAGAGCCGGGCCTTCCGCAACTGTATCGGCCTGGAGACCGTATTTTTCCACAATGACAAGGTCTTTATCCACAAAGACGCGTTCAAAAACTGTACTTCCCTGCGGCATATCCACATCGGCGACGGAACCCAATACACCTTCCAGGGAATCCACGGTCTGTCCGGCGAAGAGATCCCGCCTCTGGTCTCCGCCATCCACAGACAGGTCATGGGTAATTTTCTCATCAGCGGAACCATCCTCTTAAAATACCTTGGCGGCGAGTCCAGAGTGGCTGTTCCCCACGGGATCACGGTCATCGCCGAAGAGGCCTTTGACGGAAATGAAGCCGTCGACCGGGTCATCCTCCCTGACAGCCTTCTGGAAATCGGGGCTTACGCCTTCCGGGGCTGCCTTCTTCTCCAGACCGTGGAATTTCCCGGCCGTCTGACCCGCCTGGGAACAGGGGCTTTTGAAAATTGCGTTAAACTTATCCGGGCAACTCTTCCTCCCGGGCTTACAGAAATCCCGGACAATGCTTTCAAACACTGCCATGTCCTGCGGGAGATCACGTTTCCTCCGGAGCTGGGTTCCATAGGAGAACAGGCATTTTATAAATGTTCCTCCCTGAGAGACGTGATTTTCCCCGAAGCTCTCACTTCTATTGGGGAAATGGCTTTCTACCGCTGCGGGGGACTGAAAGAAATCTGCCTTCCTCCGGCAGTCACCAGAATCGGCAGTCTGGCATTTGCCCAGAGCGGGGTGAAAAAGGCGCGGATCTTGGGAGAAGGGCCTGGGTTCGGAAGGGATCTTTTTTCTGACTGTCCCCGTCTCAAGACCCTGATCCTGGAACCGGGAGTCCGCCATATCCCGGACAGGCTGGCTTTCGGCTGTACCGCCTTGAGACAGGTGGTTGTGCCGGATTCCCTGGAGTCTGTGGGGCGGCACCCCCTGGAAAACACTCTTTTCCTCCAAAACCTGGGAGTGAAGGCACAGAATAACAGACTTGACTCTCTGACAAAGACGGGATCTCCGCAAAACAATCAAGAAACCGATAAATTCCTGGAAACCAACGGAATCTTGTGGGATGGCGCTGATTTGTCAGGCGATGTCATCCTGCCTGACACCGTGAGAATCGTGGCAGGGGGAGCGTTTTACGGCAACAAAAAACTGACCCGGATTCATTTTCCTGAAAACGTCGCCTGGATCGGCCCGGCTGCCTTAAAAGGATGCGAACATCTCACCGCCATAACCTGGCCCGGCCACATAGAAAACGTGGAGGCGGAAGTGTGTTCCGGCTGTGTGAGTCTGGAAACCATTGACACTCAGGCCCATTTTCGCGCCATCGGAGAGCGGGCCTTTTCCGGCTGCCGGAAACTAAAAAGCCTTCCTCTTGACCATGTGCGCTTCCTGGGAAAAGAAGGGCTCCTGGGCTGCCGCTCCCTGTCTGGCCCCATGCCCTTTCTGACCCGGGCCGGGGAAAACGCTGTGGGGGACACCTCATTTCCCCACATCGTCGGCACTGTCCTCATGTGGGGGCAGGGGTATCATGGGCAGGTATGCCTTCCCGAGGGAATACGCTCCATCGCCCCCTACGCGTTCGCGGCAAACCAGGCGCTCACCGGCATCTGTTTTCCTGCCAGCCTGGAACACATCGGAGAGGGGGCCTTCTGGGGATGCCGAAATCTGGAGACCGTTTCCTTTTCCCACCATGGCCCCGGCATACAGGAACATGCTGTTCTGACCGAATCTTCTGTGACTCCTGCTGCTCCGTTTCCTGTATGCCGCATCGACGACAGGGCATTTGAAAAATGCATCTCCCTGAAAGAGCTGGATATCCATACGGATCACGTAGGATCCCGGGCATTTTCCTTCTGCACTTCTCTGAAAAAGGCCGTTCTCACCGGCCTGACCGTCTTAAGCGAACGTCTCTTCGAAGGCTGTCGGAATCTGGAGACCTGCGTGTGCCCCCAGGCAGAGACCGTCGGGGACTGCTGCTTTAGCGGCTGTGAAAGTCTTCTGTCTTTTGATTTTACCGGGATCCGCCATGTGGGAAGCTACGGATTTCAGAACTGTGACAGCCTGACCAGACTGGAACTGGAGGACTCAACCTCCCTCATGCCCCACGCACTGGAAGACTGCGGACGGCTTGAAGAGGTTCGTCTTACAGGTCCCCTGGGAACCATCTGCCTCCGGGAATACGCATTTTCCGGATGTACTGCCCTGAAAAAAATGGTACAAAAAGGCCGCCAATGGCAGCTTAAAACTTACAGAGATATCCTGTCAGACCGACTCCCCCAGATGGTGCGCCTGATCTTTTACAGTGCTCTCAGCTGTTTCCTCATAGAAGACGAAGAGATTCTTACTGGATACCGGGGGATGGGACGGATCATTCATATACCGAAGGGAATCCGGCAGATCCGGGCAGAAGTGTTCCGGGACAGGATGATGATCCGGGAGGTGAGAATTCCCGACACGGCAGACTATATCGGGGCCAGGGCATTCCACGGCACTGCCTGGCTGGAGGAAAGACGGAAGGCATGTCCTCTGGTAATCGTCAATCACATGGTTCTGGACGGTTCCTGCTGCCGGGGACAGGTGACGGTTCCCGAAGAAGTACGTCTTGTGTGCGGCTGGGCATTTGCAGGCGGCATGGGGATCCGCCGGATCCGCTTTCTCTCCGACCGGGTCAGAGTGGAAGAATACGCGTTCCGCAACTGCATCTATCTGGAAGAGATGGAACTGGCCGACGGCTCTGTCATAGCTTTTTCCGGCATTCGGGACCGGCAGCGCCTTCTTCCTCCCGTGGCCATGCAGGCGGTGACAGACAGTCTGAACTGCTTTAAAACCGACGACCGTCTCGTTCTGGTGGAATGCACCGGCAATATCTCTGATCTCCGTGTCGCAGACGGGATCACCGCCATCGGTGACCGGGTATTTCAGGACGGCAATCTCCTGTCCCGCATCCGCCTGCCGGCCACAGTCACTTCCATAGGCCGGTGTGCCTTCGCCGGATGCCGGTGGCTGACTGTGGTGGAACATGCCGTGGGAGTGGAACGGATCGAAGCTATGGCTTTCTCCGGGTGCGGACGATTGGAAAGGATCGAACTGTCATCCTGTCTCCGGTTTCTGGGGCCCCGGGCGTTTGAAAACTGTACTTCTTTGAGGGAAATTCTGATCCCTGAAGGGGTGGAGGAAATTCCCGAACGGGCATTTTTCCGCTGCCACAGCCTGGAAAAGATCCATCTTCCTTCCACCCTGAAACAGATCGGGCGGGAGGCATTTGCCTTTTGTAAAAATCTTCGGATGCCGGAAGCAGGGGAGCATGTAATTATAGGGGAAAGGGCTTTTTAATATGCGTTATCGAAAACTGGGCCTCACCGGCCTGACCGTCTCCGAGGTGGGTTTCGGCACCATCCCGGTTCTTAAGGGAAGCGTCCCTGTACTGCCGGACTATTATAATCTCAGTGACGCCCAGGCCCTGTCTGTCATGGAACACGCCCGCAGCCTGGGATGCAATCTCTACGACACCGCCATCGTGCCGGAGTACGGCGACGCGGAGCTGAAACTGGGGAAATTTGCCGCCCTGGCAGGCAGAGACCGGATCATCATCTCCGACAAAGCCAGGTTTTATGACGGCAATGAGATGTACCGGGCCGTGGAGACCTCCTGTGAGAATCTGGGAACCTGGGCGGACATCTATTTTGTCCACCAGGTGGATTTCGACAGCCAGGATCAGGTGTTTGCAAAGGGCGGCGCCCTGGATGCTCTGACGGAACTGAAAGCCCGGGGCCTGATCCGGCATACGGGCATCGCCTCCCACTACTATGACATCCTCCTTAGGGCCGCCGCAGACAGCCGGGTGGACGTGCTCCAGGGCAGCGGCAATGTTCTGGAGAGAGGGATGCTGGACCGCATAGAAAAGGAGCCCCTGTTTCGCAGCAAGGGACTCCTGATCAACAAAGTATATGCCGCAGGGCTTCTCCCTGCTTTTTTTCCCGTGGAAATGCTGGTGGACACGGTGCTGTCCTACCCTGTGTCCGGCGCCCTCATCGGTATCGGGACCACAGAACAGTCTGGCGCTGCCATGGGGATTCGTCAAAAGACCGCGGACGGCTGCCCCTCTTTTGAGCAGGTGCTGTCTATCCTGGAAAAATATTATTCTCCCATTCCCTGCAACCGCTGCCAGAGGTGCGTGTGCCCTTACGGCACGGAGATCCACACGGTGTTCCGCCAGTATCAGTACTATTTTCTGGGAAAGGAACACTGGGCGCTGCGGAAGCTGAATATGGGCCTCGGGGAAAGCGTCCGGCTCTGCAGGGCATGCGAGACCATGGACTGTGTATCTATGTGCCCCCGAAAGATCAGGATCCCCCAGGAGATGGAGAGGGTATGGAAATTGGTGAAGAAAATGCTGTAATCAGCTGATCTGGCACAATATCCCTTATCTCTTCTCACCGCTCTCCCATAAGATCTGCCATTACCTCTTCCACGGTCTCGATCTTCTCTGCCCGGCAGGCATTGCTCCCGCAGAACAGAAGGGCGTGATCCAGGTCTCCCTCCGCCGCATTGACAAGAGCCGCAGTAATACAATATGGCGTAGAGGAAGGGTCGCACTTTTCCAGGCACTGATAACATCTTTCAGGCGGGATCCGTCCTCCGGCCGCTTCCTTAAGAAACGGATTGACGATAGCCCGTCCCGGCATCCCCACAGGGCTTTTGGTGATCACGATGTCCCCGGGGCCGGCATTTATATAAGCCTGTTTATAGCACTCAGGGGCATCACATTCCCTGGTGGTCACAAATCTGGTGGCTACCTGCACGCCGTCTGCTCCCAGACTGAGCTGATGCAGTACATCTGCATGATCATAGATGCCTCCTGCCGTCACAACCGGGATGGAAGTATCATATTTCTCTTCAAAGGTCTTCACCACCTTCAGGATCTCCTTTACTTCCTCGTCATAATCTTCTCTTTTATAAGTATGCTCCACGTCTTCTGTGTCAGCGCCGTACTCCTCAAGCTGTTCTCTGGAAAATCCCAGATGACCGCCTGCCAGAGGCCCCTCGATGACTACCAGATCCGGCACCCGGTGATATCTCCTGTCCCAGAACCGGCAGATGACCGCCGCCGACTTGGCCGTGGAGACGATAGGAGCCAGCTTTGTCTTTCTCTCCACCACAATCCCGTCAGCCTCCAGTTCATGTTCCGCCTCCGCCGCGTATTCAGGAAGAGATACCGGCAGTCCTGCGCCGGAGATGATGATATCGGCCCCGGCCTTTACCGCCGCTTTCACATACTGGCTGTACTGTTTCGTGGCCACCATGATATTAAATCCTATGGCTCCCCCGGGAGCGATCTCTCTGGCTTTTTTCAGTTCTGTACCAATGGCCCGCAGATTGGCCTTCAGCGGATCATTTTTAAAATCCGGTTCTCTGAATCCGATCTGGGCTGTGGAGATGATTCCCAACCCTCCGGCCTTCGCCACGGCTCCTGCCAGGCGGTGAAGGCTGATACCGACTCCCATACCGCCCTGGATCACCGGTTTCTTCACGATCAAATCACCTATGACTAACGGCTTTTTCTGTCCCATGATATCTCTCTCCCCGCTGCCTCCTCCGGCTCTGTCCAAGTTTCAGTTGTGCATGTTCTCATATTCGTCAGATTCCACGGAATCTGTTATATCTCTGGTTCTGCAGTTCCTCACTGCTCTTCTCTTTATACTTTTCCAGGAAAACTTCGATTCTCTTATCCATTTCCCCGGCAATCTCTTTCAGATTCTCTCCGTCAGCCGGCTCTCTCTCCGGAATAATCTCTTCGATGATCCCCAGCTTGCGCAGGTCGCGGGCCGTCACTTTCATGACTCCTGCTGCCTCGTCGGCCCTTTTGCTGTCCTTCCACAGAATAGAGGCAAAGCCCTCCGGAGACAGCACGGAATAGACGGCATTTTCCATCATCCATACTTCATTGGCCACGGCCATGGCCAAAGCGCCGCCGCTCCCTCCTTCGCCGATGACGATGGACAGCACGGGCACTTTCAGATCCGACATCTCAAACAGGTTTCTGGCTATGGCCTCTCCCTGTCCCCTCTCTTCGGCCTCGATCCCGCAGAAAGCTCCCGGGGTATCCACAAAACAGATCACGGGGCGGCCGAAGGTTTCTGCCTGCTTCATCAGGCGCAGCGCTTTTCGGTATCCTTCCGGAGAAGGCATGCCGAAATTCCTGCTGATATTTTCCTTGGTCGTCTTTCCCTTCTGCTGTCCGATCACGGTTACCGGCTTTCCATGGAACATGGCGATACCGCCGATGATGGCTCCGTCGTCGCCGAAATATCTGTCCCCGTGTAATTCCATAAAATCATCAAATATCTGGTCTATATAATCTCCTGCAACGGGGCGGTCGGCCTTTCTTGACAGCAGCACATGCTCCCATGCCGTTTTTTCTCCCTCAGGAGAAGCGTCCCTCTGAGTGGCGATATCCACATTGTTCCGGCCTGAATCCACGATTCCCCCGCCGTTTTCCACATCCTGTCCCGGGCCTGCCGTCTCCTGGCTCCTGTGCATCCTCAGGATCTTTCCCAGAGTCTCCTTCATCTCTTCTCTCGGTACGATCCTGTCCACAAATCCGTGCTCCACCAGAAACTCCGATCTCTGAAAACCTTCCGGCAGCTTCTGCCCGATGGTCTGCTGGATCACTCTGGGTCCGGCAAATCCAATGAGAGCCTTCGGCTCCGCCAGGATAATGTCTCCCAGCATGGCAAAGCTGGCCGTCACTCCTCCTGTTGTGGGGTCCGTGAGAACGCTGACAAACAGATGCCCTGCCTCATGATGACGTTTCAGCGCTCCGCTGGTCTTGGCCATCTGCATGAGAGACACGCAGCCCTCCTGCATCCTGGCGCCGCCGGAACAGGCAAAAAGGATCACCGGCAGACCCTCTTTCGTGGCTCTCTCCACCATAAGCGTGATCTTCTCTCCCACCACATGGCCCATGCTGCTCATGAGAAATCTGGCATCGCAGACTCCGATAGCCGCCTTCTCGCCGTCTATGAGACACTGGCCTGTTACGACCGCCTCATTTAATCTGGTCTTCTCTCTGGCCGCCTGAACCTTCTCCTCATATCCGGGAAAATCCAGAGGATTGGAAAATTCCATCTCGCGGTTCCACTCCTGAAAACTCCCCTTATCTGCGGTGATCTCGATCCTTCTCATGGCATGAACGCGGAAATAGGCCTTGCACTTGGGGCAGATATAATAATTATTCTTTACATCTTCCGCGTAGATGGGCTGTCCGCATTTTCTGCATTTTCTCCACAGACCCTCGGGAATATTGGGCTCCTGAGGAGTCTGTCCTCTGTATTTCATATCAATCAGCGTATAGGTCTTTTTAAACATATTTTTTAACATGCTTCAGCCCTCCTACTTTCCATATTCCGGGAAATACACAGGTATAAAATGAGTATCCGTGTCGCCTTTCTGAAATGCCTCATGGTTCAGAATCTCATACTGAAAATCCAGATTCGTCTCGATCCCCTCGATCACCAGCTCTCCAAGGGCGCTCCTCATCTTGGCGATGGCCGACTTTCTGTCCTTGCCGTGGACGATCAGCTTCAGAAGCATGGAATCATAGTTGGGGGGCACTCTGTAATCGCTGTAGATATGGCTGTCTACCCGGACTCCGTTGCCTCCCGGCGTGTGCACATTGGTGATCAGTCCCGGACAGGGCATAAAATGTCTGGCCGGATTCTCCGCATTGATCCTGCACTCGATGGCATGACCCTGGATCTTTATCTGATCCTGAGTGACCGAAAGAGGCTCCCCTGCGGCGATGCGGATCTGTTCTATGATCAGATCCAGGCCTGTGACCATCTCCGTAACCGGATGCTCCACCTGGATCCTGGTATTCATTTCCATAAAATAAAAATTCTTGTTCTTGTCCAGGAGAAATTCGATGGTTCCGGCATTTTCGTATCCCACCGCTTTGGCGGCCCGGACCGCAGTCTCTCCCATCTTCTTTCTCAGCTCCTGGGAAATGGCGATGGACGGAGACTCTTCCAGAACCTTCTGATGACGTCTCTGAATAGAACAGTCTCTCTCCCCCAGGTGAACCACATGACCGAATTTGTCGGCCATGATCTGAAATTCGATGTGTCTGGGCTTCTCGATATACCGCTCCAGATACATGGTATCGTCGGAGAATCCTTTGACAGACTCCATCTGAGCATTCTGAAAATTGGCTTCAAAATCTTCCGGACCGTAAGAGATCCTCATCCCTTTTCCGCCTCCGCCGGAAGACGCCTTGATCATCACCGGATATCCGATCTTCTCAGCCATGGCTTTGGCCTCTTCCACCGTAAATACCGGTTCCTTACTTCCCGGAACCACAGGAACTCCGGCCTCCATCATGGTCTTTCTGGCTTCCGACTTATTGCCCATCTTGTGGATCAGATCTGCCGAAGGACCGATAAAGGTAATGTTGCATTTCTGGCACAGCTCCGCAAATCTGGCATTTTCCGACAGAAATCCGAATCCCGGATGGATAGCCTCCGCCTTCATGGCAACCGTGGCCGAGATAATCCTCTCCATGTTCAGATAACTCTCGGAGGAAGCCGCCGGTCCGATACAGATGGCTTCGTCTGCCAGAAGAGTATGAAGCGAATCTCTGTCCGCCTCCGAGTAGACGGCCACCGTCTTGATGCCCATTTCCCTGCAGGCCCGGATGATCCGGACCGCGATCTCACCCCTGTTGGCAACCAATATCTTTGTAAACATAAGACATCACCTATCCAATCATAAATGTCAGTTCCGCAGTAACCGCAACTTTTCCGTCTACCGTTGCCGTAGCCTGGCCTACGCCTATGGGGCCTTTCTGCTTTACGATCTGACATTCCAGTTTAAGCTTGTCGCCCGGAACCACTTTCTTCTTAAACTTTGCATGATTGATAGCCCCGAAATAAGCTGTTTTTCCTTTATTCTCTTCCACGCTCAGAATCGCAACCGCACCTACCTGTGCCAGGGCCTCGATCATCAGCACTCCCGGCATCACCGGTTCCTGTGGAAAATGCCCTTTGAACTGAGGCTCATCATAGGTTATACATTTATATCCCACTGCACGGACACCCGGCTCCAGCTCCTCGATACAATCGATGAGCAGAAACGGATGGCGATGGGGAATGATCTCCTGAATCTCTTTAACTCCCAGCATCCCTTATTCTCCTTATCTGATCCTGAACATCGGCTGTCCAAACTCCACGACTTCTTCATTCTTCACCAGGATCGCTTCGACCACGCCGTCATACTCGCTCTCAATCTCATTCATCAGCTTCATGGCCTCGATGATTCCCAGAACCTGGCCCTTCTTCACTCTGTCTCCCACCTTCACGAAGTTGTCTGCCTCCGGAGACGGAGCGCTGTAGAAAATACCCACCAGAGGAGAAACCACCACGTTGTCAGAATCGATTTCTTCCTGGACCGGGGCTGCCTGAGACACAGCCGCCACCGCTCCCACAGCTGGAACTCCGGTCATGGGCGCTGCCGCCGGGACAGCTCCCACTGCAGGAACCGCCACAGGCACAACACCCGGCACTGCCACACCTGCTGCAGACAATCCGCCTGCCGGCGCCGCTGCAGGTACTCCGACTACCGGCACAGGCGGAACTGCCGCCGCGGGAACTGCGGGAGCCGCCGTCATCGGTACTGTGGGCACTCCGGCTGCTGCCGGAACCACTGCCCCTGTTCCTGCTGCCGGATTTAAAGGAGCCGCTGCTGCACCGGCGATTTCCCCGCCTGTCACCGCCATCACAGGAGCCCCGACGGCTCCCGCCTCTCTCTTCAGACAGACCTTAACTCCGCCCTCTTCCACATTTAATTCTGTCAGAGAATGCTCCGTAAAGGCCTGAATCAACATCAAAATACTCTGTATATCCATACAATCCAACCTCCTGCAAAGAATTCAATCCAATCCTCTATTCCTCAAACCGTTTCACAACAAGGCTCGCATTGTGACCTCCGAAGCCCAGGGAATTGGTGATGGCATATCTGACATCTGTATGAACTCCTTCTCCTCTGGTATAATCCAGATCACATTCCTCGTCCGGGCACTCCAGACCTGCGGTGGCATGGACAAAACCTTCCTGGATCGCTTTCACGCAGGCGATAAACTCCACGCCTCCCGCGGCTCCCAGCAGATGTCCCACCATGGATTTTGTGGAATTGATGTGTGTTTTATAAGCATGCTCTCCCAGAGCCAGCTTAATGGCCTTGGTCTCAAACAGATCATTGTGATGGGTTCCCGTTCCGTGGGCATTGACATAGTCTATATCCTCGGGAACTGCTCCGGCATCTTTAATAGCCCACTCCATGGCTTTGGCAGCGCCGCTTCCGTCTTCTGCCGGAGACGTAATATGGTAGGCATCACAGGTGGCTCCGTATCCTGCCAGTTCTCCGTAGATCCTGGCTCCTCTCTTTCTGGCATGCTCCAGAGATTCCAGAACAACCACGCCTGCGCCCTCACCCATGACAAATCCGTTTCTGTCTTTATCAAAAGGAATGGAGGCTCTCAGCGGATCCTGAGAAGTGCTGAGGGCTGTCAGCGCTCCGAATCCCGCAATACTTAACGGAGTGATGGAAGCTTCCGTTCCTCCCGCCACCATGACATCTGCCTCCCCGTACTGAATAGACCGGAAAGCCTCTCCGATGGAGTGAGTACCCGTAGCACAGGCCGTCACCACGTTAAAACATTTCCCTTTAAGGCCGAACTGGATGGCCACATTGCCTGCAGCCATGTTGCTGATCATCAGAGGAACGAGAAGAGGATTTACCCTGGAAGGCCCTTTGTCCATAAGCTTTTTGTACTCTCTCTCGATGGACTGAAGACTTCCGATACCGGAACCGATACAGACTCCCATGCGGAAAGCGTCTTCATTCTCCATGTCGATCCCTGCCTGTTCCAGTGCCTCCTTTGCAGCCGCAACCGCAAACTGGGAGAACCGTTCCATCCTCTTGGCAGTCTTGGGATCCATATAATTTTTCGGCTCAAAGTCCTTTACCTCTGCCGCCAGCTTCACCTTGTAATCTGCCGTATCAAATACGGTAATAGGGCTGATGCCGACTTTCTTCTCTTTCAGCCCGTTCCAAAATTCTTCCACACTGTTTCCGATGGGGGTAATGGCTCCCATACCGGTTACAACCACTCTGTTGCTCATGCCTGTTACCATTCCTTTCTCATAATGCCGGACCCTCCGGCAACGACTCTGCCTGTTTGTCTCTACATGGCCATACCGCCGTCTACACACAGCACCTGGCCTGTAATGTATCTTGCCTTGTCAGAAGCCAGAAACGCCGCTGCATCGGCTATATCCTTCGTCTCGCCAAATGTCTTCATGGGGATCTGGGCCACGGCTCCTTCTTTTACTGCATCCGAAAGAACCTGCGTCATCTCCGTATTGATGAATCCCGGGGCAATGGCATTGACCGTAATGTTTCTGCTGGCCAGCTCCCTGGCCGCCGATTTTGTCATACCGATGATACCTGCCTTGGAAGCCGCATAGTTGACCTGTCCCGCATTGCCCAGAACTCCCGATACAGAAGAAATATTGATGATTCTTCCGCCTTTCTGTTTGATCATCTGCCGTGCCACGTGGCGCATGCAGTTAAAAGCTCCCTTCAGGTTGGTTGTCACTACCTTGTCAAAGTCCTCCTCGGACATACGCATGAGAAGTCCGTCTCTGGTGATCCCCGCATTATTAACCAGGATATCCACACGGCCATAGGTCTTGATCACATGGTCCATCAATTCCCCGGCTTTCTCGAAATCAGATACATCGCACTGGATTGCCTCGGCTTTCCCTCCGGCCTCCTGGATCTCTTTTACAACTTCCGCCGCTCTCTGTTCAGAGCCGTTGTAATTTACCACAACTGCCGCGCCCTCTGCTGCCAGAGTCTTTGCGATCTCCCGGCCGATTCCCCGGCTGGCTCCCGTAACTACTGCCACTTTACCTGTTAACATCTTTCAATTTCTCCAGATCTTCTATTTTTTCTATATTAAAGACTGTTACGTCTCTTGTAATCTTCTTCATAAATCCGGTTAATGTCTTACCCGGTCCGATTTCCACAAACGTATCCACTCCGTCTGCCAGCATCGTCTCCACACTCTGCTGCCACCTTACGGAAGAAGATACCTGCTTTGTCAGAAGAGGTTTCACTTCCTCTGCGGCTGTCACATACTGTGCCGTCACATTGGCCACATAGGGGATCACCGGCGTGTTTACTGTTACAGACTCAAGCACTTTTCCCAGTTTTTCTCCCGCTCCAACCAACATCTCAGAGTGAAATGGCCCGCTGACATTCAGGGGGATGACTCTTTTGGCTCCTGCCTCCTTTAACTTCGTTCCCGCCAGATCCACGGCCTCCTTTTTTCCGGAGATCACGATCTGACCCGGGCAGTTATAGTTGGCGATCTGGACGTCTTCAATATCCGAGAGAACTTTCTCGATCACTTCCCCATCCAGTGCCAGCACCGCCGCCATGGATCCGATACCCGCGGGAACCGCTTCCTGCATAAGGATCCCTCTCTGCCTTACGGTTGTGATGGCATCCTCCCAGGACATGACCCCGGCCGCTGCCAGTGCACAATATTCTCCCAGGCTCAGGCCTGCTGCCACATCCGGACGGATCCCTGTCTGTTCCATCAGAACCTTCATCATGGCAATACTCGTAGTAACCATGGCTGCCTGGGTATATTCGGTTATATCCAGCCGGTCGTTTTTCTCAAAACACAGCTCAGGCATGGAAAATCCCAAAAGCTCTGATGCTCTGTCAAACACCTTTTTTCCGGTTTCCGTCTGTTCATAAAAATCCCTGCCCATACCGGCAGTCTGGGCTCCCTGTCCCGGGAAAATAAATGCAACTTTGCTCATTATAAAACTCCTTCTGTCAATCCCGGCCCAGCAGTTTCGTCGCCTGAGCCATCATTTCCTCGATCATTTCCTTACAGGTCTGCTCTTTTGAGATCATCCCTGCGATCTGTCCCGCCATAACGGTTCCTGCTGTCACATCCCCCTCCTGGACCGCTCTTCTGAGAGCCCCCAGAGTAAGATATTCCAGTTCCTCAAATGATTTTCCTTCTGCCTCCAGCTTTGCATACTCTCTGGTCATCTGATTTCTCAGACAGCGCACGGGATGTCCGTGACTTCTTCCCGTCACCGCAGAATCGATATCTTTTGCCTTGATGATTCTCTGCTTGTAATTCTCATGTACCACGGCTTCTTTGGATACAACAAATCTTGTACCGATCTGAACCGCTTCGGCTCCCAGCATAAATGCGGCCGCGATCCCTCTTCCGTCTCCTACACCGCCTGCTGCGATGACGGGGATCTCCACTGCATCCACCACCTGGGGAACCAGAGTCATGGTGGTCTGCTCACCGATATGTCCGCCGGACTCACAGCCCTCGGCTACGACTGCATCGGCGCCGTACCGCTCCATCCGTCTGGCCAGTGCCACGGAGGCAACCACCGGGATCACCTTGACTCCTGCTGCCTTCCACATATCCATATATTTTTCCGGATTGCCGGCGCCGGTGGTCACCACCTTGATGCCTTCCTCCACAACTACCTTTGCCACATCGTCCGCGTGGGGGCTCATGAGCATAACATTGACGCCAAAAGGTTTGTCCGTCAGTTCTCTGGCTTTGCGGATCTCATCACGGACTACTTCTCCCGGAGCGTTGGCTCCGCCGATGAGGCCGAAACCGCCTGCCGCAGACACGGCAGCTGCCAGATGATGCTCTGCCACCCAGGCCATACCCCCCTGGATGATGGGATACTGAACTCCTAAAAGTTCTGTGATTCTTGTCTTCATCTTTATTCCACGCCTTTTTCTTTCAGATAATTCATAACTTCACCGACAGTCAGCAGGTTCTGCAGATCCTCTGCCGGAATCTCAACGGAATACTCGTCTTCCAGGGCCATAACCAGTTCAAACAGATCCAAAGAATCTGCCTCAAGATCATCCTTGAAGCTGGAAGCCTCTGTGATGGTATCCGGGTCTACGCTTAACTGCTCTGCTATGATTTCTTTCATTTTTTCTAACATGTCTTTAATCTCCTTTTTCTTTTTAAATTTAATTTATATCAGGTTTTCGGCATGGACCGAAAACTTTGATCCTTGACTGTCTACCACTGGATGAGCACGGCTCCCCAGGTAAGACCGGCTCCGAATCCCGCCATGATCAGCTTGTCCCCCGGATTCAGTTTCCCGGCTCTGTTCAGCTCATCCAACAATACCGGAATCGTGGCTCCCGACGTGTTGCCGTATTCTTCTATATTCATGGGAATCCTGTCCATAGACACTTTAAGCCGCCGGGAGATGGATTCACAGATCCGGTAATTGGCCTGATGAAGTACAAAATACCTGATCTCGCTGATATCTGTGCCGCTGTCCGAAAGAACCTTCAGAATACACTCGGGAACCTTCTTCACCGCAAACTTAAATACTTCCTGTCCTTCCATAGTGATGTAGCCCGGCTTCGGCTGCCCTTTTGTGAGAAAATTTTCCATGGTCCTGGACTGACATTCCAGCACGGAGGCCTTCTGACCGTCTGAACCCATGTTCATGCACATCACTCCCTCTGACCGGTCATCTGTCTCGGAATACGCCTTCACCACTGCTGCCCCGGCTCCGTCTCCAAACAGTACACAGGTGCTTCTGTCCGTCCAGTCAACGATCTTACTCAGATTATCGGCGCCGATAACCAGCCCTGTCCTGTAGGCTCCCGTCTTCATCAATGCATCCGCCGTATTGAGGGAAAATATGAATCCGGAACATGCGGCGCTGATATCATAGGCCACTGCATGGACCGCACCGATGGCTCCCTGGACTTCACAGGCTGCACTGGGAAAACAGTGATCCGCCGTAGTCGTTCCCACAATAATGATATCGATATCCTCCGGACTGACCCCTGCATTATCCATAGCCCGCCTGGCTGCCTCCGCCGCCATGGCCGTGGTACCCGGCCCGTCAGAAATATGACGCTGCCCGATTCCGGTCCTGGTCCTTATCCATTCATCACTGGTCTCCACGATCTCTGCCAGATGATTATTGGTTACCACCCGGTCCGGAGCATAGGATCCAGTTCCTATAATCTTCGTTCTCATTATTTTGCCCTTCAAATGTTTTGATTTTCAAACTAATATTATATAACTGTTGACCATTTGTCAAGTAAAATATTGGAAAATTGGAGGGATTTATTTTCTCATAAGACTCTGGTAAATTTCTCTTTTGCTGACTCCTCTGTCCCTGGCCGCCAATCTCATGGCTTCCTTCCGTTCTGCTCCCTGTTTTTCATAGTACGCCACATGTTCTTCGATGCTCATCTCATCCCAGGTACTCCGCTTTTCGGCCTGCTTTTCCTCAAAGCTGCGCCCTTTTATGACTATGACACACTCTCCTTTTGGTTCTTCATCTTCATACCGTTCCAAAGCTTTGTCCAGAGTTGTCTGCCATGCCTCCTCATATTTTTTCGTCAGCTCCCGGCACAAGGTAATGGACCGGTTTCCCAGGACTTCTCTCAGCTCCCCCAGAGTCTTTACAAGCCGGTGGGGAGCTTCATAGAGGATCATGGTCCGCGTCTCCTGCTTCAGTTCTTCCAGAATCTGCTGCTTCTCTTTTTTATCAGACGGAAGGAAAGCTTCAAAACAAAACCGTCTCGTGCTCAGACCGGACAATGTAAGCGCCGTGATGCAGGCAGCCGGTCCGGGCAGGGAGGTTACCCTGATCCCTGCTTCGTAACACTGTTTTACCAGTTCCTCCCCGGGATCCGAAATACCCGGGGTCCCCGCATCCGTCACCAGCGCAATATTGATCCCTGTCTTCAGCTGTTCCACCAGATAACGGGCTTTCTCTACTTTATTAAACTCATGGTAGCTGGTCATAGGTGTTTTTATTTCAAAATGATTCAGAAGCTTGATGGTGTGGCGGGTGTCTTCGGCCGCGATCAGGTCCGCCTCTTTCAGAGTCCTCAGGACCCGGAAAGTGATATCTTCCAGATTGCCTATGGGTGTGGCGCATAAGTATAAGGTTCCGCTCATCCTTTTTATCATCCTCTCTGTTTTCTTTCTGCCGGAGACTGTCCTGCTGCCCGGCCTCGGATCAGTATCCGTAGATATCGTAGATTTCCTGTGTATAAACCCCCGGCTCTCTGTATACGATGACAGGAGCCTCCACCTTGATCATGGACCGGCCTCCCCGCACCGCCTCTATAAGCACCATGTTGGCCTCTTTGTCCACAAAGGGATGAACCATTTTCATCCGCTTGGGCTCCAGTTTATGCGCTGTCAGAGCAGTGATGATCTCAATGAGACGATGGGGCCTGTGGACCATATAAAAACGGCCTCCCGGGCGCAGAAGGCCGGCCGCCTCCCGGACCACATCTTCCAGAGTACACAGTACCTCATGTCTGGCAATAGCTTTGGGCAGGTCAGGATTCTTAAGTCCGTGAGCATCATTCATGTAGGGCGGGTTGCAGGTCACCACGTCAAACCTGGCCAGGCCAAGTTTCTCTCCTGCTTCTTTAATATCTCCTTCTATAATGGTGATCTTATGTTCCAGGCCGTTGAGAGCCACGCTTCTGGCCGCCATGTCCGCCATATCCGCCTGGATCTCCAGTCCTGTGTAATGTTCTCCCTCATACCGCGCTTCCAGTAAGATCGGGATGATGCCCGTGCCGGTTCCCAGATCCAGAACCTGCTCACCAGGCTTAACCCGGGCAAACCCGGCCAGAAGCACCGCATCCATCCCGAAACAGAATCTGTCCCTGTTCTGGATGATCCTGTATCCGTTTCTCTGAAGATCATCAATCCGTTCATGTTCTCTGCATTCCATAGGTTCTAATACTCCTTTCGGGGGCCTGCTCACAGGAAAAGCCCAGCCCACAACCAATCGGTCATGGCTGGGCGGATATCTGCCGGTCAATCTTCATTTATCTTGGACTTTCGTTCTTTTTTCTCCAAAGCTTCCAGCTTCTTAAGTTCGTCATCCTGGACATGAACACGTTCTTTTTTCTTTCTGGGTTTGAAACGGAGCTGTTCTACTTTATATTCCCGGATCTCTTTCTCGTCCTTGTCCACAGTCACTACCACCTTCACCAGCTGCCTCAGCACATTGACGCTGTGGACTTCTCCCCGGAGATTGTCGTCGGTAGTCACATAATCTCCGATTCCCGGAAGTTTGCTGTTCAGATACTCATAGGTATCCTCCTCATTTTTCAAGCAGCACATAAGCCGGCCGCATACCCCTGATATCTTCGTCGGGTTCAGGGACAGATTCTGTTCCTTCGCCATCTTGATGGATACGGGTATAAATTCCGAGAGATAGGAATGACAGCACAGAGGCCGGCCGCATATTCCCACGCCTCCCACGATCTTTGTTTCATCCCGGACTCCTACCTGACGCAGCTCGATTCTGGTCTTGAAAACTGCCGCAAGATCTTTCACCAGATCTCTGAAGTCGATCCGTCCGTCGGCTGTGAAATAGAACAGAATCTTGTTGTTGTCAAAGGTATACTCCACATCGATGAGCTTCATCTCCAGATTATGTTTTTTAATCTTTTCCAGACAGATCTTAAAGGCCTCTTTTTCTTTTTTCTTGTTGGAGGATTCCACTGCCTCGTCTTCTTTTGTCGCCATGCGGATCACGGATTTTAACGGCTGTATCACCTTGGATTCTTCTACCTCGCGGCATCCCAGTACTACATGACCATACTCGATTCCTCTGGCTGTCTCCACGATCACATGCTGTCCTGCCTGTATATCGTATTTATCCGGGGCAAAATAATAGATCTTTCCTGCGTTGCGAAATCTGACTCCGATCACTTTTATCATTATCTTAATTCTCCTTCATTACCAGAAACATCAGTTCCATAGCCAGTTCCATATTTACATTGGCCTCCAGGCGGGTCTTTGCCTTTTCTATGGCCTGCAGAATATTTTCAAAACCATCGTAGCCTGTCTTCTGGCTCATCTCGTTGATGGTGCTGTATTCTTCTTTAAAGATCAGCAGATTGGCATCTTTTGTCACCTTAAACATCAGGGCATCTCTGTACCAGATCTGCATGAAATCAAGACATTCATAGATATCAAAATTTTCTTCTTTGATCTTCTTTATATAATTTAACAACATGGAAATATCCATGGTGTGTATGTTTTTTAATATCTGAAGCAGTTCGTCGTAAAAATGCTGAAAATCTTCTGACTGGGCGATCTGAACCGCTTTTCCGATGTTTCCTCTTGCAAAAGCGGCGTAGATCTCGGCTTTTGTCTCGGGGATGGACAGGTTTGTCGTCAGATGATCCTGGATCGTAGATTCATCCAGGGGACGTATCTTCAGCTGCACGCACCTGGATGTAATGGTCGGCAGAAATGCATCGGGATTGGCGGTTATGAGGATAATCACCGCGTAGGCCGGGGGCTCCTCGATGGTTTTTAACAGAGCGTTCTGGGCCTGGATGGTCATCTTTTCTGCTTCATTTATGATGTAGATCTTGTATCCGCCGCTGTAGGGACGGATGGAAATGGTGTCGTTGACCTGGTCGCGGATGTCGTCTACTCCTATGCTGGCAGGCTTTTTGTGAGTTACATGGATCAGGTCCGGATGGTTATCTGATAATACCTGCTTGCAGCTGTGGCACTGCATACAGGGGATAGCACGGCCTGTTTCGCATAGTAATGTCATGGCAAAGGTGTCGGCAAGGGCGCTGCGGCCTGTGCCTGGTTCGCCGGCAAGGATGTAGGCGTGGGAAATCTTGTGGGTGATGATGGCTGTCTGAAAGTGACGTTTTATGTGATCCTGGCCCAGGATGTTGGGGGGGATTGGCATGGTTGGGTCCTCCGTGGGGGGTGGAATATTTTTTTGGGGGAAGATGGGGCGGGGCTGGATGGCGGCTTCGCTTATCTTCGCGGGGGGGGAGATGGGACGGGCTGGATTGCGCTTCGCTTATCTTCGCCCGGAGTGAGGGGGATGGGCGGGCTGAGATACGCAGTGCTGCTCGATTCCGCTTTGCTCCATCTCGCTCACGGGCTGTCGCCCTATGAAAAAAAGTAAATGAACGTCTGCTTATGTGCAAGCACAACGCATACTTTCATTTTCTTTTTTTCGCACTGCTTGTAGGTTACGTGTACATTATACCACCCTCTTTTGTTCTATTCAAATGTCTTTCTTATTAATCCATGAATTTCCTCGATTTTTTTCATGTTTCCGGCTTCGTCGCAGCAGGGGATTTTGATCCAGTTGTATTTCTGGCTTACCAGGATGTTGTTTTCGTAGGATTTTATCAGAAATTCTTTGCTGGATTCGTGGATGTCTTTGGTCTGTTGGTGGGTGATCTTGTTTTCCCGGTCTTTGATCAGACGGAGGGTGGTCTCTGGCGGGACGTCCAGGAAGAAGACCTGGTCCGGGATGGGGAGACCTCCTTTTTTGTATTCGAAATCGTATTCCCAGTCCAGAAACGCCTCTTTTTCTTCGATGGTCCTCAGCTTTGAAGTCTGGTGAAGCATATTGCTGGTTACGTAGCGATCGCAGATGACTATGGCTTCTTCTGATGATTCGTAGAATTCTTTCCATTCTTTCAGATAAGAGGCAAATCTGTCTACTGCAAAGAAGGATGAAGCTACATAAGCGTTTACTTTAAACGGGTCTTTTCCGAATTCGCTTCCCAGATACATCTTTACCAGAGAGGATGACGGACTTTCATAACTGGGGTAGGAGACCATTTTTACTTTCTTTCCCCGGCTCTTCAGATATTCGTATAACAGTTTTGTCTGGGTGGCTTTTCCGCTTCCGTCGCTTCCCTCGATGACGATCAGCTTTCCCATACTTATCCTCCTTTATATTGGCCCAATGGCCATAATGGTATCTTTCAGGGGCTTAATACCGATATGGTTTCTGTGGTTCTGTCTTTTAAACCCTGAACAGGCAGTCTTTCTTCTTTATAACGCATAACAGTTTCTATGATCTCTTCTGTAATAAGTTCTCCCGGGGCGATCAGAGGGATTCCCGGAGGGTACAGATAAAGGAACTCGGCTGAGATTCTTCCTCTGCTTTGTCTGAGAGGAACCTGCTCTGAGGAACGGTTCCAGGCCTCATGGATCGTCACGGCAGGCCGGGATTTCCATGACCGGGGATAAACAGACTCCGGAATCTCGGATGGTTTCAGTTCCCGGTCTATGGTCAGAAGCCCTTCTCTCAGACGGTTAAGGCCTTCTTTGGTGTCCATCACCGTGGTAATCGCAGTCACATAATCCTCTGTCCACATCTCCATCTCCAGATGATATTCATTCCGAAGCCGTTCAGCCAGCCGGGGGCCGGTGATATCCGTGCCTTTGACGGAAATGATGATCTTGGAAATATCCAGATCAAAGATATTTTTGGTACCCACAATCTCTCTGCCCGGTATTTTTAGATTTCTCATATTTTTCAGATCCTGGCGAAGCTTTCTGAGAGAGGCCGAAAATTCTTTCATCTTCTCTCTTCCTTCTTCCTGCTCCATCCACAGAAGTCCCCGTTCGATCCCGGCCATCAGCACATAGGAAGGGCTGCTGCTCTGGTAGATCTGCAGATATCTTTCAATCTTTTCTGTGTCTATATAGCCTTCTCTCAGATGAAGAAGAGCCGACTGGGTAAAACAGGGAAGGGTTTTGTGGACGCTCTGAATCACCACATCTGCTCCCGACTCCAGCGCCGGCACGGGAAAAATATCTCCGTATCTGAAATGAGCTCCATGGGCTTCATCTACGATCAGAGGAATATGATTCTTATGGCAGATTTCCGATACAGCCTTTACATCAGATACGATCCCGTCATAGGTAGGAGATACCATGAGAACAGCCGAGATATCCCTGTTCTTTTTCAACATTAATTCAATCTCTTCAGGATCCAATCCACATTGAATCCCATATTCCTCTGAATATTGTGGATAAATATATTCCGATTTCAGGGATTTCAGATAAATGCCATGATATACTGATTTATGGCAGTTTCTGCTTATTAAAATCGTTCCCGAATCGGGAACAGTCCCACTGACAGCGCTTAAGATGCCGCTGCTGCTTCCGTTAATAAGATAGTAAGTCTTATGAGCCCCGTACAGGGAGGCCGCCCAGTCCATAGATTCTCTTATGATCCCTTCCGGATGATGGAGATTGTCAAAGCCTTCAATTTCCGTGATATCGATCTCGTAGGGATTGGGAAAAGAAGAAGCCCCGGCCCACTGCATCCGTCTCTTATGACCCGGCATATGAAACGGATAGAAATCGGTTTTTGCATAATTCCGTAAATTTTTGTATAATACAGGAGAGTTTTTCATTCAGTTCCTCTTACACTATTTTTCAGTCCGTGGTTGCATTTTACCTCAAAAAAATTATATTTACAACTTGATTTTATTTTTTTATAATATCAATTATCAGGAAAGGGGAAAAAATGAGAACGATTGAATTTAAAATGGAACGCTCCGGCCTGGTCCGGACAGGTCAGGAAATAGAAATCACAGAACACGAAGCTCCCAGCGGATGCTGCTATATTATCGAACCTGCCGTGGCAATGTCCGGCTGTTATAAAGGAAGAGAACGTCTCAGATCCAGAAGGGGGATCATAAAAGAGATTAAACATAATGACCGGGGATACTATGTGATCGCCGAATTTGATGAATAGGGGGAATCTCATGATGATAAAAAGACTTTTCCGGTATGCTTTTTCCGTTGCCGCCATTTCCTCTCTCTTTACGGTTTCGGCTGCCGCCCAGACCAGGATCCATGTTCTGGACGTGGGTCAGGGATTATCTGTACTTGTGGAATCCCAGGGACATTATATGCTGTACGACGGAGGAGACCGGGATAAATCCAGTTATGTGGTATCCTATCTGAAACAGGAAGACATCTCCTCCCTGGATTATGTGATCGCAAGCCATTATGATTCCGATCATCTTAACGGAGTTGTCGGTGCTTTAAATGTATTTCCTGTTGATCAGGTACTGAGTCCTGATTACACGACAGATACAAGAGTATATAACTCCTTCTGTTCTCTTATAGAGACAAAACAGATTCCTCAAAAACAGCCGGCAGTGGGAACTTCCTATGTTCTGGGAGACGCCGTATTTCAGATCCTGTCTCCCTCCGGAACGGATTACTCTGATGTAAACAATTATTCTGTCGCTATCCGTATAACGGACGGAGACAAAAGCTTTCTGATCACCGGAGATGCAGAAGCTGTCAGTGAAGCCGAAATGTGCCGGACAGGTCTGGAGCTTGAAAGCGATGTCTATATCGTAGGGCATCACGGAAGCGGTTCTTCGAGTACCTGGGAACTTCTGCAGAATGTGACTCCTGAATACGCCATAGTCTCCTGCGGAACGGGCAATTCCTACGGACATCCCCACATTGAGACCATGGAAAAACTTCAGGCGATGGATATCCGCCTGTTCCGCACCGATAAGCAGGGTACCGTCGTGGCATCCACGGATGGAATTTCCATCACCTGGAACCTGTCTCCCTGCAACGATTATACGCCCGGAGATCCCGCCGACAAACCGGCCTCTGCACAGTCCTCTTCCGTTTCCTCATCCACTGCTTCCTCTCAGTCCGTCTCTGTGTCAACAGAGTACATCCTGAATACCTCTACCAGGAAGATCCACTATCCTGACTGCAAGAGCGTAAAGCAGATGAGTGAAAAAAACAAAAAATCCACTACAGAAAGCAGGGATTCTCTTATATCAAAAGGATACACCCCCTGCGGAAACTGTAAACCATAATAAGGAGCTTTATGAAAAAAATAAAAAGATCTGTTTTGATATTTACCCTGATCACCTTTTTCACAGTTTTTCTGATACTTTACCACCTTTTTCATAAAGTTCCTTCCGTTGTTCCCGAATATGTTCTGACCTATGCCGAGAATCAGGCCAGAAATTATCCCACCACACTGGGGGCCTATTATTTTGCTGATCTGGTGAATGAAAAGACAGAAGGAAAAATTGAGATCCTGATCTATGACAGTTCTGCCCTGGGTTCTGAGCCTTCTGTCATACAGCAGCTTCAGATTGGAGGAATTGATTTTTCCAGAATCTCCATCTCTACCCTGGCTGACATTGCCCCGCCTCTTCACGTAGTGCAGCTTCCTTACCTTTATCGTGATTCGGAACACATGTGGAAGGTCCTGGACGGAGAGATCGGCCAGCGCCTTCTTACTTCCTTTGAAGACAGCGGTATGGTTCCTCTTTCCTGGTATGACGCCGGCTCACGGAGCTTTTATACCACCGATAAACCCATAAGATCTCTCGAAGACCTTCAGGGAATGCGGATCCGGGTACCCGAATCTTCTCTCATGGAAGATCTGATCTCCGCCCTCGGAGGAATTCCTGTTCCCATGGCTTTTGACAAAGTCTATTCCGCATTGGAAACCGGACAGATCGACGGAGCCGAAAACAACTGGCCATCCTACGAATCCACCAGACATTATGAGACAGCCGTCTATTATACGATTGACGAACATACCCGCATTCCTGAAGTACAGCTGATCTCCAAAGCCACCTGGGATAAACTGCCGGAGCAGTATCAGACCATCATCATGGAATGTGCCGCCAAATCTGCAGAGTATGAACGGCTTTTATGGAAGCGGCGGACTCAGAGTTCAAAAGAATATGTCATCAAAAATGGATGCCTGGTCATTGATCTTTCTCCGGAAGAAATACAGAAATTCCGTCAGGCTTCTCTCCCTGTCTATGAAAAATATTGTTCTGACTATATGGATCTGATCAAAGAGATTCAAAATTTAAAATAACGGGGCTGCTTTTCATAAGCTGCCCCGCTGTGATTCTGATCAGCACTGAGGAGGCTGAGAGGACACACAGTAAACGTTTACTGTCTTTCCTTTTCGGCTGTTGAAAAACACCCTGTCTCCTGTGTGGCTGTAGATGGGATGAGGATGGGCATCCTGTCCCAGCCAGTCGCTTTCATGTTTGCACAGAGGAATCCAGGTCAGGGTTCCGGTCTCCCAGTCCGGAATCACCTTGCAGATATATTCCGCATCCTTCTTGTGTGGATCCGGTCCGTTGTCCGTACTGTTATCCCATACCTTCTTTACTTCCCACGGATATTTAAAATAACCGTCGCAGACAAGATTTCCCATGTGATCCATAGTAAAATGTCCGTAAGCATCGTAATCGTCAGGAAGTGCGATCTCCCAGTACCGTCCGGTCTCCACATCATACTTTCCTGCCATTGCAGGACCGTTCTCATAGCCTCCATGATAGATAATGGTCTTTCCGTCATCACTCCACATCTCATGGCATACCCAGTCTTCTGCCTTTCTCTCATAACCCCGGGGATTTCCCAGAGTATCCGTTCCCTCTGTACGGATCCGGATTATGTTGTCGGTCTCATGGTCATACAGCCAGATTCTGCGGATCCCGCAGGAAAAACTGGGCCACTCGTGATTATACATGATCTGTTCCGGATTTACCGGATTAAACTGTACATGGGTGATCCAGCATCTGGGAACTGTTTTTTCAAAAATCAGATCACCTGTATCCGTATCATACACACAGAGATAACTGTTCAGATTTTCTTCCTGTACCCTTCCGTCGATATTGTAGACAGGCCGCTTATCCAGACCGCTTCCCTCTGTCTCGGGATCAAAATCCAGGCACCTTCCGTCTGTCATAGGAACGCAGATGCGCTTTCCGTCTGCGCTGACATGGGTAAACGCCGTCATACGCCCGTCAGGTATATGGTTCAGAACCTGGATCTTGCCCTTAAGATCTGCCTTACACAGTTTGTCATCCTGGATATAATATACGACCTGGTTGACACAGTCCAGACTGACGCTGGCCTTCCCCAGGCCCTGATTAAACGTTCCGTCAAAATACACATAACTTTTCAGAATGCCTTTCCTGTTGTCCGTCAGAATTTTTTCTTCACCCGTATACAGATCCTTCACCACCACATTGGGAGAGCCGTTTCTGTCACTGAGGAGAAAAATTCTTCTGTCATCTCTGCTGAGAGACGAGCAGGTAAAATACAAAAGCTGAGTGTCATATGACTCTCTGTCAGCACAGCCGCTGACCAGCATCTGACAGTTAATCCCTGTCTTCATATTCATGTTCTCCTTCCTTCATCCATTCCAGGCAAAGATCCATCCAATGAGCAATATGAGCATCGGAATAAAGATTCTCCTCTTCCGATTCCACCTCTTTTGTGGCCAGGCTCATGCCGTGAAGTCCCTGATGAAACATATGATACTCACACCGGACTCCGTCAAGAGTCAGCTTCTGAGCAAACAGAAGGGAATTCATGGCCGGCACTTTCTCGTCCGGCTGAGTATTCCACAAAAATACGGGAGGTACCTTTGACAGATCATGCTTTTCCAGTGAAAACATCCGGATCAGTTCCGGCTGTCCGCCCGTCAGACGGCTGACGGAACCGCTGTGGACAAAGTCGCTCATGGAGATCACCGGATACCCCAGGATCAGACCGTCAGGCCGGTTCAACTCCTGCTCTTCTTTCGTAAAGATCCTGTCCTCATTCCACAATACTCCCAGACTGGCCGCCAGATGTCCTCCGGCCGAAAAACCCGCCAGCCAGATCTTCTGGCATTTTTCTTTCCAACAGGGGTCCGTCCGAAGCCAGCGGACCGCCCACGCCAGTTCTTCCAAAGGAGCTGTCCCGTGGACTTCTTTTTCCAGACAATAGTTTAAAACGGCTGCCTCATATCCGTTCCGTATAAAAACATCCCCTATGGGCTTTCCCTCTCTTGAAGCCAGAAATCGGTATCCGCCTCCCGGGCAGATCAGAACCATTTCATCCTTTCGATCGTCTCCTCCCGGATAAAGCTCCAGAAATCCTCCGAAAGGAGTCTGAATTGTCTTCATCATCTTTTACCTCCATAAAAAGGGGTGCAAAGTACGCACCCCCTTTTGTCATACATTTTCTATTTTGCGAACAGAGACGGTATAAAAAGACTGATCGCAGGAACAAAGGTAACCAAAAACAGAGTGATGATCATGCACAGATAGAACGGCAGTGTGGCCTTTACCACCTTCTCCATAGGTATCTTCGCCACAGCGGAACCGATGAAAAGCACTGCTCCTACAGGAGGCGTCAGCAGGCCGATTCCGCAGTTTAAAATGACCATGATACCAAACTGAATCGGATCAATACCGATGGACTCGGCAATGGGAAGCAGGATAGGAGTCGCAATCAGGATGATCGGAGACATATCCATAATACAGCCCAGAACCAGAAGGATCAGATTCAGCAGCAGAGCGATCAGAATCGGATTTGATGTCAGTCCTACGATGGCGTTTGCAGCCAATGTGGGTACATGAAGCCGTGTGAGACAGAATCCGAAAATATTGGAAGTGGCGATCAGGATCAGCACGATGGATAAAGTATCGATGCAGTCTCCCAATACCTTCCAGACTCCCTTCCAGTCAAGCCCTTTATAAATAAATACGCTGACGATCAGACTGTAGATAACTGCAATGGCTGCAGACTCGGTAGCCGTAAAATAACCGCATACAACGCCGACTACAACAATCAAGATAGCAGCCAGCGCCCAGAAGGAAATACTCAGCTGTTTCAGAAGATTCTTGATACTGAACTTCTCGCCCTTGGGATAATTTCTTTTTACGGAAATAATATATGAGCCGATCATCAGTGAGAGAGCCAATACAGCGCCCGGCACATAGCCGGCCAAAAACAGACTTCCTACAGAGATACCTCCTGCTGTCGTAGCATAAATAACCATGTTATGGCTTGGAGGTACCAGAAGTCCCTCGCATGAAGATGTAATGGTAACTGCCGTACTGAAATCTCCGTCATATCCCTGATCTTCCATCATGGGGATCAGCAGAGAGCCCAAAGAAGCCGTATCTGCTGCCGCGGAACCGGAAATACCGCCAAAAAAGTAAGAAGCAACAATATTAACCATGGCCATACCGCCCCGCATCCATCCTACGCATGCGTTGGCAAGGGCGATAAGCTTCTCGGAAATACCGCCGGAACCCATCAGGCATCCCATGGTGATAAAAAACGGAACCGCCATCAGGCTGAAAGAGTTGATTCCTTTAACCATCTGCTGGCAGATCGTCGTCAGAGGAAGCCCCTGGGACAACAGACAGATAATAGATGAAATGGCAACTGCATATGCGATGGGAAAACGCAGAAAAATCATAATGAAAAAGCTGCCTAACAAAATCAGAATCGCCATGCCTTCACTCATCACATTACCTCCTTTATTACAAGGCTTTTAATATGGTTGTATAAGATCTCAATCTCAAATATCAGCATGGCAACACCTGCCAGCGGAACCGGAAAATACATCCAGAATTTGGAAAGCCACGGAATACTGGTATAAAATCCTTTGGCTCCCAGCCCGGTTGCATACTGCCATCCTACTACGATCATAATCAGCGCCAGGATCAAAACAGCAATATCCGCCAGAATATCCAGGATTTTCAACAAGGATTTCGGAAGATAGGAGTCAAAGGCGGACATGCGGATATGGGCGCCGCGGCGGATGGCAAGGGCCGCAGAGAGAACTGCCATATAAGACATAAATGTCAGAACCACTTCTTCGCTCCAGGATGGATCCGGAATAAAAGGAATATAGCGCCCGGCAACTGCCATACTGGTAATCCCGATATCAGCGATCAGCAGAATCTTGCAGATGAACAACACAACCTTGTATGTCATATCATAAGCCGGTTTTATTTTATCGATTTTATCAAAAATTGTCGGCATACTGCTTCCCCTTTCAAGAACGGGCACAGTCCTCTGATCATCCTGTGCCCGTACTGCAACTACTCTTTATTTGTCACAATCAAGTATCTGCTGATACAGATCTTCCTGACCCTTGATAGCGTTTGCGACGACATCCTTCACGGCATCCTGCCACGGAGTCTTGTCATCTACTTCAACTATGTTAACGCCGGAACTCTTCAGCTCCTCCAGAACCTTGCCCTCTTCTTTTTCGGAAAGCTCTGCGTTAAAATCAGCGGCATAGTTGGCAGCCTCGATCACACAGGCCTGCTGAGCCTCAGTCAGCTTATTCCATGCATCCTCTGTGATAACGATCTCGATCAGTCCTAACTGATGTCCGTCCAGGATCATATTAGAAGCAACTTCCGGGAATGCGTTGGACTTGTAGTTGGCAACCGGCTGCTCGGCTCCGTCTACCACTCCTGTCTGAAGTGCGGAATACAGTTCCGTAAATGCCACTACGGTTGCACTTGCACCGAAGCTCTCGACTGTACCGACCATAACCGGGTCAGAAGAAACACGAAGCTTTAACCCTTTCAGGTCATCCATACTTTTGACTTCTTTCGCTGTGAAGAAATGACGGAAACCTTCTTCTCCATATACCAGGCCCTTGATCCCCAATCCTAAATCTTCTGTCTCGGAAAGGAACTGATCAGCCACTTCGCTCTTGGCAAATTTCCAGAAATGTTCACGGCTGGAGAAAACGTATGGAAGAGCAAGAAGACTTCCTTTGGTTGTTCCGTAATTCGTGAGAGAAGATACAGAAAGACGGGCCATATCAACGGTACCGCTGTGTCCCACCATAGCATCCAGGATGTCTCCCTCCGCGCCTAATACGCCGCTGGCCTGAAGATCGATCTTGATGGAACCGCCTGATAATTCCTCTACCTTCTCCTTAAAAGCGGTATCGGTCTGACCAACGATGGTATCTAAGGGGTTAACCTCCGCATATACCAGAGTAACCTGGGGATCTCCCGAAGCATCTGCACCTGCTCCTCCCTGATCTTTGGCGGCCTCAGTTGCCGCTGCAGTCGTTGCGGCAGCATCCGGAGATTTCAGTCCGCATCCTGCCATTGTACATACCATAGCCGTGCCTAAGATCAAGCTCAATACTCGTTTTTTCATGTGAATCCTCCGCCGCCGGCTCTGACTTTCCTGTTTCCGGTATAGCTAACCTCTGATCGCTGTCAGACTTTTTATTCTGTTCGTCAACCAGATGCATAGCTTCCTCCAAAACCAGCATCAGCTCCTGTTCGCTGTAGGGTTTCAGAAGATAATCCAGCGCCCGGACCTGAATCGCATTTCTTGCATAGGAGAACTCGTCAAAAGCCGTCAGAAATATGATACTGCAGCTTTTGTCCTTCTCCCGGATCTTTCTTGCCGCCTCAATTCCGTTGATCCCCGGCATCTCAATATCCATAATTACGATCTGAATCTTCTCTTCCTCAAAAATTTCCAGTGCCTCTCTTCCGTTTTCTGCCTGAAAAACTGTGCACTGCTTTCCCAGATTTTTCTGAATCGTCTTATGGAGAACCTTTCTTTCTATCATTTCGTCATCTGCAATTAATAATCGATACATAATTTCTCCCTTCTCATCAGGACCATTCCCGCTTTTGCGGAATCATCATCTGTATCACGGTACCCTTTCCAACCTGACTGTAGATATGTAATTCTCCATCCTGATACATCGTGTGAATTCTCTTATAAATATTTCCAAGACCTATGCCTATTTTAGCCGTACTCCGCTCCTTCATGGCCAGCTCCAATTCCTTACGTCTCCTTTCCTCCATGCCGATTCCCGTATCAGCTATTGATACTATCAGCCCCTCTTCCTTATCCCATATTCTGATATGGATCCGTCCTCCCTGCTCCTTTTTCGATATTCCATGGATAATGGCATTTTCCGCCAGGGGCTGCAGAGTAAAGGCGGGAATCAATTTTTTCTTCGGATCCGTCCTTTCGCTTATGGAGATTTCAAAACGGATACGCCCTCCAAACCTCATCTTTTGTATATACATGTAATCTTCAACCACCTTCAATTCCTGGCTTAAAGGAACGATCTGCTCTGTTGTCTTCAAATTATAGCGGAACAGATTACTCATACTGGTGATCATCTTCTCTGTCGTTGCCGCATCCTCCAAATTTGCCATACAGGCAATGGTATTTAAAGTATTAAACAGGAAATGGGGATTGATCTGATTCTTCAGCAATTCAAGTCTGGCAGTGTCCAGCTGTTTCTCCATATGCATTCTTTCCATTTCCTCTTTGTGAAGAAGCTCCGTCATCTCATAGTTGGTTTTCAATGTATTGATATATCCCTCGGTAGCATGCTTCATCTTATGAAAGGCCTGAACCAGTTCCCCAACCTCATCTCTGTTTTTAACCTCATAATCAGGTTCGCTGAAATCATTTTTTGCAATTTTTCGGCTGCTGTAAGCCAGACGGATCAGGGGCTGAATCAGCATATCCGATAAAAGGCGGGTCAGAAGTATTACGCTCACCACCATTGCCAGAGAGAATATCAAAATCAGATAAGGCATGGAATTTAGTACGGAAACCTTTTTCTGATAATTTGCGTTTCCCATTGTCAGCGTATCCTGAACCAGTCTGCGGCTGTATTCCTGCAGATAATCCTGAGAGCTGTAGATCTGATACAGGAGCGTAATAAAATTCTGGTCCATAGAAGAAACTTCAAAGATCTGATCGCGCTGAAGGCAATAAGTTTCATACCCGTTCTTTACATTCCATGTCCTGGCATATCTCACATTTCCGATTTTGCTGTAATCATAAGGCAGATCCTCTATACATGCCTCCGTCGTTTTACATGCATTCAGATAGACCTGGCGATTATCCTCATCCCGCTGTCTGACATAGACATCAAATGCCTTGACCTCCTGATTTAAAGCTTCCTGCAGATTGTGACATTTGGAATTATCCTCCAAGATTTCATTCAGATTCTTCAATACAAAGTTGGCCACATAAATCTGAAAGAACACCGACAATCCCATAACCATGATCACGATTACGGCAAATAAACCTAATTTTTTCTTTATAGAAAAGCCTGACCAAATATTTTTTATGTAAGAAACCATAAACCCCCTGATTCTCCCCTCTGGTGTATAAGAAACATGTATAAAAAAAAATCCAGTAAAAACTGGATCATGAAAGTGAGCGTGCCGGGGTTCGAACCCGGGACAACTTGATTAAAAGTCAAGTGCTCTACCGACTGAGCTACACACCCATAAACTATTTAAAATGTTATGAAAGTATGCCTTGGACCGGAATCGAACCAGTGACACGAGGATTTTCAGTCCTCTGCTCTACCAACTGAGCTACCAAGGCATATTCTGCGACTGCTTTACAAACAGTTCGCTAAATTGCGGGGACAGGATTTGAACCTGCGACCTCCGGGTTATGAGCCCGACGAGCTTCCAGACTGCTCTACCCCGCGTCAGTTATTAAATTATTCATCAGCAGTTACCAGACCGCTGAGAGTGGGGGAAGGTGGATTCGAACCACCGAAAGCACAGCTAACAGATTTACAGTCTGCCCCCTTTGGCCACTCGGGAATTCCCCCATGCTATATAAAAAGTTACCAAGCCGATGATCGGACTCGAACCGATAACCTGCTGATTACAAATCAGCTGCTCTGCCAATTGAGCCACATCGGCATATATTACAAAGAGAATGGGGCCTATAGGGCTCGAACCTATGACCCTCTGCTTGTAAGGCAGATGCTCTCCCAGCTGAGCTAAGACCCCTCTATTCACTTGATAACTTCATCTACCTTACGGTAAACGACCCGGATGGGATTCGAACCCACGACCTCCGCCGTGACAGGGCGGCGCTCTAACCAGCTGAGCCACCGGGCCAAACCATTATTTCAGGTATTTATGTACCCTCAAAACCACATACAACCACACTTCCTATCTCACATCTTCCCTTCCTCTCAACCTCTCTCTCTGGTCAAGCCCTCGGCCTATTAGTAACAGCCAGCTCCATACATTACTGCACTTCCACCTCTGCCCTATCTACCTCGTCCTCTTCAAGGGGCCTTACTTCTCTCGAATGGGATATCTCATCTTGAGGCGGGCTTCACGCTTAGATGCCTTCAGCGTTTATCCCTTCCCGG
>Ga0137306_100943_pt1 | contig 33848 bp, 30 predicted proteins | sample Inofroosms_March_FD_97187 | JGI IMG/M metagenome (GOLD analysis project Ga0137306, IMG submission 97187) | Mouse cecal microbial communities from Vienna, Austria - N-Acetylneuraminic and N-Acetylglucosamine D2O microcosms_March | ecosystem: Host-associated > Mammals > Digestive system > Large...
CGCAACTTGCGCCGAAAACTTGAACTGCCCACGCAGAGGCGGCAGCTGTCCAATCAGTGTTTTTAGCAGTGTGGACTTGCCAATTCCATTGAACCCGGTAATGACAACTTTCTGTCCGCCCTTTATGTCGAAGCTAATATCAGACAGCACGGGATAGTAATACCCAACTGCTAAATTGCTGACGAGCAAATGTTCTGTATTTGTCAGAGGCAACACAGGAAAATGAAATATAGGTTTCATCTCCTTTTGGTCTAATGCTTCCAGCTTGTCCATACGGTCAAGCTGCTTCTGCCTCCCTCTTGCCATCTTTGATTTCCGCCCAGCAAGATTCTTCCGGATAAATTCCTCCGTTTTCTTAATCTCTCGCTGTTGTGCGGAATACTGACGTACATAATCTTCCCGCAGGAGAGTTTTCTTTTTCAAAAATTCCGAATAGGTGCCATAATATTTGGCAATCTGATAGTTGTCTATATCACAGATCCGATTTGCAATTTTATCAAGGAAAGCGAAATCGTGTGATACGACCATGAAAGCATTTTCCAGCGTTGATAAATAGTCGGCAAGCCATGCAACGTGTTCTTTGTCCAAAAAATTTGTAGGTTCATCCATCAGAAGAACATCCGGCTTTTCCAGCAGCAGCTTTGCCAGAATTACCTTTGCACGCTGTCCGCCGCTCATCTGGTCAATCGTCCGGTCAAAACCAACTGCGAACAACCCCAATCCACTTGCAACCTGCTCAATGCGCGTATCAATCGAATAAAAATCCTCCATCTCCAGACATTCTTGGAGCTGGGCGGCGCGTTCCAAACATTCCATAGCTCCATTTGCAGCTTGCTCATACAGCGATGCCATTTCAGCTTCAATCTGATATAACCTTGAAAATGCCGATTTCAGAAAGTCTCTCATTGTCAGGCTGTGGTTTATTTCTGCATATTGATCCAAGTACCCGATAGAGGTATTTGCTTGCCAAATAATCTCCCCAGCATCGGGGAGAACCTGATCTGTGCATATCTTTACCAGAGTGCTTTTCCCTGTTCCGTTTTGCCCTACTATACCAATGTGTTCCCCTTTATTCAGTGTTAACTCAGCATTTTTGTAAAGAAGATTTTCGCCAAAAGAGTGCGTTAATCCATGTATTTCTAACAAACTCATTTATTTCAATTCCTTTCTCTTTGGTGCTCAAAAAAAGAAAGGGCAGAGGATAAATGCGCACAAAAGCGCGCCTACCCTCTGCCTATCATTTTTCATACGAAATGAAAAAGCAAAAGGCTATAGACAAAACATTGCCCATAGCCTTTATTACGCTAAATTCATATACGGGAAATAAGCAATAGCCATCCAAAATGACGTATCAGTTTGGACGGGTACTGCCTTGTTTCCCGATGAAATCCTGAAGCGTTCTATACGCTATACTCTGCACAATGTTTCATCGGTTCGGATTGTACAGAGCTAATTCTCTTCACTCGTTTATCAGTCAAACGGAAATTCATGCTGTCCTCTCCTTGGGAATTTTGAAGCCCATGTAAGATTATCATATTTCGGCACGTTTGTCAACACACAAGCCAATGCTGATGGTTTTCTGTCATTTGCCTATACCGGATATAGGCAAACCCGGCAGACTCCCTTAGACAATTTTCATTACAAAATAATGTTTTTCACCTGTTTTACAAAGTATTGTCAGTCGCTCCGCTCTGTAATTTTTGTGGTCTTGTCCAAATCAGTGAAGTACTTTTCCCCCAAAAGGGGTTTGGCACAAAAATCCATTTTTAGAAAATGGAATGAAATCGATCCCCTTGTATTTGGGAGGGCAGCCATCTACAAGCCTGAACACGTTTGCTTTGCCGGATCGCTTATTGCCCGGTAAGCTGCGCCAAAAGCTCCGCAGACAGCGCGGCGTTATCCGTCAGTGCGGCCAGCATCAGACGATAAATATGGTCGCCGTTTTCAATGAATTTTTCGCGCGTCAGCTGGGCCGTCATGCGGTCCGGCAGATACAGCGAAACGCTGAACACGTCGCTGCCCATATCCTGCAGGCTGCACCGCACCGCATATCCTCCGCCTTCGGCGGGCGCGATCTCCACATGGTGCTGCGCCTCACGATACGCGAACTGGCGCGCGGAGAGCGCGGCGCGAACGGCCGCTTCCCGCACGCTGAGGGGAACGTCGTCTGCCAGTGTCTCGGCAATTTCCGCCCCGGCGGGCTCTACGGTATAGCCGCCCTCCTCCTCGCGCAGAAAGCCCTGCTCGCAGAGCTCGGAAAGATTGCTCGCCAGCTCGAAATAATTGACAAGCTCTTCTCCCAGCAGCGCCGCTTCAATTTCTCGCCGCTGCAGCGGCACGCCGGCCTGCCGCAGCAGATAGCACAGCAGGATCCGTATTTCTGTCGATGTCGTCAATCCGCCCGGCTTAACGCCTGCGGTAAAAGCATTCCCGGCCATAATCCATTCCTCCAAAGCTCCCGATCCCCGGCGGCCTGTCTTTTGCTGTCTGCAACAGAATATCGCATGTGCGGACATTCTATGCTTATTGTACCAAAATGCCGCGAAAAATGCAAAGGGTGTGCCGGGCGGGCGAAACGCTTTTCGGCAGACACAAACGCTTTTGGGCGACCAGCAAACGCTTTCCGGCAGGCGCAAACGCCTCACAAACGGCCCAACCGCCCTTTGGAACCGCAAAAGATCAATGTCTGATCAGGGGTTTACTGGCTCAGAAGCTTTCGAGAGCTCGGAGGTGTTCGATGCTTCGGAAGCTTCCGGGAGTTTGGAAGCTTTCAGGGGTTCGGAAGCCTCCGAGGGTTCGCAAGATTTTGGAGCTTCGAACACCGTTTCGATCACACGGGCAGCGCCGGGAACGGAGTAGCGCCATTCGTTGAGATGCCCTTCCCGGGGATGGAATTCCAGCGGAAAAGCAAAACGTTCGCCCAGAGCGGCATGCAGCACCACAAGCTTGATCTTCATTTTTTCGGGAAGGATGCTTTTGATGTAAACGCTCACAAGCTGCCCGGGGCAAAGCCCCCCGCAGGTTTCCGCCAGACCCGCGAGATTGGGCCGCAGTTCAACAAATACACCGTATGGCTCCGTGCTGCGCACAACGCCCACAACGGTTTCTCCCGGTGCAAATGCGGCCGCGTTTTCTTTCCAGGTGCCGAGCAGTTCCTTCATCGTAAGTACTATACGGCCCAGCGCGTCGCGGTTTTTGACAACGCACAGAATTTCCTGCCCCTCATGCACGCGGTCGGCCGGGCTTTGAATGCGCGATACGGACATGCAGTCGATCGGCAGCAGCGCGGGGATCCCGCAGCCAACATCACAAAATGCGCCAAAACGCTCCAGATGCGTTACCCGGCAGGGCAGAATATCGCCGGGCACCAGCCCATCCAGATATTCTCTTTTACAGCGTATCTGCGCCTGTGTCCGGGAGAGGTACGCAAGGGGCCGTTCCGCGTCTTCGTCGATCCCAACGACTGTAAAGCAGACAGGCCTCCCCACACGCGTGATCAGAGCGATATCCCGCACCGTTCCCTCGCGCACACCGTCGGCGCATTCCTCATAGAGCATCATGCCGTCGGCGTCCTCAAACCGGAAATGCAGCCGCTTTTCTCCATCGAAAGAAAGGGCGCGGCTTTCTAAAATTTCGCCCGACATCAGCGCGCGGCGCAGCGTTTCAAGTGTCAGCGGAGCAGCTGCCTCGCGCGCTCCTTCGGCAAAGTATTTCATTCTTCCAACCGTCCTTTGCTGTTCCTTGTACGGCTTTCTCCCGGCCGCATCGGTAAAGCAGAAAAGCATCGAACCCGCATGGGCTTTGCCAAGCCGCTCTGTTCCGGCAGCCCGGCGCAAATCGCGGAAAAGGCCGTCCAAAAAGGAGCAGCACAGCCGCCGAAAAGCGATATGCGTTCGATCCTTCCTCTGACAAATCTATATGTGCAAAAGCGAAAAAATAGACAAACGATTCCGGGGTAATCCGCGCGGACGCTTTGCTATGCGGGGTTTTTCTGCCCAAAAAGCATGCAAAAAAGAGTATTTCAAGGGCATTTTGCGTAAACCATTTGCGTATCGGTGAAATTTGAGATATAATAACTCTGGGCCGCTGCTTTCGCGGCTGCGCGCATGCTCTGCATGCGCTGTCGCGCTTTTCGCGCGTGGCCCGTCTCAAATCTTTCCGGCGCCGATCGAAGGAGAATCAACATGGACGTTCAGGTGGGCGACAGCATCATCACCAAAAAGCAGCATCCCTGCGGCAGCAGCACCTTTGCGGTGCTGCGTGTGGGAATGGATTTTCGCATCCGGTGCACAAAATGCGGGCGCGAGGTGATGCTTCCGCGCGTTAAGATCGAAAAAAGCATCAAAAAAGTAGTGCGCGAAGCCGCGCCGCTTTAGCATCCCTTTTTGCCGATAATATATCCCTGCGGTCTATCCAGAAGCGCTTTGGCTCGGTGCGGGCGCATGTTGCCGGGCAGCCTGCTCACCGGTTTTTTGCCGTTGCGTTTTCCGGGCCGGGCGTTTCCAAATGCAGGAGGCAATCCGCCGGGCCGCGGCACACGGCATTGGCCGGCTGCGTGCCTTTGCTGCTTTTTCTCATTCAAAAAAGGGAGCGTATAGAATATGGAACTGATCACACAGCTACGCGCCGTGCGCAGCCGGTATGAAGAAATTTCGCTTCGGCTGCAGGATCCGGCAGCCATTTCCGATAACGCGCGCTATCGCGCGCTGATGAAGGACTATAAAAATTTAACGCCCATTGTCGAGGCCTACGATGCGTATTGCGCCGCCGAACGGGCTTTTGAAGAAGCCCGTTCGCTGCTGGAGACAAGCGGCATTGATGCCGAACTGCGGGAGTTGGCGCAGACGGAATATAGCGAAAACCGCGATGCCATGGCGCAGCTGAACAAACGGCTGAAGCTGCTGCTGCTGCCCCGGGACGAAAACGACGACCGCAGCGTGATCATCGAGATCCGCGGCGGCGCAGGCGGTGAAGAAGCCGCTCTGTTTGCGCACAGCCTGTTCCGCATGTACACCATCTACGCGGAATCGCGCGGCTGGCGGCATGAGGTGCTGAGCGTAAATGAAACGGAGCTTGGCGGCATGAAGGAAGTGAGCTTTTCCATCGAGGGAGAGGGCGTGTACAGCCGCATGAAATTTGAGAGCGGCGTCCACCGCGTGCAGCGTGTGCCCGAAACCGAAACACAGGGGCGTGTGCACACTTCCACCGTCACCGTAGCCGTCATGCCAGAAGCCGAAGAAGTGGAGGTCGAAATCAACCCGGCCGATTTAAAAATCGATACCTTCCGTTCCTCCGGTGCAGGCGGCCAGCACATCAACAAAACCTCCTCTGCTATTCGTGTAACGCACCTGCCCACCGGCATGGTGGTGGAATGTCAGGATGAACGCAGCCAATACAAAAATAAAGATAAAGCGCTCAAGGTACTGCGCAGCCGGCTGCTTGCGCAAAAGCAGGCCGAATACAATTCCGAAATCGCCGAAAAACGGCGCAGCCAGGTAGGCACGGGCGACCGTTCCGAACGCATTCGCACGTATAATTTCCCGCAGGGGCGCCTGACGGATCATCGCATCGGGCTGACGCTTTATAAGCTGAACACCGTGATGAACGGTGTGCTCGACGAGGTAATCGATGCCCTTTGTGCGGCGGACCAGGCCGAACGCCTGAAGGCGTCTGCGGAGGAATAGCCGATGCATACGATTTTACGCCAGGCAGACACAGAAGCCATCCGCCAGGCCGCGCGCCTGCTTTTGGCGGATGAAACAGTGGCCGTTCCCACCGAAACCGTATACGGCCTTGCGGCAAACGCGCTTTCCGATGTGGCGGTGCGCAAAATCTTTGAGGCAAAGGGACGGCCGCAGGATAACCCGCTGATCTCTCATATTGCGTCGATGGAAATGCTGCCGATGGTGGTGCGAAGCGTGTCGGAGTGCGCATATCGCCTTGCCGAGGCGTTTTGGCCCGGCCCGCTTACGATCATACTGCCGCGGGCCAGGGGCCTTGCAGACGCTGTGTGCGCGGGGCTTGATACCGCCGCCGTGCGCATGCCGGCTCACCCGGCGGCGCGCGCGCTGATCGAGGCCTCCGGCGTGCCGTTTGCCGCGCCCTCGGCCAATTTATCCGGCAGTCCCAGCCCCACCACGGCAGAGGATGTATTGGCGGATATGGACGGCCGCATTCCGCTGATCCTGGACGGCGGCCCCTGCGATGTAGGGGTGGAATCCACAGTGATCTCTCTGGTGGGAGCAGAGCCTGTTTTGCTGCGCCCCGGCCGCATTACGGCCGGCCAGCTGCAGCAGGTACTGGGCCGGCCGGCCGTACTCTCCAATGCGGTGCTGCATCCGCTGGAACAGGGCGAAGCGGCGGCCTCTCCCGGCATGAAGTATAAGCACTACGCCCCCAAAGCCGAGATCATGCTGATAAAGGGCTCTTTGGATGCATATAAAACCTATGTGGAGACGCATTTGGAGGAGGGCGTTTATGCGCTATGTTTTACCGGCGAGGAACAGACGCTCCCCTGCCCCTGTGTAACATACGGCCGCGCGGACAGCCCCGAGGAACAGGCGCACGAGCTGTTTTCTGCACTGCGGATGCTGGACGCCCACGGCGCAAGGCTCGCCTACGCCCACTGCCCCGCACAGCAGGGCGTGGCGCTGGCCGTATATAACCGTCTGCTGCGCGCAGCGGCATTTCATGTTGTGGAGGTATCCTGATGCAGATTATTGCCATCACGGGCCGTTCCGGCTCCGGAAAAAGCACGGTCTCGGCCTATTATGCCTCGCTGGGATATCCCGTTCTGGACGCGGATCAGATCGCACGGCAGACAGTGCTTCCTGGCAGCGCCTGCCTTGCGCAGCTCTGCGAGGCGTTTGGGCCCGAGATCCTTGCCCCGGACGGCGCTTTAGACCGCGCCGCTCTGGCCGCGCGCGCCTTTGAAACGCCGGAGCAGGCGCACCGCCTGACACAGATCACGCATCCGGCCATTGTAAAGGCGCTTTTAGAGGGCGCGGCAAATGCCGAAAAAACCGGCAAGCCGTTTGTATTTGTAGACGGCGCAGTGATCGTCGGCGAGGCTTTCGAGCCGTATTGCGATCAGATCATTGTCGTTCTTACAACCGAGCGCGAGGCGCTTTCGCGCGTGATCCTGCGAGACGGCATTTCCAAGCAGGCGGCACGCGCGCGCATGGCCGCACAGCGCTCGGAGGAAGAGATGCGTGCCGCGGCAGACTATATCATTGAAAACACCGAGGACCGAGAGCATCTTTGCACGGCGGCCGGACAAATTTTGGAACATCTTTTGAAAAACGCCGCGTCTTAAAAGGGCGGTGAGATAAGAAACGAAGTGTCTTTGGGCCTGCTTTGTTTTTTGCGAAGTCGCCCGTAAAGGAGCAGTATGAAAAAACAAAAACGGCAGCGCCGCGGTTTATGGGTGACGCTGATCGCGCTACTCTGCGTTGCGGGCGCGTTTTTTGCCAATGATCTTGTCCGTGCGCTCGAGCGCACGGCCTATCCGCGCAGCTACGCGCCCGATGTGCGGCAATATGCCGCGCAATACGAAATTGAAGAAAATATGATCTATGCCGTTATCCGCACGGAGAGCGGCTTTCATCCGCGCGCGGAATCGAACGCAGGCGCACGCGGTCTGATGCAGATCACAAACGAGACCTTTGAATGGATCAAAAGCAAGATCGCGCCCAATGAGGCGATTACCTTTGACGATCTGTACGATCCGCAAACCAATATCCGGTTCGGCGCGTATCTGCTTTCCGTTTGTCTTTCCCGGTATAGCGGCGATCTCTCCACGGCCGCCGCCGCGTATCACAGCGGCATGGGGCTGGTGGACAGTCTGCTGCAGCAGCCGGAATATTCCGCCGATGGAATCACGCTCTCCATGTTCCCCTATCGGCAGATGAACCGATATGTTTATAAAATCGACGAAAGCTATCAAAAGTACTGCACGATCTATGCAGAAGAATAAGGAGCGAAAACAATGGACGAAAAAAACAAAGGCAAAGAATTGCAAAAAGCGCTCTGCTTTACGCAGCCGCATATCGCCGATGCGCAGCCGGAGCTGACACAGCAGGCCGCGCGCTTTTGCGAGGATTACAAGGCGTTTCTGGATGCCTCCAAAACAGAGCGGGAGGCGGCAAATGAGGCGGAACGCCGTTTGCTGCACGCAGGCTATCGCCCGCTGCAGCGCGCGGGCGCAGCCCTGCAGCCGGGGGATAAGGTGTATTACAACAACCGCGGCAAAGCGATTTTGTGCGCCACATTGGGCAAGCGGCCGCTGGATGCGGGCGTGCGCCTGACGGCGGCGCACATCGATTCGCCCCGGCTCGATTTAAAGCCCAACCCCCTGTATGAGGATCACGAGATCGCCCTGTTCAAAACGCACTATTACGGTGGGATCCGCAAATACCAGTGGGGCGCAACGCCGCTTTCGCTGCACGGCGTAATCTACCGCAAAGACGGCTCCAAAGCAGAGGTGTGCATCGGCGAAGGCGCGGGCGATCCGGTATTCTGCGTTACCGACCTGCTGCCGCATCTGAGCGCCGAGCAAAACAAGCGCACACTTGCCGACGGTTTGCGCGGCGAGGAGCTGAATCTCGTTGTCGGCTCTCTTCCCTATCCGGACGAAACGCTGAAGGATCGCGTCAAACTGCGTATTCTGGAGCTTCTGCATGAAAAATACGGCATCACTGAGCGCGATTTTACGCGTGCGGAGCTTGAGGCCGTGCCCGCCTTTAAGGCGGCGGATGTGGGGCTGGACCGCAGCATGATCGGCGCTTACGGCCATGACGACCGCGTATGCGCATATACCGCGCTGTGCGCAGAGATAGAGGAGCGCGAACCGGAATACACCACCGTTTGCATTCTGGCCGATAAGGAAGAGATCGGCTCTGTCGGCGTAGCCGGCCTTGCGGGCGATTGCGCGCTGCACTTTTTGGGCTGTCTGGCAGATAAACAGAGTGCCGATCTCAGGCAGATGCTGCAAAATTCAAAGTGCCTTTCCGCCGATGTGAACGTCGCGTTCGACCCCACCTTTCCGGACGTTTCGGATCAGCGCAACACATGCTGCCTGAACCGGGGCATCGTTGTGACAAAATACACCGGCGCGCGCGGCAAAAACGGCACCAACGATGCCAGCGCAGAAATGATGTCGTTGATCACGGGTATTTTTGACGCGGCCGGTATTGTGTGGCAGACAGGCGAACTTGGCAAGGTGGATCTTGGCGGCGGCGGAACCGTGGCGCAGTTTTTGGCAAACCGTGGGATCGACGTGGTGGATGTCGGCGTTCCCGTGCTTTCCATGCACTCCCCGTTCGAGCTGGTATCGAAGCTGGATGTGTACATGATGTATCGGGCGTTTACAGCTTTTGTGAGTGCAAAATAAACGTTCCCGCAGACAAGGCGAAGCGGCCGGGCCGGAGCGACGCCCTTATGGGCGTCACTGTGCGCGCAGCTTTTGCGGCAGTGCAAAACGGAACGTTCAAAGGCCCTGTTTGAAAGCAGTCTGTTGTCCTGATAAAAAAGATGCGGGCGGCCTGCCGGGTTTACCGATCCTCGATACGGGCAGGCAGCGGAGCCCCTTGCGGAAAAATATTTGCAAAAAACGCCCTGACGCGGTTCATCCGATCGCGTCAGGGCGTTTTTTTGCATGCAGGCGCAGCATGTTTTTTATTGCTTGTTTTCTGCGGCGGGCGCCGGGTTTTATGAGGAAGGCAAAAGCCGCACCAGCTCCTCATAGGTATACAGACTGTTCAGCACCTCGCACAGCGCCTTTTTGGAAAGGCGCGGCGGCAGACCGAGGCTTTGCAGCCACGCGCGCCGGGCTTCGGCGCTGCCCTCGGTGCCGGAAAGGCCCCATTCATACAAATCGGCATATGTGATGGCGCGGCCGGTGCGCGCGGCGCGTTCGTGCGCGCCGACCGTGCGCAGCGCCGTAAGGATCGCCTCGGCCGGAACGCCTTCCACGCCCAGCAGGCCCTCCCTCGAGGGCGCCGCTTTTCGCCGTTCCTTCCCCGCAATTGCCGGGATATAGGCATTTTTTACCACAACGCCCCGTGCGAACTGATTGATATAATTGCGGATGCGAAAGCCCGCCGCGTCGGAATCCGTCAGCACAAGGATGCCGCGCTTTTTTCCCAGCTCCAGAATCAGCTGTCTGGCCGCCTTGTTGTGGAAGATGGAAAAACCGTCCGTCGTTAAGATCAGGCCGTCCACAAGATCCGCCAGCTTCACGGCATCGTATTTTCCCTCTACGAGGATCACTTCCTCCACGCGCAGCCGGCTCATCGCGCGCCTCCGATGCGCATCATTTCGCACAGCGCCGTCTGCAGCAGCACTTCGCCGTCCGCGGCCGAGGATTTCAGCGCAAGATCCAGATCCATCAAAATGCCAAGCGTCTGTTCCAGCTGGCGCAGCGTGTAGCGAGACGCCGTTTCTCCCGCCTTTTTTAAACGGTACGGGCTTCCGGTATAGGCAAAGTCTTTGTATACGGCGTTTGCATCGCGCCGCGCCAAAGTGCCGCATTTGATGCGGTATACATCCACAAATGAGCCGGCCAGAGCTGCCGCAATGGCCACCGGCTTATTCTGCAGCGCAAGCAGCCGAGCAAGCTTTTCCATCGCCGCCGTCTCGCAGCGCGCGTTCACATGGCCGATCATCTCGAACACATCTGTCTCAATGGTCTGCGTGCCCATCCGTTCGATCCATTCCGGCGTGATCTCGCTGTAGCCGCACGCGGCGGCCAGCTTTTCCAGCTCGCTTTCCAAGGTAAAAAGGTCGGCGCCGCAGCGCTCTACCAGCTCGGACGCCGCCTTTTTCGAGAGCGGCGCGCCAAGCTCCTGCGCTTTTTCCATCGCAATGCGCTCGATATCCCATCGCTTTGGTTTTTCCATATAAACGGCAATTCCCGCTTTTTCGGCCGCGCTCATCAGCTGCTTTGCCTTTTTGGTCTTCATCGCCTTTTCGTCCTTGAACACCGTGCTCACCACAAGCACCGCGTTTTCCAGACTCAGCATCAAATCGCACAGCGCCGACACATCGCCTTCTCCCATGGCGGAAAGCGAGAGCAGCGGCAGTTCCACAATGCGCTTCGAGCCAAACAGCGAGATCGTGCCTGCCGCGGCCACCGCCTCGCCGATCGACGGTGCGGGGCCCTCGATGCGCGTTACCTCGGCGTCGTTTTCCTGCTGCTGCAAAAGCGCAAGCGTTTTGGCCGCATAGTCCCGCACAAGGTATTCCTCTGTGGAACAATAGTAGTAAACCGCGTGACGCAGCGGCTGCGCCAGCATTTTTTGAAGTTCCTGCCCGTTCAAACTGTCACCTTCCGATCTATTCTTCCCGGATTGTGGCCGAGGCGCCCGCGCGCACACAAATAGACGCGCGCTGCCAGATCCGCGCCTTCGGAGGCGCATCCTCCAGCCAGCGATAGCCCTTGGAGCGCGGCAAAATAAGATTTTGGCAGGAAAGCCCCTCCGGCCGGCCTGTTCCCGCAATATAAACATCCAGCGCCGGCAATGCCGAAAACTCCACACTGCCGCTCGCAACGCCCACACGGTAGCCGCGCACCTCAATGCAGACAAGGCTGCCCTCCGCCTGCCGGCGCACATAGAGCAGCGCATCCTTCAGCGGCGCATACACCGCGCGGTTCACAACATCGCTTTCAATACAAACGTCCTCCCGCGCGCAGAGCGCCTGCGTCAGCCTGTCCGCATCTCCATCCGGGCGCAGATCGATCAGCAGCTCCACCTCTGTTCGGTTGTACTGCGCAAGCACATCCTGCACCGCCCGCAAATTCGAATCCGGCCCGCGGTAGATCACGGCGGTTTTCAGCCCTTCCAGCACCACAACTGCCGGGTTTGCCCCGCTGCCGGCCAGCACGATCCGCACCACGCCGGCATCCGCTGCCGTGTACATTGCAGCGCAAAGGGCAGCAAACAGCACACACGCCGCCGCTGCCCTGCGCAGCGGGATCCGCATTGCCCACGCCGACCAGCTTAAAGCACACAGCAGAACCGCGCAGCAAAAGGCGAAAGCGCCGCTGATATGAACAAACGCACCGGGGGCCTCTGCGGCAAGGCGCGCCACCCACAGCGCCCACCGCAGGGTGAGCGAGCAGATAAGGCCGGCAAGCCGCGCAAAAAAGCCGAGCCCGGGCACAAGCCCCAAAATCACCGTTGCAAACCCGCTGCCCACGGCGAGCGGCAGAATGGGAACCACCAGCAGGTTACTGAGGATGCAAAGCAGCGAAACACCGCTGCCAGTCACGATCAAAACCGGCAGCGTGGCAAGTGTCGTAGATGCGGGCACGGCCGCCACCCAGAGCATGCCAAGGCCAATGCGCGCAGGTACAGACCGCGGCGCGGGTTTTTCGGCCAGCCAACGTCTGCGCGCCGCCACCACCCAAAGCACGCCCACCGTCGCGCTGAAGGAAAGCAGCAGCCCGATATCCAGCGCCGCATAGGGGTTTTGCAGGCACAACAGCAGCGCTGCCGCACCAAGCGACGTAAGCCCGTCGCTTCTGCGCAAAAGCAGCATGCCGCCATAAAGCAGCAGCAGCGCCATGCCTGCACGCACTGCCGAGGGGGTAAAGCCGAGGAGCACCAAAAACACCGGTACGCACATCGTTGCGCCCATTGCGCCCGCCCGGTGCCCGAACAGCGCACGCAGCATTGCGTACACAAGGCCGCTCAGCGCGGAGAGATGCAGCCCGGATACAACAATCATATGCGCGAGCCCCGCACGGCGTAGCGTATCCCGCACCTCCTGCTGCAGCGCGGTGCGATCGCCCACCGTGATGGCGGCGGCCATTCCCGAATAGGGCTGCGGAAGGATGCGCCGCAGCGCCCTAACGGCCGCCGCGCGCAGACGGCACGCCCTTGCCCACAGCGCCTTGCTCTGCCCCGCGGGCGCGTGATCCGAAATGTCTTCCGCAGCCAAAAATACGCCGTCTGCCAAATAGCCGTTCCGGTACGGATCTTGCTCCAGCGCCGTAAACCGCACCTTGGCAAAAAAGCATTCACCCGGCTCGCTCTCGGGGACGATCGAAAGATGTACGCGAAACGGGCGCACAGCCTTGCCGTCCACCTCGTCCACAAGCACCGTTGCCTGAACGGCATCCTCCACAAAGCTGCGCGAAACCTCCTCCACGGCGGCGTGGATGCGTGCCTCGGTTCCCGCCCGCGCCATCGTGGGCATCACCCAAACGGCAAGCGCCGCTGCGCGAAGCAAAAGCACGGCCGCAGCCGTCGCACAAAAAAGCGCCGCGTGTGCACGCGGGCGTCCGCCGTATTTCCAGCCGAGAAAACACGCCGCAATGCAAACCGCCGCCAGCGGCAAAAGGGCCGCCGGCGGCAGAAAAGCGGCGCACAGCTGTACAAAAAGGCAGCAAAATCCTGCAAGGGCAAGCGGCCTTTTCACGTTTATCGGAAGAACAGCGGCAGCGGTTCAAGGAAGAGAATGTCCTCCCGCTTGGCTGCGTCGCCTTCCGCCAGCACCGCAGCACGCGCCACAACCGTGCCGGTGCTCTTCGCCGCAAGCGTCTCCAGCGCATGCAGGCTTCCGCCTGTGCTGATTACGTCATCCACGATCAAAATGCGCTTGTCGTTCATCGCATTGATATCCTTTTGATCGATCACAAGCTTTTGCACGGCCTGTGTGGTAATGGAAACATCCTCCACCACCACGGGATCTTCCATGTAGAGCTTCGGCCCCTTGCGCGCGGGAATGTAGCGCTTGCCGCTCTGCCGGCTCATCTCGTAGGCCAGCGGGATCCCTTTTGCCTCGGCCGTGAGGATCACATCGAACTCTGGCGCCTTTTCCAGCAGCGCTTTGGCGCAGGCTATGGTGAGCTCTACGTCGCTGAACATCACAAACGCAGCGATGTCAAGCTTTTCGTTTACCGGGCACAGCGGCAGCTCCCGCGTGAGGCCCGCAACTTGCAGCGTATAGGTCTTGCGCATGATCGGTTTCTTCCTTTCGATCGATTTTCGTTTTGTTTGGAGGATCGGTCCTGCGGCCCGCGCCGCGGACCTGTTTTCGGGAAAAGCCGGAGGAGTCGGCCCTTCCCGCAAAACACAAAGAATAAAAAACACAGTGCTTACGGGCGGCTTTTACCCGGGCGGCCTATGAAGAAAGCGAAACGCCCGTTCAGCCCGGAGGCCACGCAAGGCTGCGCCCGGCCAGCACATGGAAGTGCAGGTGGCCTACGCTTTGCCCTGCGTCCGGGCCGCTGTTCGTTACCACACGGTAGCCGTTTTGCAGCCCCAGCTCCCCTGCCAGCTTGGCGATCACCGCGAAAATATGCGCCACAACGGCGCTGTCCTCCGGCGTAATACACGCCGGGGACGCAATGTGCTCCTTGGGGATCACAAGAAAATGCACCGGCGCCTGCGGGTCGATATCATAAAACGCAAGCACCCGATCGTCTTCGTAGAGACGCTTGGACGGGATTTCTCCCGCCGCGATCTTGCAAAACAAACAATCCTGCATCCGCACAGCCTCCTTTTTTACTGTTTCAGCGCGCCGCGCACGATCTGCGGAACAGCCGCCAACGCCTCGTCAACGCGGGCAGCGTCCTTGATGCCGGCCATCGCAAAATCCGGCTTGCCGCCGCCGTTGCCGCCCGCGCGGGACGCAATTTCCTTTGCCAGCCTGCCGGCGGCCAGGCCGCGCGCCTGCGCCTGCTTGCCCACGGCCACAGCCAGCGAAAGCTTGCCGCCGGCCTCGCCGATGATCGCAGTAACGGAATCGGGCGCCTTTTCCCGCGCGGTATCGCACATCTTGCGCAGCGCCTCGGCCGCCGTGCCGCTGAAGAACATGGTATAGATCTTTACGCCTTCCACATCTACGGCATTGTCAAACAGGCCGCTGGCCTTCTGGTTTGCCTGTTCCTGCTTTGCCGCCTCCAAAGCGCGCTGTACGTTTTTCAGCTCCGCCGTCAATGCGGCCGCGCGCGCGGGCAGATCGTGCACATTGCCCGCCTTCAGCGCGCCGGCCGTCTGATGCAGCATCTCGGTGCGCTCGTCCAGCAGCCGCAGCACACCGTAGCCCGTGGTGCCCTCAACGCGCCGGATGCCCGCCGCTACGCCGGATTCGGAAAGGATCTTAAAGCAGCCCAGCTGCGCGGTGTTGGCCGCGTGCGTGCCGCCGCAGAACTCGGTGGAAAAGCCCTCAATGTCCACAACGCGCACAATCTCGCCGTACTTTTCGCCGAACAGCGCCATCGCGCCCAGCTCCTTTGCCTCCTTCAGCGGCATCTCCTTCACCGTAACAGGCAGCGCCTCGAAAATTTTTGCGTTGACAATGCGCTCCACTTCCTTCAGCTCCTGCGGCGTAACGGCATTGAAGTGCGTAAAATCGAAGCGCACACGCTCGTTATCCTCATAGGAACCGGCCTGATGCACATGCGCGCCCAGCACCTCGCGCAGCGCCTTTTGCAGCAGATGCGCGCCCGTGTGGTTGCGCATAATGGCCCACCGGCGGTCGCGCTCCACGCAGGCCAACGCTTCGTCTCCCGTTTGCACCATGCCGTCCAGCAGGGTGCAGGTGTGCACATAGTAGCCCTTCGGCGTCTTTTTGCACGCCGTAACGGAAAGATGCGCGCCTCCGGCCGTGGTGATCACGCCCGTATCCGCCACCTGACCGCCGCTTTCGGCATAAAACGGCGTGCGGTCCAGCACCACCAAAATGCCCTCTTTTGCGCCGTCGTCCGTCGCAATGGCATCCGTCCGCTCGTCGCCGTCGGACAACGCGACAATCCTGCCCTGCGCCTCCAGCGTTTCGTATCCCAAAAATTCGGTTGCGGGCACGTCCAGCGCGCCGAACAGATCGGCCGTCCAGCCGGAGATGTCGCGGCTGCGGCGGTCCTCGCGCGCCTTTTCACGCTGCTTTTGCAGCTCGGCGCGGAAGCTTTCCTCGTCCACCTCAATGTTCTTTTCCGCGGCGATCTCTTTTGTCAGATCGAGCGGAAACCCGAAGGTATCGTTCAGCCGAAACGCGTCGATGCCGGCCAGCACACGGCGCTTGCCTTCCAGAGCGGCTTTTTCGATGCCGTCGATCAGATTGGAAAGAATGCTCAGGCCCTGATCGATGGTGCGCGAGAAGCGCTCTTCCTCGGCCGCGATCGTGCGCTTGATATAGTCGGCATGCTCTATCAGCTCCGGGTACGCGCCGCCGTTCTCGCGAATGACGGTATCGCAAAGCTCGGCAAGGAACGGGCGCTTTACGCCCAGCATCCGGCCATGCCGTGCGGCGCGGCGCAGCAGACGGCGCAGCACATAGCCGCGCCCCTCGTTCGAGGGCAAGATCCCGTCGCTCACCATAAACACCGTCGAGCGGATATGATCGGTGACCACGCGAATGGAAACGTCCGTCTCGTGCTGCTGCCCGTAGGTTTTGCCGGTGATGCGCTCCACATGACTGAGGATATTGTGTACCGTATCCACCTCAAACAGATTACCCACGTTCTGCATCACGCAGGCAAGACGTTCAAGGCCCATTCCGGTGTCGATGTTCGGGCGTTCGAGCCGGGTATAGCTGCCCTTGCCGTCGGAATCGAACTGGCTGAACACCAGATTCCAAACCTCCATATAGCGGTCGCAGTCGCAGCCCACCCTGCAATCGGGCTTGCCGCAGCCGTATTCGGGGCCGCGGTCGAAATAGATCTCGCTGCACGGGCCGCACGGGCCGGAACCGTGCTCCCAGAAGTTATCTTCTTTTCCAAAGCGCACCATGTGCGAAGGATCGATGCCTACCTCCTTTGTCCAGATGTCGTAGGCCTCGTCGTCTTCCTCATAAACAGAGACATAGAGCAATTCTGCGGGGATCTCCAGCACCTCGGTCAAAAATTCCCATGCCCACGCCGTTGCCTCGCGCTTGAAATAATCCTGAAAGCTGAAGTTGCCCAGCATTTCAAAAAACGTGCCGTGGCGTGCCGTGATGCCGACACGCTCGATATCCGGCGTGCGAATGCACTTCTGGCAGGTCGTTACACGGTGACGGGGCGGCTCTTCCTGCCCGAGAAACCATTTTTTCATCGGCGCCATGCCCGAATTGATCAGCAAAAGGCTTTTGTCGCCGTTGGGCACCAGCGGGAAGCTCTCGAGGCGCAGGTGCTGCTTTCCCTCAAAAAACGAAAGATATTTTTCGCGCAGTTCATTCAGTCCGGTCCATTCCATAGAATGCATTCTCCTTATTTCATTGCTTATAGGCTCCGGGGTCCTTGGAGCTCCGGGGTCTTCGGGGCGCTTGGATCTTTGGAGCTTCGGAGCTCTTGCTTGCGCCGTTAGGCGTTTTGCGGCTGCAGGGCCGCCCCCCGCGTTCTCCCGCAGAAAAAAATGCGGGTCGCGCTTTTGCCGCGGCCGGCGGCCTGCCGGTTCGATCGGAGCTTTTCTTTTTTTGCCGGCAGACAAACGGATCTAAAAAAAGATAGCCCTCGCCCCCAGACAAGGGACGAAGGCCAATTGGCATCCGCGGTACCACCCAAATTGCGCATTTCAAAGCTGCCGCCCGTAAATACGCCGCTCTTTGCGCGATAACGCCGCACATGCGTCCCGCTCCTCGCGGGAGGCTGTTCGGGTGGCTGTGGAAGGCGAAGCGAAAGCGTCTCAGCCGTGCGCTTTCTTTCTGTGTGCTTCCCCGGATTCCATTGGCCCGGTCGTAGCCTGTTTGCGTTTGATCGATCCTTTTTTATTATAGAGGAAATCGCGGAATTGTCAAGCAATTTTGGCAAAAGCTCTTGCGCCGCTTTGCAGAATCCGATATGATGGTATCGTCGGGGTTCATTCAAGCGCCCGCGCAAAGCCCGCGCTGCCCTGCGCTCACGGATCGGAATCACGGATCAAAGAGAGGAAGGATCACACTATGGCCTATCTGCAATGCTGCTTTTTTGCAAAATCTTTAATGCGCACCGTTGATGTAACGGTGATCCTGCCCACGGACAAGGTCATGCCCGGGCAGGCGGAGTACGCGCCGCAAAGGCCGCTGAAGACGCTGTATCTGCTGCACGGCATTTTCGGCAGCTGTCACGATTGGGTAAACGGCACCCGCATTGCCGCGTGGGCGCAGAATCGGGATCTTGCCGTTGTAATGCCCTCGGCAGAGAACAAATTCTATGTGGATAACCCCCGTTCGGGCGACAATTTTGGAAAATTCATCGGCGAAGATCTGGTGGAATTTACGCGCCGGTCGTTCCCGCTCTCGCACGCGCGGGAGGATACGTTCATCGGCGGCCTTTCCATGGGCGGCTACGGCGCGATTCGCAACGGCCTTTTCTACAGCGATACCTTCGGCGCGATTGTGGGCCTTTCCAGCGCGCTCGTTCTGGAAAACGCGGCCCATTCTACCTACGATAACCCCAATATTTTGAGGAACCGGCACTACTTTGAATCCGTTTTCGGCGATTTGAACGCGCTGCCCGGCAGCGATATGGATCCTTACGCGCTGGTGCAAAAATGCATCGCCGAGGGCAAAACGCCGCCTAAGATCTATCTTGCCTGCGGAACGGAGGACGCCGGGATCTTGCCCTGCAACGAGGCCTTCCATGCGTTTCTTCTGGAAAACGGCGTAGAACACACATACGTTACCGCACCCGGCACGCACAGCTGGACGTTCTGGGATACATTTATCGAAAAGGCGCTGGATTGGCTGCCGCTCGGCAATACGCAGCAGGGCCTGAGCAGCGGGCATATCGCGGAGGACTGAGCGGTGCCGCTGAACGTATTTGATATTGTTGGGCCCGTGATGATCGGCCCCTCCAGCTCGCACACGGCGGGCGCGGCGCGCATTGGCCTTGTCGCCCGCAGGCTGCTGGGCGCGGAGCCGGCCGCGGCAGAGATCCGCCTGCACGGCAGCTTTGCCAAAACGTATCGCGGGCACGGCACAGACAAGGCCCTGGCCGCCGGCATTCTGGGCATTCAACCGGATGACATGCGCCTGCGCGACAGCCTGACGCTCGCAAAGAGCGCCGGGCTTGCCGTTACGTTCGGCGAGATCGTGCTGGAGGATGCACACCCCAACACCGCGCTTATTACATTGACAGACCGCCGCGGCCATACCGTCAGTGTGCAGGGCGCGTCTGTCGGCGGCGGAAATATTCTGATCACGCGTGTCAACGGCATGGCGGTAGAGATCACGGGCCAGTACCCCACACTGATCGTCCTGCACCGGGACGCGCCCGGCACAATCGCCGCCGTGACGGAGGAAATGAGCCGGCGCGGTGTCAATATTTGCAATTTTCGCCTTGCGCGGGAGGCAAAAGGCGGCGTTGCCGTGATGACCATCGAAATGGACGGCATCACGGACAGCGACGATCTGAACATCTGCGTACAAAAGCTGCCAAACGTGCTTTCCTCCACGCTTCTTGCGCCCATCTCCTGACTACGAGCCGTATTCCCTTTTCCTGCAAAAAATGACCGTCGAAATGGACGGCGTCACGGACAGCGGCGATCTGAACAGCTGCGTACAGATACTGCCGGCTGTCTGGAGCGGTCGCCGCGGCCGGAGGGCCTCGTCCCGCAAAGCCCTGCCGCAGGCTGCTCAAATCTTTTTCAAAAGCCCGGAAAAGATGACGCTGAATGGCAGAAAGAGCAGGGCAAAAGGCAGAAAGGCAACTTAAAACGCGATCAAAGGAGCGCTTATGGAACCGAACTATCATTCTCTTGCCGCGCTGATCGAAGCCGCGCAAAGCAGCGGGCAAACGATTTCTGCGCTGGTGCTTGCCCAGCAGGCCGCGCAGATGGAGCAGAGCGAAGCCGAGCTCTACGAAGCCATGCGGCAAAGCTACCTTGTGATGGCAGATTCCGTGCAGGCGGGCAAAGCGCCGGGCGTTCGCTCGGCCAGCGGCCTTTCCGGCGGAGACGCGTTTCGCATGGAGCGGGCCCGCCAAACCAAAAACGATCTGTGCGGCGGCGTATTTACCGATGCCCTCATCCGCGCGCTGGCCGTGAGTGAGTGGAACGCCGCCATGGGGCGCATCGTCGCCGCGCCCACCGCCGGCTCGTGCGGCATTTTGCCCGCCGCCGTACTCTCGGTTCAGGCCGCGCGCAATTTGCCCGAGCGCGCATGTGTGCTTTCGCTTTTTACCGCGTCGGCCGTGGGCATGGTAATCGCAGGCAACGCCTCCATCTCCGGCGCGCAGGGCGGCTGTCAGGCCGAATGCGGCAGCGCGGCCGCCATGGCCGCCGCCGCGCTGGTAGAGCTGTGCGGCGGCACGCCGCCGCAGGTGGGGCACGCCGTCTCCATCGCGCTGGGCAATGTACTGGGCCTTGTGTGCGACCCGGTGGCCGGCCTTGTGGAGATCCCCTGCATTTACCGCAACGCCTCCGGCGTGGCCGGCGCGCTGGTGGCGGCGCAGCTGGCGCTGGCCGGCGTGCAAAGCCCCATCCCCGCCGACGAGGCCATCCTTGCCATGAAGCGCGTGGGAGACGCCATGCCGCAATCGCTGCGCGAAACGGCCGAGGGCGGCCTTGCCGCTACCCCCACCGGACGCCGCCTGCACGAGTGGGTGTTCGGCGCGCCCCCGCAAAGCCCCTCGTCGCCTTGCCCGCCGGGCTGCGCCTGCCGCTGAGGATGGGCCGCCTTTTCCAAAAGGCGCCGTCGGTCGTGTGCCGTTAAGGAGCTTTGGATATCGTTTACAAAATGTTCGCGTTTCAGGCATCTGCGGTACAAACTGCTTTTTTGCATTTTTTCGCCGTTTCCCTGCCCCTGCCAGTGTCAAATTTCTGTTTTTTTCATACAATGGGGCAAAGGGGTGTTATGCATATGCAACAGCGGGAACTTGATTTCTTTCTGGGGGCACTTTCGCCCACAGGCTTCGCAAGCTACTATACGCAGCTTGTCAAGGACGTGAATACGCAATCTCCGGCGCTGCTGAAGGCCGGCCCGGGCTGCGGCAAATCCACACTGCTTCACCGCGTGGCCGAACATCTTGAACAGCTGAAAGAGACGGTGGAATTGATCCACTGCTCGGCAGACCCGGATTCTCTCGACGGCGTGATCTGCGCAGAGCGTGGGTTTTCAGCCGTGGATGCCACGCCGCCGCACGCGCTGGAACCGGTGTATCCCATTGTGTTTGAGGATATTGTTTCGCTGTACCGAGCGGTGGACCGGCAAAAGCTGCAGCAGCACCGGGAAGAGCTTGTCGCCCTCTTTCGTCAGCACAAGGCGCTGACAGAGCGCGCCACACGCTATATCACGGCTGCGGGCAGCCTGCTGCAGGACAGCATGCGAGTGGCGCTTTCCTGTACAAACACCGAAAAAGCCCGCGCCTTTGCCGGAGCGTTGGCGCACCGGTATCTGCCGCCGGCCGAAGGCGCGGGGCGCGAGGAGGTGCGGCTGCTAAGCGCGCTTACCCCGCGCGGCCTGTGCTTTTACCGCGAGACGATTCCAAAGCTGGCCGATACCGTTGTTGTGCTGGACGATGAATACGGCGCCGCCAGCCGCATTCTGCTTTACACGCTGCGCGGCCTTGCACTGGAGCGCGGATACAGCATCATCACCTGTTACTGCTCCATGAGTCCCTTCGAAAAAATCGAGCATCTTTTTGTCCCTGCCCTGCGGCTTTGCTTTGCCACAGGCAATTCCTGGCATCCTGTCTCTTTGCCGGGGCAGCGCACCATCCACTGTACGCGCTTTTGCAGCAGGGAGGGCCTGCGGCTGCGCCGCCAGCGCCTGCGCTTTAACAAAAAAGCCGCGCAGGAACTTTTTGCACAAGCGGTGTGCGTGCTGCAGGAGGCCAAAGCCTGCCACGACGGCATTGAGGAATTCTACAAGGATGCGACAGACTTTTCCTTTCTGGAAAAAGCGTACCAATACCTAATCGGCACCATCCGGCAGGATCCCTCCTGACGGGAGAGGCTGTTTCTCAAAAGCATTCCAAAAAACACTCAAACACGCAACGCCGCCCCGGCGTGCTTTGCAGATCCGCAAAAGGCCGGAGCTGCAAACCGTCGGGGCATTCCGTTTAGATTGCGTTTCTTGCCAGAACGCATCAAAAATGCGCAAGAATCGCCATGTATTTTCCGCGGTACCCCATGGACAAAAATCTTTTTATCCCCTAAAATTGTATTTTTAGAGGTATGCCGTTTTTCAAAAGATTTTCGGAATATAACAGGAAAGGATTGGATCCACTCATGCAGGAACGTTCGTTCACCGCAAAGATCCGGGAGCTTTTCTCCGCGCACGATATGACGCAGGGCGAGCCATGGAAGCGTATTTTGGAGTTTGCCGTTCCCATGCTCATTGGCAATCTTGCCCAACAGCTTTACAATACGGCCGATTCCATCATCGTGGGCCGCTATGTGGGCGATAATGCCTTGGCCGCCGTCGGCAGCGCCTCGCCGATTTTAAATCTGCTGCTGGCTCTGTTTGTAGGGGTATCCACCGGTGTCGGCATTTTGGTGGCGCAGCGCTTCGGCGCAAAAGACCGGGAGCAGCTTTCCGTCGTAATCGGGAACTGCATTTCTTTGTGCGCCATCGTCTCTCTTGCCACCATGCTCATCGGCCTTGTGATTACGCGGCCGATGCTGGTGCTGCTCAGCACGCCGGATTCGATCATCGATTGGTGTGCAAGCTATCTGATCATTTATTTTCTCGGCATTGCGGGCTTTGCCTATTACAACATCCTGTCCGGCGTGCTGCGCGGCATGGGCGACAGCCTTTCGGCGCTTTTATTCCTGCTGATCGCTGCTGGGCTGAACGTAGGGCTGGATCTGTGGTTTGTGGCCGGGCTGAACATGGGCGTGGCGGGCGTAGCGCTGGCCACGGTGCTGGCGCAGACGATCTCTGCCCTGCTGTGCCTATGGAAAATGATGCGCATGCGCGATATTTTTGATCTGAAGCTCTCTTACATCCGTCCGCGGATGGTACCCATCCGCAACATCATCCGCATTGGCCTGCCCTCCGGTATTACGCAGGCGATTTTCTCCTCGGCCATGATGGTGGTGCAGTCGCTGACCAACAGCTTTGGTGAAATGGTGATCGCCTGCAACGTGATCGTAATGCGCGTGGACGGCTTTGCCATGATGCCAAACTTCACCTTCGGCCAGACCATGACAACGTATACCGGGCAAAACATCGGCGCGCGCCGGCTGGATCGGGTGCATCAGGGCGCCGTGCAGGGCACGGCCATTGCCGTGGGCGTATCGGCTGTGCTGACGGGGCTGATCCTTTTGTTCGGCCGCCAGCTGATGGGCCTGTTCACACAGACAGAGGATCTGATCGTACTCAGCATGCGCATGATGTCCATTTTAGCGGTGGGCTACATCGCGGTATCCATTACGCAAAGCCTTTCCGGCGTGATGCGCGGTGCGGGCGATACGATGACCCCGATGTGGATCTCGCTGATTACTACCGTCATTCTGCGTGTTCCCACCGCCTACGGCCTTGTGTATCTGTCGCGCAGCGAGGAATATCCCAACGGCCGGCCGGAGGCCCTGTTCGTCTCCATGCTCGTTGCATGGATTCTGGGCATGGTGATCACGATCATTGCCTACCGCTTCAGCAAATGGCGCAAGCGCATGGCGCAGGAAGAGGCCGCCGCAGCCTGAGTGCAGGCGTGCAGTGCTCTTTATCGGGTAAACATCACGCCGCAGCGGCAAAGCCGGGCCCCGGCTTTGCCGCATTTTTGCCGCTTGCTGCGCGATTTTGCCGTGCGCCGTGTAATTCTGCTGCACCCTGTGCAATTTTACCGTTTGCCGCGCAATTTTACCGCGTATTCTGCGATTCTACCGGCAGCGCTCTGCGATTCTACCGGCAGTCGATTGCATTTTAAGGCCATTTGCGCTATGATGAAGCCATCCGATGAATTTTGATGGGAGGGCAGCTGATGGATTTGCAAAAGACAGGGCAGCTCATCCGCCGACGGCGCGAGGCGCGTGGGATCACGCAAAAGGCGCTGGCAGAAGCGCTGCATGTTACGGATAAAGCTGTTTCAAAATGGGAACGCTGCCTGAGCTGCCCCGATGTCGCCCTGCTGGAGCCGCTCGCCGGGCAGCTGGGCATTTCGGTAGCAGAACTGCTGCAGGGAGAACTGCTGCAGGGAGAACTGCTGCAGGGAGAACCGCTGCAGGGAGAGCCGCTGCAGGCAAGCGCGATGCCGGAAAAGCAAAACGAACCGCTCCGAAAAATGGGCAGCCCGGATGACAGCGCCGGCCGCTGCACAGAGCATTTTGCAGGGCCGCGGCATTGTACCCCGCACGCCCTGCAGCGGCTTGCGTTTTGTACCTGCCTGCTGCTGTTTTCGGCAGCCGGCTGTATTTGTATTCTCTGTGACCTTGCTGTTTTTGGCACGTTGACGTGGTCGCGTTATCCCATTGCTGCGCTTATTTTTACAGGGGTCGTCCTTTCTCCGCTGCTGCACCGTGGGGCAAAGGGGATCCGAAGCTGCTTGATCTTGCTTTCCCTGGCGATCGTTCCCTTTCTGTTTGCCCTTGCGGCGTTTTTGCAAAGACCCCCGCTCTTTTTGCCAATCGGGCTGCGCATGGCTGCGGTTGGCCTTGCCTTTTTCTGGAGCGTCTATTGGGTACTGCATCTGTTGGCACGGCGCAGGATGCTTGCCCTCGCGCTGTGCACTCTGCTGGCCGCTTTTGTGTGCGTCGCAGTGGATCTTATCCTCTCTCGTCTCATCCAAACACCCTTTTTAGACGGATGGGATCTTTTTACAATCGCCGTATTTCTCTGCGCGGCGGCGTTTTTTCTGTGGCTGGACCAAAAAACGCGTATGCCGCACCGGTATGCCGAAAGCACTGGGAAAACGCGCTGAAATACCCGCAGATACACCGCACCACACAGGGGCGCCCCATGGCGCTGGCCCTGTGCGGTGTTGCTTTTGTTATTTGCAGGCGTGCTCCCCACAGCCATGGCTGCCGCAGGTATGCGCTTCTTCTCTGTGTTCGTGCGCGTGATGGTCGCAGTGCACGTCCGGATCGTAGGCAAGCGTGCCCGCAAGCAGCGCTTTTACAGCTTCGTCGGCCTCGCCGCTCACACCGCCATACAACCGAATGCCCGCCTCTGCCAGAGCCGTGCGCGCACCGCCGCCAATGCCGCCGCAGATGAGCGCATCCACCCGCTGCGCCGCAAGAAAGCCCGCAAGCGCGCCGTGTCCGCTGTCGCCCGTCGGCACAACCGCGGCAGAAAGCACCGCGCCGTTTTCCGCATCATACAGTTTAAAGGCGGCAGTGTGGCCAAAGTGCTGAAAGATCATTCCATTTTCATAGGTTACGGCAATTCTCATTATTGTTTTGCTCCTTTTTTCATTGTATGCGGTGAAAGCCGCCCCAAAACCGATGCTGCCGGGCAAAGTGATCCCGGCGCTCCGGTTTTATGCGTTTTTATCATTGTACCACAGCGCGCGCATATCGTAAAGGGTCCCGCGCCTTTTGCGCAGAGCGCGGCACTTTTGTGGTGCAGAGACAGAGCATTTTCTGATTGAAAAAAGCAAAGCTGTATGCTACACTAAATTCATGCCTTAGGCAGATCCTCGAAGGAGAGATACATGTATGAGCCAATGGAACGAGCTTATCGAGTTTTGCAGAGAATGTCCCGTTTATATCCAGACGCACAATTTTCCAGATCCGGATGCCATCGCCTCGGCATATGGCCTGCAAAAGCTGATGGAGATGTATGGCATTCGGGCCAGACTCTGCTACGACGGAAAAATCGATAAATTGAGCGCCTCCAAAATGCTGAACGCCTTTCATCTTACCATGTCGCCCTACGAAAGTCTTGCGAAGTACATGCATAAAACAGATCGGATCATCTGTGTGGATACACAAAAGCACGCCGGAAACACAACCGATTTTATCGGAGACGAGGTTTCCTGTATCGACCATCACCCCACGTATGTTCCCATCAACTATCACTATCAGGATATTCGCATCACCGGAGCCTGCTCCACACTCATTGCGGAGTATTACGCCCGGCTGGGGATAGAGCCGGACAGGGATGTTGCAACGGCACTGCTCTACGGCATCAAAATGGATACGCTGCACTTTACAAGAGGCGTCACCGAACTGGACATTCAGATGTTTGCATTCCTGTTTCCCCGTATCGATCCGCAGAAACTTGCTGATCTGGAACGCAACAATATGGAATTTGCCGATTTGAAGGCATATGGCGCCGCGATCGAAAACATTGAGCTATACGACACGGTCGGCTTTTCGAGCATTCCCTTTTCCTGCCCGGATGCGCTGATCGCGGTTGTTGCCGATTTCATCCTTGCACTGATTGAAGTAGATGTGGCGATCGTATATTGCTTTCGGGACGACGGCGTTAAGTTTTCCGTTCGCTCGGAGGATCCGTCCGTTCACGCCGGGAACCTGCTGCATGAAGCCCTGAAGGAGACAGGATCCGGCGGCGGCCACGCCTCCATGGGCGGCGGGCTGATTGGTCGAGCCCGCATCCCGGAGCTGGGGCACTATCCAGAGGATACCATCCGGGATCTGTTTCTAAACGTTCTGGCAAAGCAGGCGCAGAGCTGACAGGCATATCACGCCGAAAAGCACGCCTTCGCCGGGGCGCTTGCCGTTTTTGCCGCAGAGCCCGCCGATTTTCTTTTTGTTTTCTTGCGAAAAGCCGCAAAACATGCTACGCTTAAAGCAGCAATACACATTCCGCCGCATCCGCCTTGTGCGCGGCGGGCAATAGGAGGCGCATCAAATGCAGATCCGTGAATCATCCGAGGACTATCTGGAAAGCATCCTGATCTTAAAGGAGCGCAAGGGGTTTGTCCGTTCGATCGACATTGCCAATGAAATGGATTTTACAAAGGCCAGCGTGAGCATTGCGATGAAAAAGCTGCGGGAAAACGGCTATATTGCAGTGGACGCCGAGGGGCTTATCACGCTGACGCCCGCCGGGGAAAAGATCGCCTCCAACATCTACGGCCGCCACAAACTGCTGACAAAATTTTTTGTGCGGCTGGGCGTAAACGAAGAAACCGCCGCCGCAGACGCCTGCAAAGTGGAGCACGATTTGAGCGAGGAAACCTACGAAAAGCTGTTGCAGTATGCCGAAGCGCTTTTTGAAGCAACCGACGCGTAAAAGGGCGGTTCATACAGGGGCCGGAGAAACACGTTTCTCCGGCCCCTGTTTTTGGGATGAAATTATCGCTTGATATCGTAGTTCATGTTCATCAAATTGCGAATGGACGCCACGTCATCGGTGATATTTCCATCGCCGTGGATCGTATGCTTGATTACACTGCTGGCCACGGCAAAGTTTATCATATCCATCGGTTTATAGTGGTTCATCATGGCATAGATCAGGCCGCTGGCAAAGGCGTCTCCGCCGCCCACCCGATCCAGAATATTGAAGGTGAAGCACTTGCTCTCGAACGTATGGCCCTGGTACCACATATAGGCCATCAGGCTGTTCTCGCTGCCGCTGTGGGCATAGCGCACATGACGGGCAATGCATTTGAGGTTGGGATACCGTTCCACAAAGGCCTGAAACACCTCGTCCTGCTGTTCGTAGCTGGGCTGCAGGGGCACGCCGTCCTTCCAATCTCCCTTTCCGTGGTCTTCCTCGTCGCGCCAAAGATGATACGGCTCAATGCCAAGCAGCACATCCACATAGGGCAGGCATTGCGTGCAGTAATCGCGGGCCTGCTCCCATGTCCAAAGCTTTGAGCGAAAGTTGCCGTCGAAGCTGACGGTAAGGCCCTTCTCTTTGGCTTTTACAAGACATTCCAGAACAAATTCGGCGCAGCTGGGCGAAAGCGCCGGCGTGATGCCACTGAGGTGGAGCCAGTTGAAGCCCTCCATCAGCGCGTCCAGATCTACCTTTGTAAAATCGTACTCCGTGATGGCACTGTGCTGACGGTCGTAGGTTACTTTACTGGGACGGATGCCATAGCCGGTTTCCAGATAATAAGTACCCAGCCGATGGGTAGGGGTCTCCTCCTGTGTGGAGAGAATGACGGGCGTACAATGCACATCGTTCGAGCGAAGCATGCGCACAGCGCTTTTGCCCAAAGAATTGTTGGGAACCACGCTGAAAAACGTGCTGTCGATGCCCAGATTGGCCAGAGCCAGAGCAATGTTTGCCTCGCTGCCGCCATAGCTGGCCTCAAAGCTGTTTGCCACACGGATCTTGCCATAGTTCGGCGGGGTAAGGCGAAGCATAATCTCGCCGATGGTAATGAATTTTTGCCCGGTTTGCCCCTGAAGCAAAGGATTTGAATGCTGCATGGCGGTTCCTCCCTGCAAGGTTTATTTACTGTAAGGATACGGCATTGCACCGGCAATGTCAAGACGGAGATCGGGAGCACAGAGGATCTGATCGCGGACGCGGCGGGAGGCCGGGCGCGTCCGGCGCGCAAAGCCATCTGAGAAAATCTGAAACGGGAAAACCTCCTTCATCTTTACGCAGCACCCCAATCGGCCAGCCGCGTCAACAAAAAAACGACGGCCAGCAAAACGGGCTGATGCAGCAGATAAACGATCAGGCTGTGCCGGCCCAGCCATTCCAGCAGCGGGCAGATCCTTTTGCCGCGCAGCCATTCCTCCGCGCGCGGGCGCAAAAAGCGCCAGAAAAACATCCCCGTCCAGAACAAAAACAGCCACGGCAGAATGGGAAAATAATCTGCCGAATAAAAGCCCGGCCCCGGAAAGCCCAAAAAGAACAGCGCCGGCGATCGGTACAGCCCGCGCGGCAGCGTGGCACAAAACGCTCCAAAGTCCACGGTTCCTCTGGGAACGCCGCGCAAAAGCAAAAACAGCGCAAAGCAGCCAGCCGCTGCCGGCAGTGACGGAAGCTTTTCCAGTATACGGCGCAGCAGCGCCGTGATCAAAATCGACGCGCCGATCAGATGCAGCACGCCGAACAGGATCTGTTCCGACGGCATTACAAGCAGCGTAACGGCCGTAAGCAGCATACCGCAGCCAAATACCAGCGCGGCGCGCCGCAGCGGGCGCCGGCCATAGGGGAAAACCGCGCCCGCCACAAGCAGAAACGTCCAGCAAATGGCCTGCTGCCATCCGCGCGCATAGTCCGTTTGTACAAACCACCCGGCAGGGCGGCCAAAAACCGAAACCCAATCATAAACGCCGTGATAAGCGATCATATTCACCAGCGCAAAGCCGCGCAGCGCGTCAAACAGCCGGATGCGCCGGTTTAAAGCGTCTGCCATCATGCGCCTCTTACAGGGACGGCGTTACGTGAATTGCGCCATAATTGCGCACATTCAGCACATGGCAGGCGCCCGCGCCAAACACGTTGTCCATAGCCGCCCGATATTCTTCCAGCAGGCGCGCCGGCACAAACGCCTGGATCGTGCCCGCAAAGCCGCCGCCCTGCAGCCGCCATGCGCCGCAGCCGTTCAGCACCCGCTGCGAGAGCGCCAGCCCAAGGGGGACGCCCTGCTCGCGCGGATTTTTTGCGCTGTACGCATTCTGATTGTACTCGAATGAGGAATGCCCGCCCTCTACGATCAACCGCAGAAAATCTTCAAACCGATCCTCCCGGATGGCCTTGCACAGCGCGCCGGCACGGCTGCTGTCGGCAAAGAAATGCAGCGCGCGCAGCACCGCACGGTCGCCCAGCTTTGCGCGCACGCCCGCAATATCCGCCAAAAGCGCCGTCTCGTCCACCTCCCGCAGAACAGATTTGCCAAAGCAGGCCGCCACAGCCTCCATTTCTTCGCGCACCGCCGCGTATTCGTCGGTGAGGGATGCATGGCTCCCCTTCGTGTCGGTAATGCACAGGCAATAGCCGTGCCTGGCCAGATCGAACGATACCTTTTCCACGATCGGATCGGCCGGATCGCGAAAATCGATCGTAATCACGCTACCGACGCTGCTGGCCGTCTGATCCATCAGGCCGCTGGGCTTTTCAAAAAATACATTTTCGGCATACTGGCTGATCTTGGCGATTTCCACGGCGGAAAAGCAGCCCTCGTTGTATTCGCCGTTGAAAATTGCGCCGATCACGACCTCGAACGCCGCCGAGCTGGAAAGGCCGGAGCCGCGCAGAACATCCGAGGTGGTATACGCGTCAAAGCCGCCCACCTTGCCGCCCTGCCTGGCAATGCCCGCCGCAACCCCGCGGATGAGCGACTGAGAATGCCCCGCCTCTGCCGGAACGGGAAGCAGGTTTGAAAGCTCCACCTCATCGCGCTTCTCAAACCCCTTCGATTTCACACGCACAATATTCTCGTTGTTTTGGGATACCACCGCAATCACGTCCAGGTCCACCGCGCCGGCCATCACCACCCCGTGATTGTGATCGGTGTGATTGCCGCCGATCTCGGTGCGCCCCGGGGCGGAATAGATCTCTGCCGGCCGGTGCGCTCCGTACAGCGCCGCAAATTCCCCCGCCGCTTCGGCATACCGCGCGCGCTGGCGGTCCAGCATCCCTGCCCGGCTGCCATACAGCTTTTCCAGCGCGGTATCCCACGCGCCGCTTTCGATCGATCGCTTCAGCTCTTCTGCCGTTGCCATTCTTTTTCCTCCTTACTCACTCCTGATTCGGGCGCATCGCCGCAAAGCGGCGATGCGCTGTTTGTTTTGTTTCTTGTGTTCCCGCGTTCGCCCCGCCGCCTACGCGGCGTTTTATCGCGTGATAAAAGACCGGGCCCTTTCAAAAAGCACGCGTTCGGACACTTCCCGAAAAAGGTTCATATGGACTTTTGTTGATTCCTCTGCTATAATGTGGTTATGAAAAACCGCATCCGATCCATCACGGTTTTTATTGTATCACACCCCTGCGGCACTTGCAAGAATTCCGGCAGGCCCGCGCCAAATTATTCCCGCGGGCGCTGCCCGCGCACCCGGCAAAAGCATTCCGTTCAAGTATTCCAAAACACAAAACCCGCCGCGGCGGGTTTTCTGGAGGGATCCGAACATGCCCGATACATACAAGCAGTCCTTCAAGCAAACCGACATCGACCATGCCGATTTGTCTGTTTTTAACTGCGGCAAGCAGAGCTGCGAGGGTGGATACACCTGGGGGCCGGGCGTGCGGGATCATTATCTCATCCACTATATCGTCAGCGGCAAGGGTGTGTATACCATCAACCATACCGTATACGAGCTGCGGGCGGGAGACGTTTTTCTGGTAAAGCCCAATCAGCTGATCTCCTATTCCGCCGATCGGGCCGAGCCGTGGGAGTACTATTGGGTGGGCTTCAACGGCGTCGGCGCGAACCGCCTTGTGCGGGAGCTGCCCTTTCGGGAAGAGTGCCCCGTACATCACTGTCAGAATACCGAACGCATCAAAAAAGCCTTGCTGGATATTTTTCTCGCGCGCGGGCCGGAACCCTGCAGCGAGGCGCGCATGGTGGGGCATCTGTATCTGTTTGCCGCCGCGTTGATGCAGGAGGCGCGGCAGCTTGCGCCGCATGCCCTCGATTCCGGCGCGCAGCATGTGCTGAACGCCGTTAAATTTATTCAGTTCAATTACTCGCACGAGATCGGCATCGACGAGATCGCCAGAGCGGTGGGCATCAGCCGCAGCCACCTTTACCGCGTGTTCATCAGCAGCCTGGGGTGCTCGCCCATCGATTATCTCACGCAGTACCGCATCGACGAAGCGTGTGCCCTTTTAAAAAACTCCGCGCTCTCCATCGCGGAGATCGCCGTATCGGTCGGTTTTTTTGATCCGTTCTATTTTTCGCGCGTTTTTAAAAAGAATGTGGGGGTACCGCCCAGCCGATATCTTGCCGGCCTTGCGCAGCAGGCCGGCGAAAAAAGCGACGATCCATCGCTGTAAACAGAGGAGGATCCCGATGCCACTTTTGAAAAATCAGATCGTTCCGCTCACCATCGACACACTCTCAAGCGACGGCAACGGCGTGGGGCGCTTCGACGGCATGGCGGTGTTTGTGCCGTTCACCGCCATAGGCGATGTGCTGGAGGTTCGCATTGTAAAGGTGTGCAAAAGCTATGCCTTTGGCATCATTGCGCGCATCGCTGCGCCCGGTGCGGGCCGCATTCCGGCAGACTGCGCCATCTTCGGCAAATGCGGCGGCTGCTGTTTTTGGCACCTCTCGTACACAACGGAGCTGCAGGCCAAGCAGGGTTTTGTAGAAAACGCGATGCAGCGCATCGGCGGCCTTGCGCTGCCGGTGCAAAAGATCCTTCCCTCGCCGCAGCCCGAGCGATATCGAAACAAGGTGCAATATCCCCTGTTTCGCGCCGATGACGGCAACGTCCGAACCGGCTTTTACGCCAGCCGGAGCCACCGCCCTGTCCCCTGCGCCGATTGCCTTTTGCAGCCGCGGTTATTAAACCAAATAGCCGATACCGTTTGCGAACTTTTAACCCAATACGGTATTTCCGTTTACGACGAGCGCACGCACCGCGGCCTTGCGCGGCATTTGTATCTGCGCCATGCCGCTGCCACGAACCGCGCGCTGGTATGCCTTGTGTGCAACGGGCGCCGGCTGCCGCACGCCGAAGAGTTCTGCGCCGCGCTTTGCGCCGCGCACCCCGAGGTGGAAAGCGTTGTTTTGAACGTAAACACCCAACAGACAAATGTTGTTACCGGTACACAGTGCGTCCCGCTGTTCGGCCCGGGAGTTTTGCGCGATACGCTGCGCGGCGTACCCGTCGCGCTCGATCCCCTGTCGTTTTATCAGGTAAACACCGAAGGCGCAGACCGCCTGTACGGCGTTGCCGCCGCGCTTGCCGCCCCCGGCCCATCGGATACGCTGCTCGATCTTTACTGCGGCGCGGGCGCGATCGGCCTTTCGATGGCGGCGCAGTGCAAGCGGCTGATCGGCGTGGAAATCGTACCGGAGGCGGCGGAAAACGCGCGCCGCGCTGCGACGGAAATGGGCCTTTCGCACGCGGAATTTCTGTGCGCCGACGCGGGCGCCGCCGCCGCAAAGCTGGCGGCGGACGGCCTTTTGCCGGATATCGTGATCCTCGACCCCCCGCGCAAGGGCTGCAGTACCGATACGCTGAACGCCGTGCTGCGCATGGCGCCCCGGCGCATTGTAATGATCAGCTGCAACCCCGCCACCGCCGCACGCGATATCAAATACCTCGCTGCGCAGGGCTATGCCGCCGAGGTGATCCAGCCGGTGGACCTTTTCCCGAGGACAAAGCATGTGGAGACGGTGGTACTGCTTTCCCACAAAAACCCGACAACGTAATTAACGTAAAAGTGGAGTTTGGTGAGGGTGAGGGCAAAGTGCCACTCGATAATATCTCTAACAGAGCCGAAGCATATAAGCCGAAAGAGCGAGTTACCTATAAGTTGATTAAAGAGTATATAGAAGCAAAATACGGCTTCAAAGTACATACCGCATATATTGCAGAAGTAAAGAGAGATTTAGGATTTCCGATGTATGATGCCCCTAATGCGGTAGAGAAATTGAAACAGCCGAGGAAACACCCAACAGCGGAGAAAGTTGAATCTATCAAAGATGCTTTGAAATATTTTGGTGTAATTTGAAAAAGTAAGCGTATCATTTTGAAATAGTGATACGCTTTTCTTGAAGAAATTTCATAGGAGTAGTATGATAAATATGTTCATATTATGATTGTGTGAGGAGGAAAAAATGAAGCGTATTACAGAGATAACAAAGCGTGATATTTTGGACTTATTCCGAAATGGATTAGAGATAGATGAATTTTTTGACACTAAGACAGTTTCCTACCATTACTTGTGCCCTTCCCGGTTTAGAGGACAGTAAAAAAGATAAAAAAACAGAATGAAACGCAGAATATCTCGTTGCAGCTCACTCAGGCGGCGGGATGCTCAGATAAAGCACGCGCAAAGGCGTCCGGAGGACGCCAGCCAATAGAGGAATGCGGACGCAGCGGGTTGTAAAAAGTCTCGATATAGGCAAAGACGTCCGCCATAGCTTGTGCCCTTGAAGCGAAATGGCGCAGATGGACGCA
>Ga0137306_100204_pt2 | contig 33708 bp, 22 predicted proteins | sample Inofroosms_March_FD_97187 | JGI IMG/M metagenome (GOLD analysis project Ga0137306, IMG submission 97187) | Mouse cecal microbial communities from Vienna, Austria - N-Acetylneuraminic and N-Acetylglucosamine D2O microcosms_March | ecosystem: Host-associated > Mammals > Digestive system > Large...
CCCGCCTCACCATCCAGGAGATCATGTACCGCGTGGGCATCTCCAACAAATCCTACTTCTACCGCGAGTTCCAGAAGAAATACGGGCTCACGCCCAAGGAGTACCGCACGAGCCGGTAAGCGGCCGGCCGCGCCGCCGGAAAAGTGTCCTGATCCGCACGAAAGGGGTGTTCATCCGCCCCGTGTGGATCAGGACACTTTTTTTGCCGCGGGTCTCTTGCTCCGCCCGGAGCGATTCCCTACATTTGTACGAACCCGAAGCCGGCGCCGACCGCTCCATCCGGCACGGCACCGCCCGCCCGGGGCCGCATCCGGACGGAGCGCCCCTGTCCGGCGGCTCGAAAACCATTCAACCCCAACCGTTATGAAGCATCTATTGATCGCTCTGCTCGCGGCCTGCCCGGTCGCCATGACCGCCGCGCAGACCCGCCCCGCGACCGACTACGTCGACCCGACGATCGGCACGCGGAGCATGGGCCACGTATTTCCCGGGGCGTGCGTGCCCCACGGGGCCGTGCAGCTGAGCCCCGACACCGAGATGGTGCCCCACAGCATCGACGGCCGCTACCAGCCCGACGCCTACCGCTACTGCGCCGGCTACCAGTGGGACGACCGCACGATCGTGGGCTTCTCGCACACCCACCTGAGCGGCACGGGCCATTCGGACCTGGGCGACATCCTGCTCATGCCCGGGGTGGGGGAGGTGCGCCTCGACCGCGGCACGGCCGACCGGCCCGGGACGGGCTACCGCTCGCGCTTCTCGCACGAGCGGGAGCGCGCCGAGGCGGGATATTACGCCGTGACGCTCGACGACAGCGGCATCCGTGCCGAGCTGACGGCCACCGAGCGCGTGGGTGTGCACCGCTACACCTTCCCCGCGGGCGCGCGGCAGCACGTGGTCGTGGACCTCGACCACGCCATCTACAACTACGAGGGCAAGACGCGCTGGGCCGCCGTGCGCGTGGAGAACGACACGCTGGTGACCGGCTACCGCATCACCAGCGGCTGGGCGCGCACCAACTACACCTACTTCGCCATGAGCTTCTCGCGGCCGATCGCCGACTACGGCTGTCGCGACCGCCGGCCCCTCGACTATCGCGGCGGGTGGGGCAAGTTCGACACCTCGCGCCGCTTCCCCGAACTGGCGGGCCGCAGCCTGGCCCTCTGGTTCGACTTCGGCGATGACCCCGCGCCGCTGGAGGTGCGCGTGGCGCTCTCGGCCGTGGGCACCACGGGGGCGCGGGCCAATCTGGAGGCCGAGGCCGCGGGCTGCACGTTCGACGAGCTGGCCGCGCAGGCGCGCGCCAAATGGGACGAGGCGCTGGGCGCGGTGGAGGCCGAGGGCGACCAAGGGGCGCTGCGCATGCTCTATACGTCGCTCTACCACACGATGATAAACCCCTCGGTCTACCAGGACGTAGACGGCCGCTACCGCGGTCTGGACCATGAGATCCACACGGCCGCCCCGGGGCGCACCAACTACACCGTCTTCTCGCTGTGGGACACCTACCGGGCGCTGCACCCGCTCTTCAATCTGCTGTGGCGCGAGCGCAGCCGCGATCTGGTGGCCTCGATGCTCGACCACTGCGACCAGAGCGTGCACGGCATCCTGCCCGTGTGGTCGCACATGGGCAACGAGAACTGGTGCATGATCGGCTACCACGGGGTCTCGGTCGTGGGCGACGCCCTCGACAAGGGGATCGGCATCGACCCCGGGCGGGCGCTGGAGGCGATGGTGCGCAGCTCCGACTGCGACTACTACGACGGCACGGGCGTCTACAAGGAGCTGGGCTACGTGCCCGTCGATGTCCGCTCGACGGGCTCGTCGATGACGCTCGAGTACGCCTACGACGACTGGGTCGTCTACCGCACGGCGCTCCGCATGGGTCGCGACGACGTGGCCCGGGAGTACCGCCGCCGCGCCCTGAACTACCGCAATGTCTTCGATCCGGCGACGGGCTTCGCGCGGGGCCGCATGAAGGATGGCGGCTGGAAGCCCGATTTCAACCGCTACGACACCCACGGGCAGGGATTCATCGAGGGCAACTCGTGGAACTACTCGATGTACGTGCCCCACGATCCCGACGGGCTCATCGCCCTGATGGGGGGCGACCGACGGTTCACGGCGCGCCTCGACAGCCTCTTCACCGAGTTCCTGCCCGACGAGTACTTCGCCGAGACCGAGGACGTCACGCGCGAGGGGCTGCTGGGCATGTATGTCCACGGCAACGAGCCGAGCCACCACGTGCCCTACCTCTATATGTGGACCTCGCAGCCGTGGAAGACCCAGTACTGGCTGCGCGAGATCATGGACCGCATGTACCGCCCCGAGGTCGACGGGCTGTGCGGCAACGACGACTGCGGCCAGATGTCGGCATGGTACATCTTCACCGCCATGGGCTTCTATCCCGTATGCCCGGGCTCGGACCAGTATGTGCTCGGCGCGCCCTACCTGCCCCGCATGAAGGTGCGGCTGGGCGAGGGGGCGTGGCTGGAGATCCGGGCCCCCGGCGTCTCGTCGAAGAACCGCTACGTGCACGGCGTGCGCCTCAACGGCCGCCCCTGGACGAAGGCCTACCTCACCTACGACGATCTGAGGCAGGGCGGCGTGCTGGAGTTCGACATGCGCCCGACGCCCGACCGCCGGCGCCGCTTCCGCGGCGAGGAGCGCCCCTACTCGCTCAGCGCCGAACTTTAAACCCGCTTACGAGAACTTCAACCCTCCCACGATGAAACGACTTCTGGCAGCGATATGCTGCGCGGCCGCCCTCGCGGCGCAGGCCGCCGATCGCAAGATCGACTACGTGCGGCCGCTCGCAGGCACCGACGGCTTCGGCAACGTCTACCCCGGGGCGCAGGTGCCCTTCGGCGGCATACAGATCAGCCCCGACACCGACGACGACTATTACGACGCCGCGGCGGGCTACAAATATGCCCGCCCGACGATCATGGGCTTCTCGCTCAACCACCTGAGCGGCACGGGCATCCCCGACCTGGGCGACTTCCTCTTCATGCCGGGCGTGGGCGAAATACGCCTCGACGCCGGCACGCACGACGACCCCGACGCCGGCTACCGCTCGCGCTACAGCCACGACGAGGAGTGGTGCTCGCCCGCCTATTACGGCGTGCGGCTGGCGGACAGCGGCGTGAAGGCCGAGATGACGGCCGCCGCGTGCAGCGGCATCCTCCGCTTCACCTACCCCGAGGCCGACGACGCCTTCATCCTGCTCGACATGGACCACACGCTGTGGTGGAAGTGCCGCTGGTCGAACCTGCGGCTCGAAGACGAGCGCACGATCTCGGGCTACAAGCTCGTGCAGGGGTGGGGCGCCGAGCGCCACGTCTACTTCCGTGCCGAGTTCTCGGTGCCGCTGGCCGACTTCGGCATCATGCAGAACGGCAAGCGCGTATGCTACGACACGTCGCGCTTCCGCAGCGACCGCGAGGCGTGGGGCACGGGGCTGCGCTTCTGGGTGCGCTTCGCCACGCGGGCCGACGAGCAGGTGACCGTGCGCGTGGCCATCTCGTCGGTCGACCCCGAGGGGGCGCGGGGCAACCTGCGCGAGATCGAGGGCCTGACTTTCGACGAGGTGCGCAGCCGGGGCGAGCAGGCGTGGGAGCGCGAGCTCGCGCGCTTCGAGGTCGAGGGTCCGCAGCGGACGCGGGAGACCTTCTACACCTCGGTCTACCGCTGCTTCCTCTCTCCGTTCCTCTTCCAGGACGCCGACGGGCGCTTCCGCCAGCACGACAAGAGCATCGGGCGCGCCGAGGGGTTCACCAACTACACCACCTTCTCGCTGTGGGACACCTACCGCGCCTACCACCCGCTGATGAACCTCGTGCGCCCCGATCTGGCGGCCGACTGGGCCGCCTCGATGCTGGCGCACTACGACCGCAGCGCGGAGCGCATGCTGCCCGTGTGGTCGTTCTACGGCAACGAGACCTGGTGCATGATCGGCTATCACGCCGTGTCGGTGCTCGCCGACATGATCGTCAAGCAGATTCCGGGCATCGACCGCGAGCGGGCCTTCGAGGCGATGAAGCGCACGGCGACCAACCCCCGCTACGACTGTCTGGGAGATTATGCCGAGCTGGGGTGGGTGCCTTTCGACAAGGAGCGCGAGTCGGTGTCGAAGACCCTCGAGTACGCCTACGACGACTTCTGCATCGCCCAGGCGGCCCGTGCGCTCGGCCGGCAGGAGGATTGCGACTACTTCCTGCGCCGCTCGCTCTCGTACCGCAACCTGATCGACCCCGAGACGCGCTTCATGCGCGGGCGCGACAGCCGGGGACGCTGGCGCACCCCCTTCGCGCCGGTCGCCTACCAGGGGCCCGGCTCGGTGCACGGCTGGGGCGACATCACGGAGGGATTCACGCTGCAATATACGTGGTACGTACCCCACGACGTGGCGGGCCACATCGAGCGCGTGGGCCGCGCGCTCTACGAGCGGCGCCTCGACTCGCTCTTCGTGACCGAGCTGCCCGACGACATCCCGGGCGCCCACGACATCCAGGGGCGCATCGGCGCCTACTGGCACGGCAACGAGCCCTGCCACCACATCGTCTACCTCTACAACTACCTCGGCCAGCCGTGGAAGTGCCAGCAGTGGGTGCGCCGCATCTCGGACTCCTTCTACGGCAACGAGCCGGGGTCGCTGAGCGGCAACGACGACTGCGGACAGATGTCGGCGTGGTATCTTTTCAACACCATGGGATTCTACCCGACGGCGCCGTCGAGCAACGTCTACAACATCGGCTCGCCGACGGTCGAGGGGGTGGCGGTGCACCTCTCGGGCGGAGGGACGATACGCGTGACGACCGAGAACTGGAGCCCCGAGAACCTCTACGTCCGCCGCATGTATGTCGACGGGCGCGAGTGGGACAAGTCCTACATCGCCTACGACGACATCCGCCGCGGCGCGCACATCCACTTCGTGATGAGCCCGCGCCCGGCCCGCCGGCGTGCCGTGTCCGAGGCGGCCATCCCGCCCTCGCTTTCGGTGCCGCGGCAGCGATGATAAACCGATTCGAACAACGTAACCCAGACATGCCATGAAACATCTGATTGCGGCCCTTGCGGCCCTCGCGATCGGCTCCTGCGACCGGGAGCCGCTGCGCAACGTCGCCGAGCTGGGCGACGACGACCCCTCGACGGCCTGCGCCGTGCCGGCGGGCGAACCCTTCAGGGTCCTCTTCGACGGCTTCGAGGCCCCGATGCGCAACTACGAAGTATTCTCGTCGGGCGGGGCCCCGGCGTCGGATCCCGCCGGGTGGGTGCTCTGCGGCTCGCACGACGGCCGCCGCTGGGTCGAGCTCGACCGCCGCGAGGGCGCCTCGTTCTGCTCTCGCTTCCAGCCCCTCGCGGGGCGGATCGCCCAACCCTCCGACTATGCGGCCTACCGGCTGGAGTTCTTCCCGCAGTCGGGCGCCGACACGGTGGCCGTGGGCGAGGTCCGCTTCCGCGACCGCGACCGCGAGGCCGGGTGGAGCGCCTTCGTCTATCCCGAAGTGCGCTTCGAGGTGCTCTCGCCCGAGACCGAAGGGGCGGCGATCTACGCCCGTCTGGTGCAGCGGCCCGACGACTACATCCGCCACCACGCCCGCAAGGTGGCCGAAGAGCTCTTCTACTCGGCCGCCGACACGATGAACGCCGTGGGGCGCATCGACTACACGCTCAGCGACTACGAGGGCGTATCGGCCAAGTCGGGCACCCCGGCCGCCACGTCGATCGTCTACAGCACGCGCCACATCGAGCGCTCGGCCGTCGAGTCGCTCGCCAAGCTCGACTACGAGACGCGCGGCGTGCTCTTCCACGAGCTGGTCCACGCCTACCAGTTCGAGCCCAGGGGCATCGGCACCTACTCGACCAACCGCGAGTTCTGGGCCTGCATCGAGGGGCTGGCCGACGCCGTGCGCGCCCAGGCGGGCTACTTCGACGCGGAGGCGCTGCGCCGCCCGGGCGGACACTGGCTCGACGGATACCGCACCACGGGATTCTTCCTGCAGTGGCTCACCACGCTGCGTCCCGACGCGCTGCGCGAGTTCCACGTCACGGTGCGCGACCTCGAGCCGTGGAGCTTCGACGGCGCCATGCGCGCGATGTTCGGCCCCGAGCGGGGTATCGAGCGCATGTGGGCCGAGTATCAGGAGTTCCTCGCCGCGGAGCAGGCCGGGGCGGAGCGGCAGATGCAGGCGGAGCGGCAGGCCGGGGCGCAGGCGGAACAGCGGGCGCAGGCTGCCGGCCGGTAGCCGCCGGCTCTCCGGCGGCACGGAAAAAGGGTGCCCGAGCTTCGGCCCGGGCACCCTTTTCTCATGTGCGTGCGGTGCGGCGTCAGTACATGTTGTCGTACATCGATTGCGACTTGTCGTACTTCAGGTCGGAGAGCGAACCGGCCTTGACGCCGATGTTGAAGCTCCAGCTGCGGTGGTAGCCGAAGGGGATCCACGAGAAGGACATCTGCCAGCAGTGCAGATCGCGCGAGATGGAGATCGACGAAGTGGTGAGCTTGTTGCGCTGGATGTCGTAGCCGCCCTGGAAGGTGATGCCGGTCTTGGGGGTGAGGTTGATCGACCCGTTGAAGCCCACCGTCTGGGTGATGTTCTTGCGGTAGCCCGTCGTGCCGTTGTTGACGTAGTTGATCGAGTAGTTGACCGCGTAGTTGAAGCTGACGTTCCACGGCAGCGAGAAGTCGTAGTAGCTCTGGGCCATGTATTGTCGCCGGAGTACCGGGTCGAGGCTCCCGTAGGGGTCGTGAAAGGGGTTCTGGTACTCGGGCGGGATGCTCGTGATGTCGTTGGCCGCGGGCGTCGAACGGTCCTTGCGCGACTGGAACGAGTAGCCGAACGACCACCCCGTGGAGACCAGACGGCCCGGGAAGAAGAGCTTGTTGTAGCGCCGCCCCTCGGGCGAGACGCGGTAGGGGTCCAGCGTGGCCGAGAGGTTGAGGCCGAAGTTGTTGAAGAGCGTCGTGCGCAGCGACAACGAGATGTTGGATAGACCCATCGAGTCGGCCAGGAAGTTGTAGGAGCCCCGGATGCTGAAATCGTCGATGAGCTTGATCTTCTTCATGCCCGAGGTGTCGCGCTTGGAGAGCACCTTCATCTCGAGGTTCTGCGAGAGCGAGAAGTTGAGCGACATCGACTTGCCCGAGCTCGGCACCCCGTAGGCGTTGACGGCGTAGGGCGAGTAGGTGGTCGTGCGGCCCGTGGAGTCGGTCTGGCGCGTGCGGTAGTAGCCGTAGCGCGGGTCGCCGAAGTCGGGGGCGAACGAGAAGCCGATCGAGGGGGTCAGCACGTGGCGGATGGCCTGGATCTTGCGGTCCTTGCGCCGCTTCGTGAGGTCGTACATGCCGTAGAGCGTCGTCGAGGTCGAGACGCTGGCGTTGTAGTTGTAGAGGCGGTAGAAGCCGTATTCGGCGGGCAGCGTGTCGGTGCGGTTGGTCACGGGGTTCCACTCGAAGTCGACGCGCTTGAAGTACCACTTCTCGTTGTAGTTGAACGACGGCGAGACGTTGATGTAGTTGAACAGGTTGAACGAGGCCGAGACGGGCAGCGTGTGCTCGATGCCGTTCTTCATGTTGTCGAGCGTCTCGCGCGAGAAGATGCGGTCCTCGGTGGTGGTCACCGAGTTGGTCATCTTGGCCGTGTACTGCATGGAGATCTTCTCGTACCACCGCTCCTTGCCCATGCGCTCGCGGCGCTTGAACGGGTAGACGCGCGAGACGTTGAAGACCACGTTGGGAAGCGTCACCGAAAGGCTCTTGTTCTGCGAGTTCTGCGACACGGCCATGTTGGCCGAGAGCGAGAAGGGGGTGCCGGCCCAGTTCTTCGACCAGGCGATCGACGAGTTGGTCTGCGTGGCCAGGATGTCGTTGAGGTTGGTGGCCGAGTAGCGGCTGTAGCCGCTCGTGGCGAAGTTGACCGATGCCGAGAAGGTCGAGCCGGGGTTGGCCTTCGGGTCCTGCGAGTGCGACCACTGGATGCGGAAGTTGCTCTGCTTGAGGTAGTCGGGCTCGCCCTTCTCGCCGGTCTTCACGTTCGAGTACTGCATGTTGAAGCTGCCGCTGTACTTGTAGCGCTTGATGTAGCGCGAGGCGGCCGAGGCCTCCCACGACCCGAGCGTGTAGAAGCCGCCGCGCAGCGCCAGGTCGGCGTGGTCGCCCAGCGTGAAGTAATAGCCCATGTCGCGCAGGAAGAAGCCCTTGCTGTACTCCTCGCCGTAGGAGGGCATCAGAAGTCCCGACTTGGGGCCCGTGCTGATGGGGAAGAAGCCGCCCGGGATGCCCAGGAAGTAGATAGGCACGTCCTCGATGACCAGGTAGGCCGGACCCGTGACGACCTTCTTGCCCGGAATCACCTTGGCCTTGGTCATCGCCATGTAGAAGTGGGGGTGGTCCGTTTCGTCGCAGGTGGTGTATTTGCCGTCCTCGATGTTGACCGTGTTGTCGGGGAGCTTCTTCACGCTGCCGCCGATGAGCCACCCCTCGCCCTGCTGCGTGGCCACGCCCTTGATCTTGGCCTTGTTCGAGTCGAGGTTGTAGGCGATCGTGTCCATCTGGTAGGCCGCGTCGCCCTCGGTGAACTCGGGCTTGGTCACGCGCGGCTCGCCGTCGAGCGTGTCGGCCTTGCCGTAGGCGTAGATCATCTTGTCGGCCATGTCGATGCGCATGTAGTCGGCCTTCAGACGGCGGTTCTGGTAGGTCACCTCGCCCTGGTTGTAGATGTAGACCCGGCGGTTGCGCACGTCGTAGACCAGCGAGTCGGAGTTCTTGCCCGTGATGGGGGCGTCGAGCAGCGGGCGCGCCTTGCGCGGGGTGCGCGGCCGTGCGACGGAGTCGCGGCGCAGCGTGTCGGCGACGACAGCGGTCGTGTCGGCGGGTTGCGTGCCCGCGGCGGTCGTGTCGGATGCTTCGGGTGCGGCGGGGGTGCGGCGTCGGGCGCGGAGGCGCCCGGTGCGGCGACGCTCGCGCGCCGAGGGGCCGAGGTCGTCGGTCGCGGGCAGCTCGCGCAGCGTGTCGGCGGGCGGGGCGAGCGAATCGCGAATCGCGGCCGCGCGCAGGGAGTCGTCGGGCGCCGACGCCGCGGCGACCATGCCGGTGAAGAGCGCCGCGAGGAGCGCCGAAAGGAGATATTTCGGGTGAAGTCTGTCCAAAATTCCAAAAAAAACAGTACCTTTGCCGACAAGTCGGCAAAACGGATCGGGGCTGCGTCGGCGGCTCTCACCCGTCGCGCCAGGCCCCGGCAAAGATAGACAAAAAATTACACATAGAGCAATTCTCCACCACTATTATGCGCGCACGTACCCTCCTCGCATCCGCTTTGGCGGCCCTGCTACTCGCACTGCCGGCCGCCCGGGCGGCGGCGTCCGCTCCGGGCATCGGGGTGGTGGTGCTCGATGCCGGACACGGCGGCAAGTTCCCCGGGGCGCACTACGGCGGGGTCTACGAGAAGGACTTGACGCTGAAGGTGGCCCTGAAGCTGGGGGCGATGATCGAGGCCGAGATGCCGGGCGTCGAGGTGGTGTATACGCGAAAGAGCGACAAGGCGTTGGCCGCCGATCTGGCAGGCGATTTGCAGGCCCGGGCCGATATAGCCAACCGCGCCGAGGGCGACCTCTTCCTCTCGATTCACGTCAACGCCTCGCGCAGCACGGCGGCCTACGGCGTGGAGACGCTGGTGATGGGCGAGAGCCCCAAGGAGACGCGCTACAACGAGAACGCCCTGTTCGAGAACAACCGCGACGACCTGATCGACATGTCGGACGAGCGCACGGCGGCCATCGTGCGGGCCTACATCCAGAACCTGCAGTTCACCTACGGCCAGTACAGCCAGGCGCTGGCGCGCTGCATACAGAACAGCTACGTGCGCGCCGGACGCCACTCGCGCGGGGTGAAGCCCCAGCTGCTGCGCGTGCTCTACGCCACCGACATGCCCAGCGTGCTGACCGAGATCGGCTTCCTCTCCAACGCCAAGGAGGCCGCCTACCTCAAGTCGGAGAAGGGGCAGACGGAGATCGCCCGGGCGCTGCTGCGCGCCGTGAAGGAGTACTCCGACTACGTGGCCCGCTGCCGCACGGCCGAGGAGGGTGAGGAGGCGGCGCTGCCCGACGCAGGGCAGGGTCAGGAGGCGTCGGATGCCGGGGAGGCTGCCGGGAAGAGCGCCGGGGAGACGGCCGCGCCGCAGGGCGGCAAGCAGAAGGCCGGGGCCAAGGAGGCAGGCAAGCAGAAGACCGAGGCGGCCGAGGCGGCCGGGGCCAAGCCGGATGGCAAGCAGACCGCGGCCAAGCAGGGCGGCAAGAGGGCGCCGGTGCGCTACGCCGTGCAGGTGCTGGCTTCGTCGAAGCCCGTGGCGCTCGGCTCGTCGCAGTTCGGCCCCTACCGCGGCAAGGTGAAGCAGTACAGATCGGAGGGGAGGCTCTCCTACAAATACTGCGTGGGCGATTACGCCGCGCGCGACGAGGCGCAGCGCCAGCTCAAGAGCGTGCGCCGGAGCTTCCCCGACGCCTTCGTGGTGGCGTGCCGCGACGGGCGCATCGTGAAAGAAAAATAAGACAGTGAAGGATATGAAACGAGAGATCAAGATCGGCCTCTTCGCGCTGGCGATGCTGGCGGCGGCGTGGGCCGGAATCCGGTTCCTGAAGGGCTTCGACCTCTTCAGCCGTAACATCGAATACTACGCCCGCTACGACCGCATCGACGGCGTGCAGGCGGCCTCGCCCATCATGATGCGCGGCGTGAAGATCGGATCCGTCACGGGCATCGACTTCGACCCCGGGCGCAGCGAGGGTGTGGTGCTCCACCTCACGGTGGCCAAGCGCTACCGCATACCCTCCGACTCGGAGGCCAAGATCGTGAGCGACGGCCTGCTGGGCGGCAAGGCCGTGGAGCTGGTCTACGGTAGGTCGGAGCGTATGCTCGTGGCGGGCGACACGCTGCTGTCGGGGCGCGACCGCGACCTGATGGACATGGCGGGTTCGGAGCTCGACTTCTTCAAGCAGAAGTTCGCGCTGCTCACCGCCGACCTGTCGCGCACGCTGGGCAACCTCAACGCGCTGATGGAGACCAACGCCCGCAGCATCGCCGGGACGATGGCCAACCTCGACCGCATGACGGGCGACATGGCCGACGTCATGCGCGCCGAGCGCGAGAACCTCAAGCGGGCGGCCGAGGGGCTGGCGACCTTCTCCGAGACGCTGGGGGCCAATGCGGGCCGCGTGGACAGCATCGTGGGCGATCTGCACACGCTCACCTCGTCGCTGGCCGAGCAGCGCGTGGCCGAGCGCCTCGCGGCGACGGTCGACGAGCTGAACGACGTGCTGGAGAAGCTCGACGGCGACGAGGGCACCATGGGGCGCCTGATGAACGACCCGGCGCTCTACGAGTCGCTCACCCGCACGTCGGACAACCTGGGCGCGCTGTTGGCCGACTTCAAGCAGTATCCCGCGCGATACGTCCACCTCTCGCTCTTCGGGCGCAACCCCGAGAAGATGAAGGAGCGGGCCGACCGCAAGGCCGCACGCGAGGCGGCCAGGGCGTCGCGCGATTCGTTGAAGCGGGCCCAGGAGTGACCCGCGGCGGGGCGGCGGAGACGCCGCTCCGCGGTTTTTTCGGACGTTTATGATCTATCCCCCGACATTCGAACAGAAAATAGGCTTCGACCGCCTGCGCGAGCAGGTGGCCGAGCGATGCACCATGCGCGCCGCACGCGAGCGGCTCGCCGCACACGGCTTCTCGACCTCGCCGAGCGAGATCGTCGGGCGGCAGACGCTGGCCGACGAGATGCGCCAGCTGGTGATGATGGAGCACGACTTCCCCGGCGGCGACTATCCCGACATCGACACGGTGGTGGCCAAGCTGCGCGTCGAGGGGGCCTTCCTCGACGTGGAGGAGGCGGTGACGCTGCGCCGCGCGCTGGCCGCCGTGGGCGGCATAGTCGCCTTCATCTCGGCCCGCGAGGGGCGCTACCCCGAGCTCTGGCGCCTGACGCGCGGCGTGGAGGCGTTCCCGCAGATCGTCGCGCGCATCGACTCGATCGTCGACGATCTGGGCGCCGTGCGCGACAACGCCTCGCCGGCGCTGGCCGAGATCCGCCGCGCGATACGCGAGCGCGAGGGGCAGGCGGCCAAGCGGTTGCAGGCCGTGCTGCAGGCGGCCAAGAGCGCCGGAATCGTCGAGGCCGACGCACAGCTGTCGGTGCGCGACGGCAAGACGGTGATCCCCGTATCGGCGGCCAACAAGCGCAAGCTCAACGGATTCATCCACGACGAGTCGGCCACGGGCCGCACCTTCTACGTCGAGCCGGTGGAGGTGGTGGAGCTCAACAACGAGCTGCGCGAGCTCGAATACGCCGAGCGGCGCGAGATCGTGCGCATACTCACCGAGCTGACCGAAGAGATCCGCCCCGACGCCGGGCTCATAGCCGCCTCGGGCGACTACCTGGCCGAGATAGACATGCTCCGCGCCAAGGGGCGCTGGGCGCTGGAGAACGACTGCGTGAAGCCCATACTCTCGGACGACGACCGCCTGGTGCTGCGCCGCGCGCGCCACCCGCTGCTGCAGCAGACGCTCCGTGCGCAGGGGCGCGAGATCGTCCCGCTCGACATGCAGCTCGACGCCCGCAAGCGCATACTGGTGATCTCGGGCCCCAACGCCGGCGGCAAGTCGGTGTGCCTGAAGACCACGGGTATCGTGCAGTATATGTTCCAGTGCGGCTTCCCGGTGCCCGTGGCCGAAAACTCCGAGCTGCCCCTATTCGGCTCGATATTCCTCGACATCGGCGACGAGCAGTCGATGGACAACGACCTGTCGACCTACTCGTCGCACCTGCTCAACATGAAGCATACGCTGGCCGGCGCCTCGCCCCGGACGCTCGTCTTGATCGACGAGTTCGGATCGGGCACCGAGCCGGTGATCGGCGGGGCCATAGCCGAGGCGATCCTCGAGCGGCTGATCGAGCGGGGGTGCTACGGCGTCATCACCACCCACTACGCCAACATCAAATACTACGCCGCGTCGAACGACGGCGTGGCCAACGGCGCCATGACCTTCGACGTGCAGCAGATACGGCCGCTCTTCCGGCTCGAAATGGGCAAGCCCGGCAGCTCGTTCGCCGTGGAGATCGCCCGCAAGATCGGCCTACCCGAGGAGATCATCCGCGCGGCGAGCGAGAAGGCCGGGTCGGACCATATAAACCTCGAGAAGCAGCTGCGCGAGATCGCGCGCGACAAGCGCTACTGGGAGCAGAAGCGCGACCGCATACGCCTCGCGGACCGCAAGGTCGAGGAACTGGAGCAGAGCTACGCCGAGCAGTTGCAGAAGATCCGCACGGAGCGGCAGGAGATCCTGAAGCGGGCCCGCGAGGAGGCGCAGCGGCTCATAGCCGACGCCAACCGGCAGATCGAGAACACGATCAAGACCATCCGCGAGGCGCAGGCCGAGAAGGAGCTCACGCGCCTGGCGCGCCGCGAGCTGGACGACTTCCGCGAGCGGGCCGAGCGCGCGGCCGCCGAGCGGGAGCGCGAGGCCGAGGTGGCGCGCGAGATCGAGCGCATAGAGCGGCGGCGCCAGCGGCGCGCCGAGCGCAAGGCGCAGCAGGGCGAAGTCGCGCCGGCGAAGGCCGAGGCGCCCCGCCCGCGCGAGGTGGAGGCGGGGTCGAAGGTCCGCATGGCGGGCCAGGAGATGGTGGGTGTCGTGCAGTCGGTCAAGGGCAAGCGTGCGACGGTGGCCTTCGGGCAGATACTCACCACGGTCGACCGGGCGCTGCTCACCGTGGTCTCGAACAACGAATACCGCGAGGCGACGCGCCCCCAGACGGCGCACACGGTGGTGTCGGTCGACATCTCGGAGCGCAAGCTCCGCTTCCGCGACCGCATCGATGTGCGCGGCATGCGCGCCTCGGAGGCGCTCGAAGCGGTGCAGGACCTGGTGGACGACGCCCTGATGGTGGGCGTGGGGTCGGTGACGATCCTCCACGGCAAGGGCACCGGCGCGCTCAAGGAGGAGATCCGCCGTTACCTGCGCACCGTGCCCGAGGTGGTGAGCGCCGTGGACGAGCACGCCGATCGCGGCGGTGCGGGAATCACGATCGTGACGCTCGCGGAGTAAGTTGAAAATTGAAAGTGGACAATTGAAAATTTCCGGCAGCCCGCGGCCGGCGGGGCGCCGCCGAGCCTGCGGACCGAAAATAGTATGGGAGCCATGACGGCTCCGCAGGGATAAAAGCCATACGATGAAATACAGTCTTTCGCAGATCGCCGCCCTTTGCGACGGCCGTTTTTCGGGCGCGGACACGGAGGTGTGCTCCGTGGTGACCGACAGCCGCTCGCTCACGTGCGAGCTCGGCACCCGCCCGCTGTTCGTGGCCATGAGGGGCGCCAACCACGACTCGCACGACTTCATCGCGCAGATGCGCGCGCGCGGCGTCAGGGCGTTCCTCGTCGAGCGGCCGGTGGAGGAGGCGCCCGGCTGCGGCTATGTGGTGGTGGCGGACGCCATAGAGGCGTTGCAGAAGCTGGCCGCCTACCACCGCGCGCAGTTCCGAGGCACGGTGGTGGGCATCACCGGGTCGAACGGCAAGACCGTCATCAAGGAGTGGATCGCCGAGGAGTTGCCCGCGGGGGTGAAGTGCTACCGCTCGCCCAAGAGCTACAATTCGCAGCTGGGCGTGCCCCTCTCGGTGCTGATGCTGGAGGGCGACGAGCAGCTGGCGCTCTTCGAGGCGGGCATATCGCGCCCGGGCGAGATGGAGCGGCTGGAGCGGATCATCCGTCCCGACGTGGCGCTCTTCACCTCGATAGGCGATGCGCATCAGGAGTACTTCCGCGATCTGGAGCAGAAGTGCGCGGAGAAGCTGCTGCTGGCCCGCAACGCCCGGACGATCGTCTACCACAGCGGCTACGCCCCGCTGGGGCGCATGATCGAAGAGCGCTTCGCCGGCAGGCGCCTCTACGATGCGGCGGCGCAGCCCGCCGTGGCGGAGGCGGCGGTGGGCAACGAGGCGTCGCGCCGCAATGCGCAGGTCGTCGAGGCCTTCTGCGCGGCGATGGGCTTTCCGCAGCCCGCATTCACGGCGCCCCCCTCGCTGGCCATGCGGCTGGAGGTGAAGGACGGCATCAACGACTCTGTGCTCATCAACGACGCCTACAGCCTCGATCTCAACTCGCTGGCGCTTGCCCTCGACTACCTCCACACGGTGGCGCTCGGGCGGCGCAAGACGCTCGTCCTCTCGGACGTGGCCCAGAGCGGCCTGTCGGACGACGACCTCTACGCCCGCGTGGCGGGCATGGTCGAGCGCGCCGGGATCGACCGCCTGGTGGGCATCGGGCAAAAACTGGGCCGCTACGCCGCGCTGTTCGCCTGCACGAAGGAGCTCTACGCCACCACGGACGAGTGCATCGCCCGCCTGGGGCGCGACGCCGTGGCCGGGCGTGCCGTGCTGCTCAAAGGGGCGCGCGACTTCCGCTTCGAGAAGCTGGCGCACGCCCTCGCGCGCAAGAGCCACACCACGGTGCTGGAGGTCGACCTCGACGCCATGACCCACAACCTCAACCGCTTCCGCTCGCGCCTGACCTTCGGCACACGGCTCGTGGCGATGGTCAAGGCCGGGTCTTACGGCACGGGCGACTTCGAGGTGGCGCAGCTGCTCCAGCACCAGGGGGTCGACTACCTCGCGGTGGCCTTCGCCGACGAGGGGGTGCTGCTGCGCGAGCGGGGGATCACCATGCCTGTGGTGGTGCTCAACGCCGACGCCGACAGCTTCGACCAGATGATCGCCAACCGCCTCGAGCCCGAGATATACAGCTTCCACTCGCTGCGGGCCTTCGCTGCGGCCGCGGCCCATGCGGGCGAGAGCCGCTATCCGATCCACGTGAAGCTCGACACGGGCATGCACCGCCTGGGCTTCGTGGAGGAGGAGATCGGCGCGCTCGGCGCGCTGCTGCCGACGATGCCCGAGGTGCAGGCGGCGACCGTATTCTCGCACCTCAACTGCTCGGACATGCCCGAGGAGGACGACTATACGCGCGCGCAGATCGCCCGCTTCGACCGCATGTCGGGGCAGCTGGCGGCGGCGCTCCCTTACCGCGTGCTGCGCCACACGGCCAACTCGGCGGCCATCGACCGCTTCCCCGAGACGCAGTTCGACATGTGCCGCCTGGGGCTGGGGCTCTACGGCTTCGGCTGGCGCCACGACTCGGGGCTGCGGCCCGTGGCGACGCTCCGCACGCGCATCGTGCAGATCAAGCACCTGAAGGCGGGCGACGCGGTGGGGTACGGACGCGCGGGGCGGCTCGGGCGCGACACGGTGACGGCGACCGTGCCCGTGGGCTATGCCGACGGGCTGGACCGCCACCTGGGCTGCGGCCGCTGGTCGATGCTCGTGGCCGGGCGGCAGGCGCCCATCGTGGGGCGCATCTGCATGGACAGCTGCATGATAGACATCACGGACATACCCGGCGTCGAGGAGGGCGACGAGGCGGTGATCTTCTCGCCCCGGCCGGGCAACGACCCCGAGGCGATGGCCGAGGTGCTGGGGACGATACCCTACGAGATCCTGACGTCGGTCGCGGGGCGGGTGAAGAGGATTTACCTCAAGGAGTAAGTGGTTAAGTGAGAAGTAAAAAGTAATTAAGTAAAAAGTAGTAAGTAAGCGGCTGCCGGTTCGGACCGCAGCCAGCGGAGGGGCGCCGAGCCTGCGGGCGAGGAGAGCGGCCCTCCGCCGGGGGTGGCTGCGGGCCGCTGCGAAAACGACGTGAAGATATTATGCAACAAGGTACACTATATCTGATACCTTGTCCGATTGCGGACGAAACGGCGCCGTGGGAGGTGCTGCCGGCGGCCAACAGGGCCGTGATGGAGGGGCTCGACTACTTCATCGTGGAGAATACGCGCACGGCGCGCCGCTTTCTGGCGAAGGCCGGCATCGGGCCGATCGACACGCTGGAGTTCCGCGAGCTGAACGAGCATACGGTGGCCGGGAGCGCCGTGGAGGAGCTGGTGGCGCCGCTCGCCGCGGGCCGCTCGGCCGGCGTCATCTCCGAAGCGGGGGTGCCGGGCGTGGCCGATCCCGGGGCGCTGGTGGTCGAGGCGTGCCACCGCCGCGGGATCCGCGTGGTGCCGCTGGTGGGCCCCTCGTCGATCCTGCTGGCGGTGATGGCCTCGGGGCTCAACGGCCAGTCGTTCGCCTTCAACGGCTATCTGCCCGTGAAACCCGCCGAGCGGGCGCAGGCGATCCGCCGCTACGAACGCCGCGCGCAGAGCGAGGGGCAGACGCAGCTATTCATCGAGGCCCCCTACCGCAACGCCAAGCTTCTGGAGGAGCTGCTGCGCACGCTCGCGCCCGCCACGCGGCTGGGCGTGGCCGTCGACCTGACGGCCCCTGCGGAGCGCATCGAGGTGCGCACGGTGGCCGAGTGGCGCCGTGCGCCGCTGCCCGAGCTGCACAAGCGGCCGGCGATCTTCCTCGTCGGCGCCTGACGGCGCGGGGGGCTGGTATGCAATTTGACGCATTAGGTGCGGAAAATACGAAAAACAACGAGATATGAAAAAGGAAAAAGCTTACAACGAGCAGGTTAACGAGGCGCGCGAGGCCGATCCGGCAGCCGCCGACGCGCCCCACGGAGCGCCCGCGGGTGACACAATGGCAGAAGAGGCGGCCGACGCATCTGACACAATGGCAGACGAGGCGCTGTCGGTCGAGGAGGCCGTAGCGACGGCCGTGGCCGAGTGGCGGGACAAGTTCGTGCGCCTGCAGGCCGAGTTCGACAACTACCGCAAGCGGACGCTGCGTGAGAAGATGGAGCTCGTCGAGACGGGCGGCCGCGACGTGCTGCTGGCCATGCTCCCCGTGCGCGACGACGTGGAGCGCGCGCTCGACGCGATGGCCAAGAGCGACGACATCGAGGCGCTGCGCGAGGGCGTGCGCCTGATCGCCCAGAAGTTTACCGAGGCGCTGCGCCAGCGTGGCGTGGTGGAGATCGAGGTCAAGGACCGCCCGTTCGACGCCGAAGAGGCAGAGGCCGTGGCGCGCTTCGCCGCGGGCGAGGAGCGCCGCGGGCGGGTGATCGACGTGGTGCAGACCGGCTACCGCCTGGGCGACAAGGTGCTGCGCTATGCTAAAGTGGTTGTAGGAGAGTAAGACAATGGCAGAAAAAAGGGACTACTACGAGGTGCTGGGCGTCGGGAAGAACGCCAACGCCGACGAAATCAAGAAGGCCTACCGCAAGGCGGCCATCAAATACCACCCCGACAAGAACCCCGGCGACAAGGAGGCCGAGGAGAAGTTCAAGGAGGCCGCCGAGGCCTACGACGTGCTGTCGAATCCCGACAAGCGGGCCCGCTACGACCAGTTCGGCCATGCGGGCATGGGCGGCGCCGCGGGCGGCGGTGCCGGAGGTTTCGGAGGATTCGGCGGCGGATTCTCCATGGAGGACATCTTCTCGCAGTTCGGCGACATATTCGGCGGACACTTCGGCGGCGGATTCCGCTCGTCGGGCGGCGGCCAGCGCGTCAACCGCGGGTCGGACATCCGCATCAAGGTGCGCCTGACGCTGCAGGAGATCGCCGCGGGGGTCACCAAGAAGCTCAAGATCGCCAAGACGGTGGCCTGCGACAAGTGCGGCGGCTCGGGGGCCAAGGACAGCGGCTCCTACGCAACCTGCTCGACCTGCAACGGTTCGGGATATGTCGTGCGCGTGGAGAACACCTTCTTCGGGCGCATGCAGACCCAGGGCGTCTGCCCCGCGTGCGGCGGCTCGGGCAAGGTGATCTCCGACCCCTGCGACAAGTGCCGCGGCGAGGGAACGCTGCGCGGCGACGAGGTGGTGGAGATCGCCATCCCGGCCGGAGTGGGCGAGGGGATGATCCTCACCGTCTCGGGCAAGGGCAACGCCGCGCGCCACGGAGGCGTGAACGGCGACTTGCAGGTGGTCATCGAGGAGGAGCCGCATCCCGAGCTGGTGCGCGATGGCAACGACCTGATCCACAATCTCAATATCACGGTGACGACGGCCCTGCTGGGCGGCACCGTGGAGGTGCCGACCGTCGACGGGCGCGCCAAGATCAAGATCGCCCCGGGCACCCATGCCGGCAAGGTGCTGCGCCTGGGCGGCAAGGGCCTGCCCGAGGTCAACGGCTACGGCCGCGGCGACGAGCTGGTGGTGGTCGACATCACCATCCCCTCGAAGCTCACGGCCGAGGAGCGGCGTCTGGTGGAGCAGCTGGCCGCGATGCCCTCGTTCGAGAAGGCCGAGTCGGTGAAGAACCAGAACATCTTCGAGCGCATGAAGAGCTTCTTCCGGTAGAGCGGGCGGAGGCCGAAGAAAAAAGTCCGGAGGAAGCTCCGGGCTTTTTTTCGAAATTTTCGTAACTTTACCCCAAATAACCGCGACTATGTTAGGTTTCACGCCATTCAAGCGGCACGCCAACCGCTTCAACTACGTCCCCCGCTACTACGACCCCGAGAAGGAGGCGCGCGAACAGCGCCGCGCCGAGCTGCGGGGCGAGCGCTCGGAGGACGCCGACCGCGAGTACCGCCCCGGGCAGTATATCCGCACGCAGCGCGATGCACGCGCCGCCCACCGCGCCGAGCGGGCCGGCAAGGACCGCATGCGGATATGGAAGATGGCGGCGGGCGCCGTCGTGGTGCTGCTGTTCATCTATATGCTCTACCCGCGTCTGGCCGATCTGTTCATCCGCGCCCAGCAGGGCGCCGCAGCCGAGGCCGCCGCCGCGGCCTCGACCTCGACCGAGGGTGCGGCCGACGGGGCGCGCGACATATGGGAGATCTCCGAGACGGAGTGGCAGGCGCAGCCCATAACCATAGTTCCCAACGATTACGAGGAGGAGTAGGATGGCCGATCGCATTCGTCTGCTGCCCGAGATCGTCGCCAACCAGATCGCTGCGGGCGAGGTGGTGAACCGCCCCTCGTCGGTGGTCAAGGAGATGATGGAGAACGCCATAGATGCCGGCGCGCAGCGCGTGAAGGTCAACTTCCGCGACGGGGGCAAGGAGCTCATACAGATCGTCGACGACGGCTGCGGCATGTCGCCCATCGACGCGCGCCTGGCCTTCGACCGCCACGCCACGAGCAAGATCCGCTCGGTGGAGGACATCTATGCGCTGAGCACCTTCGGATTCCGCGGCGAGGCGCTGGCCTCGATCGCCGCCGTGGCGCAGGTCGAGCTGCTCACGCGCCAGCAGGGCGACGAGGTGGGCACGGCGACCCGCATCAACGGCGGGCAGTTCGTCTCGCAGGAGCCTGCGGCGTGCCCCGTGGGGTCGCAGTTCTTCGTGCGCAACCTCTTCTACAACGTGCCGGCGCGCCGCCGCTTCCTCGACAAGAGCACCGCGTCGGCATCGCAGATCAAGGCCGAGTTCCAGCGCGTGGCGCTGTGCAACCCCCGCGTGGCGTTCGAGCTCTATGCCAACGACGCGCCCCTCTACCGCCTGGAGGCCGCGTCGGCCGCGGGGCGCATCGTCGACGTGGTGGGGCGCCACATCAAGCAGAACCTGCTGGAGGTGGGCGCCGACACCTCGATCGCCTCGGTGGCGGGGTTCATCGGCCGCCCGGCGGCCGCCAAGCGGCGCAACACGGAGCAGTATCTGTTCGTCAACGGCCGCTACTTCAAGAGCGCCTACCTCTCGAGCGCCATCCTGAAGGCCTACGAGAAACTCATACCCGAGGGGGCGCAGCCCTCCTACTTCCTCTACCTCACGCTCGACCCCGAGCGCATCGACGTGAACGTCCATCCGCAGAAGACCGAGGTGAAGTTCGCCGACGAGACGGCCGTGTGGCAGATCGTCAATGCGGCCGTGCGCGAGACGCTGGCCCGCACGGGCGCCGTGCCGATGATGGACTTCGACGACGAGGCGGCCGTGGAGATCCCCGTGCTGGAACGCGGGGCTGTATATGCCGAGCCGCGCGCCACCTCCGACGAGGGCTACAACCCATTCCGCGAGGAGTACATCGACCCCTCGGCGCCCGATCCCAACGTCGACTTCGCGGGCTTCGATATCCCGGCCGCTGGCGGCCGGACCGTGGCCGACCGGGAGGCCGGCGCCGGAGGGTACGAGCCGCAGGGGAGCGGTTCGGGCGGACGGGGCCCGACGGATCGGGCTTCGGCCGGACGGGGGGCTGTCGGGCTGGGTTCTGCCGGGCAGGCCGAAGAGGCGTTCGACGATTTCGTGGGCTTCGGCGGTTTCGGTAGCGGCGGCTTCGGCGCGCTCGCCGACGGCGCTCCGGAGCAGTTCGAGGAGTTCGTGTCGGGCGGCGGGGAGGCCGGCGAAGAGGCCGGGGGGGCCGTATTCGAGGCCTCCGACGCTTTCGGCGCGGCCGGCGGCTCAGATGCTTCCGATGTCTCCGGGGCTTCCGGCGTTTCCGGCGTTTCCGGGGCTTTCGGCGCTTCGGCGCCGGAGAGCGTCCTCGACTTCATCCCCTCGGAGGCGATGACGGAGGGCGGGCAGCGGCTGGAGCTGGCGGGCGGCGAGCCGGTCGTCTTCCGCGATCCGCTGCCGCTGGGCGGCGGCTACGTGGCGGCCCTCGTGGAGGGCCGGCTGGCGGTGGTCGACGTGCGCCGCGCCCGCGAGCGGGTGATCTACGAGGATTGCCTGGCCATGCTGGGCAGCGGCGCGGCGGTGAGCCAGCGGCTGCTCTTCCCCGAGCGCCTGCAGCTCTCCGACGACGAGTACGCCTCGGTCGGGGAGCATGCCGTGGAGCTGGCCGCGCTGGGCTTCGACCTGGAGCTGGCGGGCGACGGCGTGGTGGAGGTGCTGGGCACGCCGGCCGACCAGTCGGCGGATGCCGTCGACCGCCTGCTCTACGACCTCTTGCAGGCCTTCGCCACCCCCGTGTCGCTCGAGGAGCTGCGGCGCGAGCGCATAGCCGCCGCCATGGCCCGCCACGCCGCGAGGGGCGCCCTCGGGACCCTCACGCGCGAGGAGGCCGCGGCGCTGCTCGACCGCCTCGCCGCCACGGGGCACGTGGCATATACGCCCGCCGGCAAGGCGATCTTCGCGCAGATCACCGCCGAAGAGATCCGCCAACGGCTGGGATAACCCTTTGAACACGCAAAAAAAGAGAACGATATGAACGGCAATTACCAGACGCCCCCGGTCGTCAAGAACCTCATCATCATCAACGTGCTGGTCTACATGGCCACCTCGCTGCTGCCCGTGGGCGGGCTGATCGAGCGCTACTGCGCACTCTGGGTGGGGATGCCCTTTTTCCATGCCTACCAGTTCGTCACCTACATGTTCCTGCACGCCGACTTCGAGCACATATTCTTCAACATGTTCGCGCTGTGGATGTTCGGACGGCAGCTGGAGTGGCGTTTCGGACAGCGGCGCTTCCTCGTCTACTACATGGTCTGCGGCGTAGGCGCGGCGCTCATCCAGGCCTCGATCGCCTGGGCCATGGGGCAGCCCATGACCCTCGTGGGGGCGTCGGGCGCCGTGATGGGGCTGCTGCTCGCATTCGGGGTGCTCTATCCCGATGCGGTCATCATGCTGCTCATCCCGCCCGTGCCGATCAAGGCCAAGTGGTTCGTGGCGATCTACGCCGCCATCGAGCTGCTGCTCGGGTGGCGCGGCGCGGGCAACGTGGCCCACTTCGCCCACGTGGGCGGCATGCTGTGGGGGTTGGCACTGCTCTGGTGGTGGCGTCGTCGGGGTCTGATCCGCTTCTGACCATGGCCGAGTACTACGCTGAATACGACCGGCGGCCGCGCCGCCGGCGGACGAGCCTGGCGATGCGCCTGGTCGACGGCATCGTGACGCTGCTCTCGCTCGCCGCCGCCGCGGCGATGATCCTCACCTTCCTGGTGCCGTGGATCGACCCCGGGCGCGTGTGGTTCCTGCCGCTGGTGGGGCTGGCCGCCCCGGTGACCTACGTGGCGACGGTGGTGCTGGCGCTCTGGTGGGTGATCCGCTGGCGGCTCCTGCGCGCCTCGCTGATGATGGCGCTGGTCGTCGGGGGGCTCTTCCGCCTCTCGCTCTACTACAAGCCCGCGATCCGCCGCGTATACGACAACGAGACATTCGGCCGCGGAACCTTCAAGGTGATGACATACAACGTGCGCAGCTTCTACGGCGAGCGCGGCGAGAACAGCGCGGGTGGCGTCCTGCGCCTGATCGCCGAGCAGGAGCCCGACATCGTCTGCCTGCAGGAGTTCAACGCCCGCCTGGCCGAGCGGTCGTCGGAGTATGCCTGGCTGGAGGAGACCTACCAGAGCACCGCCTTCGGCCGTACGCAGGCCCCCGACTCGCTCTACGGTGCGCCGCTGGTGATCCTGAGCAAGTACCGCATCCTGCGCTCGGGCGTGGCGCTCACCCCCTCGGCCTCGGTGTGGGCCGACGTGCTGATGGGGCGCGACACGGTGCGCATTTTCAACAACCACCTGCGCTCGACGGCCATCAAGGCCTCCGACGGCGACTACATCGCCTCGCACCGCTTCCTCTCCGACTCGGCGGGCGAGACGCGCATACGCAGCATGGTGACCCGCCTGCGCGACAACAGCATCCTGCGCGCCGCACAGGTCGACTCGATCTCGGCGGCCATAGCCGCGTCGCGCCCCCAGCGCATCGTCTGCGGCGACTTCAACGACACGCCCGTGTCCTATGTCTACCACCGCATGGCCCGGGGGCTCAACGACGCCTTCCGCGTGTGCGGGTCGGACTACTCGCACACGTTCCGCGGATTCTGGAACATGCTGCGCATCGACTACGTGCTCTCGTCGCCCCAGTTCGAGACGCTCTCCTACGAAGTGCTGCCCGCGACCTGGTCCGACCACCTGCCCGTGGTGGTGCGGCTGCGGCGGACGCAATCGAACAACTGACCCAAAATGAGATAAACCATGATTCTCGACACCCTCGACCGCAGCGCCCGCTACGAGTGTCTGCATCCGCGCCTCGGGCGCGCATTCGAGCTCATCGCCTCCACCGACTGGATGGCGCTGGAGCCCGGTATCCACGAACTGGAAGGGCGCGACATCTTCGTCAACGTGATGGAGCGCGACCTCAAGCAGAAGGCCGAAGCCAAGCTGGAGGTGCACGACGCCTACATCGACATCCAGGTGCTCGTCGACGGCGAGCGCGAGGCCTTCGGCTGGAGTCCCCGCGCGGCGCTCGCCCGGCCGCAGGGCCCCTTCGACACGGAGGCCGACATCCGCTTCTACGACGACGAGCCCCAGACCTACTACACGCTCCTGCCCGGGCAGTTCACGCTGCTGCTGCCCGAGGACGGACACGCCCCGATGGTGGGCGAGGGCCGCGTGCGCAAGATCATCGTGAAGGTGCGCATCTGACGGCGCGCGGGCCCTGCGGGGCCTGCCGACAGACAGGAAAAGCCCCGGGGCGGCCATTGCGGCGCTCCGGGGCTTCTGCGTGGTGTGTCGGGGGCGGTTTGCCGATCTGCCTGCCGGCTCACTTGCCGATGGCGGCGTAGCGCAGCCCTGCGGCCTCGACCTCCGCGCGGTCGAAGATGTTGCGGCCGTCGACAATGATGTCGCCGCGCATCGCGCCGCGCAGGCGCGCCCAGTCGGGCATGCGCAGCTCCTTCCACTCGGTCAGCAGCATCACGGCGTCGGCCCCCTCGGCGGCCTCGTACATCGTGCGTGTGTAGACGATGCGCCCGTCGGCGTCGCCCAGGCGCCGGCGGCACTCCTCCATCGCCACGGGGTCGTAGGCCCGGATGCGGGCCCCCTCGCCGAGCAGGCGGTCGATGGCCACCAGCGCCGGGGCCTCGCGCATGTCGTCGGTCTCGGGCTTGTAGGCCAGGCCCCACAGCGCGACGGTGCGCCCCGCGAGATCGCCCCCCGTCAGCGCGCGCAGCTTCTCCACCGGGAGGCTCTTCTGCCGCTCGTTGACGCGGTCGACGGCCTCGACGACCTCCATCGCGTAGCCGTGCTCGCGCCCCGTGCGGGCCAATGCCTTGACGTCCTTCGGGAAGCACGAGCCCCCGTAGCCGCAGCCGGCGTAGAGGAACTTGTTGCCGATGCGGGCGTCGGAGCCGATGCCCTGGCGCACGCGCTCGACGTCGGCGCCCACAAGGTCGCAGAGGTTGGCGATGTCGTTCATGAAGGAGATGCGCGTGGCCAGCATGGCGTTGGCGGCGTATTTGGTCATCTCGGCCGAGGGGATGTCCATGAACAGCACGCGGAAGTTGTTGATGAGGAAGGGACGGTAGATGCGCGCCATCGTCTTGCGCGCCGCGTCGCTCTCGACGCCCACCACCACGCGGTCGGGCGACATGAAGTCCTTGATCGCCGCCCCCTCCTTCAGAAACTCGGGGTTGGAGGCGACGTCGAAGTCGATCGTCTCGCCGCGCAGGGCCAGCTCCCGCTCGACGGCCGCGCGCACGCGCGCCGCCGTGCCCACGGGCACCGTGCTCTTGATGACCAGCAGCGTCGGGCGGCGGATGAGGCGGCCGAACGTGCGGGCGACCTCCAGCACGTGGCCGAGGTCGGCGGCGCCGTTCTCGTCGGGCGGCGTGCCCACGGCCGTGAAGACCACCTGCACGCGGTCGATGCACCCGGCAAGGTCGGTGATGAAGTGCAGCCGCCCGGCCGCGGCGTTGCGGGCGACCAGGGCCTCGAGCCCCGGCTCGTAGATGGGGATGCGGCCGCAGCGCAGCGCCTCGATCTTCGCCGCATCGGTGTCGACGCAGGTGACGTCGAGCCCCATCTCGGCGAAGCAGGCCCCGGTGACCAGACCCACGTAGCCCGTGCCTACGATGGCGATCTTCATCGCGCGGCCTGCTTGATGTGGGCGGCCAGGGCGCGCGCCAGCGCGTCGCAGCGGCGGCAGTCGTCGTCGGTGGCCCCCTGCTTCATCTCCACCGCCTCGCACACGCACTCCCACTTCATCTGTCCGGCGAACTCGCCCAGGAGGCGCGCCGAGGCGCCGGCCCACGTGAAGGAGCCGAACCAGGCGAAGCGCCGGCGGGGGATGCCCCGCGCGGCGATCAGGTCGAGCAGCTGCCTGACGGGCGGGAAGAGGGCACCGTTGTAGGTGGGGCCGCCCACCACGAGCGTGTCGAAGCGGAAGATGTCGCGCAGCACCTCCGAGGGCTCGGCGTAGGAGAGGTTGTAGACCCGGATGGGGCCCACGCCCTCGGCGGCCAGCGTGCGGGCGATGCGCTCGGCCGCACGCTCCGTGTTGCCGTACATCGAACCGTAGGCCACCACCACGCCCGGCTCGCCCTCGTAGCGGCTCATGCGGTCGTAGAGGTCGACCACGCGCGCCGCCTCGCGCTGCCAGACGGGGCCGTGCGTCGGGCAGATCGTCTCGATCGGAAGGCCTGCGAGCTTCGAGAGCGCCTTCTGCACCGGCGCGCCGTACTTGCCGACGATGGCGGCGTAGTAGCGGCGCATCTCGTCCCAGTAGCGGTCGGGGTCGAGCTCGGAGTCGGTGATGCCGCCGTCGAGGGCGCCGAACGTGCCGAAGGCGTCGCCCGAGAAGAGCACCCGCCGCTCGGGGCACCACGTGACCATCGTCTCGGGCCAGTGGACCATGGGCGTGAGGTGGAACCGGAGCGTGAGGCCCCCGAGGTCGAGCACGTCGCCGTCAGCGACCGTGAGCGTATGGTCCGCGAGGCCGTAGAAGCCCTCGACCATCTGTAGCGTCTTGGCGTTGCCCACGATCCGCATCGAGGGGTAGAGGCGCCGGAGCGCGGCGATTGACGACGAGTGGTCGGGCTCCATGTGGTTGATGACGAGGTAGTCGATCGCGCGGTCGCCGATCTCGCAGCGGATGTTCTCCACCAGGCGGCTGCCGAAGCGCTCCTCTACCGTGTCGACGAGGGCGATGCGCTCGCCCACGACGAGATAGCTGTTGTAGGAGACGCCCTGCGGCAGGGGCCAAAGCCCCTCGAAGCGGGTCGTCGTGCGGTCGTTGACACCCACGTAGCGGATGTCGGGACGGATTTCGGTGATTGACATATGGTGTGTTCTTTATCGTTTTCCCGTCGGCTAAGGTACGAAATTATTTCGGCATATGCGCAGAAAAAGCGGGCCCCTCTGCGCGGGAATCCGGCGACGGGGGCGGCGGGGCGCTTTGCGGGGGCGGGAGGCGGGCGGGGACGGGCGGTCTGCGGATGGGGCGAGAGGTGAGAGACGGGAGGGGCAGGGGCGCCGGTGACGGGAGGCCTGCGGGTGGGGCGGGAGGCGGCGGCCTGCGGGCGCGCCGCCGAGGGACTCGGCCGCAACCGAAAAAGGGCCGGCACCGTGAAGTGCCGACCCTCGGGTTGCGATCCGTAAGCGCTCGCGACGATCGATTAGAGCGGGTTCTGGTCGCCCGCATTGATGTGCGGGTTGCTGTTGAGCTCGATCGACAGCGGAATCTGGTAGGTGAACTCCTTGCCCGCGGGCTTCACGGCCTTGTGGGTGTGGTTGGCCGACGACGAGCGGTCGACGCCTACGTTGAAACGCTTGTTGGTGAAGAACTCGTGGCCCTCGCCCCAGAGCTCGATGCGGCTCTGGAGGAAGATCTCGTCGAGCAGCCCGGCGCCCGTCTTGGTCGACTTGGCGTAGGCAGCGTCGCGCTTCGATACCAGGTCGAAGAGGGTCTGCTGGGCCGCAGCGTCGTTGCCGCCGCGCGCCTCGGCCTCGGCCTTCAGCAGGTAGGCCTCCGCCAGACGCATGTAGACCTCGTCCTGGTAGAAGCTCTGGGTGGCGAACTTGAGGTTGGCGTACTTGGGAATGACCTTGCCCGGAGCCACCTCAAGATCGGCATCCAGGAAGCACTCCTTGCGGTAGTCGGTGGCGGGGATCTGGTCGTAGAGCCGGCTGTCGATGGCCACGTAGCAGGCGTTGCCCAATACGCCGCCGTAGCTGCTGCCGATGACCGACATGAAAGCAGCGAAGGAGCGGTTGCCCAGCGACGTGGCGTCGGCCCAGGTGTAGCCCCATACGGTCTCGGGCAGTGCGGTCGACTGGAAGCCCGACTCGGTGTACTGCTCCTCGTTCATGAGCGAGTAGCCGGCCGTGATGACCGCATCGGCGGCGGCAGCGGCCGTCGCGTAGTCGCCCGTGGTGACGGCCACGCGGGCCAGCACCATGTTGGCGACCGTCTGGTCGATGTCGGAGGTCGACTGCTTGGGGTCGTAGCCGGCGGCCCCGAAGAGCGCGACGGCGGTCTTCAGGTCCTCGGTGATCGTGCTGAACACCTCGGTCGACGGCGTGCGGCCCTTGGCGCCCTCGACGGTCAGGTAGAGGGGTACGCCGGCCTTGTCCTTGCCGCCGTGGAGGTAGTCGTCCTGGTAGACTGCCATCAGGTAGTAGTAGGCCAGTGCACGGTAGGTCAGCGCCTGCGCCTTGTAGACCAGCGCGCGGCCCTCGGCATCCTCGGGGATCAGGTCGAGGATCTGGTTGGCCTGGAAGACGATCTTATAGTAGCAGTACCAGCGGTCGGCCGTGTAGGAGGCGGTCTGCTGGCGCAGGTTCTCGAACATGTACTCGTCGGCGAACCAGTTGGTCAGGTCGCACAGCACCATGTCGTTGCCCTGCATGTCCATGCCGAGGTTCCAGATCATGAAGCCGCGGTCGTTGGTGCCGCCCGAGCGGTTGCCCGTGTGCATGTAGTTGACCGCACCGAGCATCATGGGCTGGAGCACCAGGTCGGCGTCGGTCTTGATGAGCTCCTGCAGCTGCTCGTCGGAGACCTTGTCGCCCGCAGGTGCGGTATCCAGATCGCTCGAGCACGAGGCCGAAAGGAGCGTCGCCGCGGAGGCGATGTATATCAATGCTTTTTTCATAGAATCTCTCTTCGCTTAAATTATAAATTGAGGGTGAGGCCGAACGTGAAGGTCTTGGCCTGCGGGAATCCGAAGCCGTTCTGGCCCGTGTAGCCCGTGCGCGGGTCGAAACCGTCGTGTGCGGTGGTGAAGTAGAGGTTGTCGGCGCTGAAGAAGACGCGCAGCGACTCGAGGCCCATCTTGCGGGTCCAGCGCGACGGCAGCGTGTAGCCCACGTTGAGCGTCTTGAGGCTGAAGTAGGAGGCCTTGCGGTAGAGGGCGTCGACGTTCGATGCCGTGAAGTTCCACGTGCCGCCGAACATCAGCTTGGGGAAGGCGGCCGTCGTGTTGGCCGGGGTCCAGGTGTTGCGCACCAGGTCGTCCGACACGGTGAAGCCCGGACGACCGGCGTCGTAGAGGTTGGCCGAGTTGCCGTCCCACTGGCGGCCGCCGATCTGGTAGGCTGCGGCCACCGTCAGGTCGAAGCCCTTCCAGCGGAAGGTCGTGCGCAGACCGCCCGTCACGTCGGGCAGCGCGTCGCCGATCTCGTACTGGTCGGCTTCGGCGAAGCGATTGGTGGTCTCCTGGCCGATGACGTTGCCCTCGGCGTCGGTCGTGTTCTTCCAGAAGAGCTCGTCGCCCGTCTCGGGATCGACGCCCGCATACTTGAACAGGTAGAGGTTGTAGTAGGACTTGCCCTTGCCGCGCAGGAACGCGCCTGCGATGTAGTCGCCGCCGAGCGCCGGGTTGCCCAGCTCCTCGGGAAAGTCGATCAGGCGGTTGCGGGCGAACGAAGCGTTGACGCCTACGCTCCAGTAGACGCTCTGCGTCTTGACGAGGTCGACGCCCAGGTCGATCTCGAAGCCGCGGTTGCCCAGGATGCCGACATTCTCCAGATGGCTCGACAGACCCGTCGACGAGGGGGTCGGACGGTTCCAGATCAGGTCGTGGGTACGGCGGTTGTAGTAGTCGACCGTACCGTAGACGCGATCCCACAGACGGAAGTCGACGCCGATGTCGACCTGCTTGTTGCGCTCCCACGACAGCTCGCGGTTACCCGTCGACGAGAGGGACAGACCGATCTGACCGTCGGCCTCGCCGATGGCCCACAGGTTGGTGTAGGGATAGGAGCTCGAAATCTGGTTGCCGGCAACGCCGTAGGTGGCGCGCAGCTTGAGGTTGTTGACCCAGTCGGCATCCTCCATGAAGGCCTCGTTGGAGATGTTCCAGGCGGCGCCTACCGACCAGAAGTGGCCCCACTTGTCGTACTTGAAGCGCGACGAACCGTCGTAGCGGTACGAACCCGAGATGAGATAGCGGTCGTCGTAGTTGTAGTTGGCGCGGGCGAAGTAACCCTCGATCGAGGTGACCACGGTGTTCGAGGTCGAACCGTTGCCGTAAACCGTCACGGCGTTGCCCAGTTCGGGAATGCCCGGGTAGAAGACGTCCTTCTTGTAGGCGTTGACGGTACGCTGGTCGGTCTTGCTGAACTCGTGGCCCACGAGCACGTCGATGTGGTGCACGTCGCCGACGGTCTTGTTGTAGGCCAGCATCTGCTGGGTGTTGTAGGAGGTGTAGTTCTGGTTGGACTTCTCCACGATACCGTTGAAGTCGGGATTCGATCCGGAGCCGTACTCGTTGTTGGTGTAGAAGGTATCCATGCGGTAGATGTTGTCCAGCGTGAAGTTGGCCGTGAACTTGAAGTCCTTCAGGAAGACGATCTCACCGTAGAAGTTGGCGTAGAGGTTGTCGCGCACCGAGTTGTTGATGTCGCGGCTGAAGGCCTGCTCGGGGTGTGCGAACTTGTTGAGTTTGCTGAACTGGTCCTGCGTAGGTCCGTAGGGCGAAAGGGTCGTGCCGCCGCCGTTCTCGAACATCTTCGAGCCGTCCTCGTTGTAGCGGATGTTGCCTTCGAGGTCGCGGGCGTAGTAGGGAACCAGCGGGTTCTGCCACATGGTCCAGAGGAAGGCGTTGCCGGTGTTGGCGCCCGAGTAGCCCGGGGCGTCGATGTCGCGGCGCGAGTAGGAGACGTTGGTCCCCACCTTCAGCCACTTGGTGGCCTGGGCGTTGACCGCTGCGCGCGCCGAGTAGCGCTTGAAGCCCGACATGATGACGTAGGAGGGATCCTCCAGGAAGCTGCCCGAGACGTAGTAGTCGATCTTGTCGCTACCGCCGCTCACGCTCAGCGTGTACTCCTGGCGGAAGGGCTTGGTGAAGAGGTAGTCGTCGTAGTTGTCGTGGTAGAGCAGCTGCGCGTTGGGGTTGAGCATGCCCGTCGCGGGATCGATCAGCGTCTCGCCGTCGGGAAGCTTGTAGGTCATGTAGTTGCCCACCATCGGGAAGAGGTTGCGGTAAGCGGTGCCGGCCAGCGCGTCGTGTCCGACGCCCGGGTTGTTGGCTGCTAAGTAGTTGTACAGACCGCCGTAGACATACTCGTAGTAGTCGCCGGGGTTCTGCATCGTCGAGTGCTCGCCCACGCCCTGCTGGTTCCAGCCCCACTTGGCCTCGAAAGTGATGTTGGCCTTCTGGTGGCGGGCACCTTTCTTCGTGGTGACGAAGACCACGCCGTTGGCGGCGCGGGCACCGTAGAGTGCGTTGGCGGCGGCATCTTTCGATACGACGATCGACTCGATGTCGAGCGGGTTGATCGTCGACAGGGCCGACGAGTAGGGTACGCCGTCGACGACGATCAGCGCCGTCTGCGTACCGTTGATCGAACCGATACCGCGGATGACGATCGAAGCGTCGTCGCCGGGCTGGCCGCTCGAGCTGTAGGATTGTACGCCGGCTACCTGGCCCTCGAGGGCGCGCGAAGCCGACGCTACGGTCATCTTTGAGAGCTCCTTGGCCGAAACCGAAGCGATCGAGCCGGTGAAGTCCTTCTTCTTGACCTCGCCGAATGCCGAGATCACTACGTTCTCGATCGCCTGCGAATCCTCGACGAGGACGACATCGATGCGAGTCTTGCCGGCTACGGGGATGCGCTGGGTCTCGTATCCTACGAAGGAGATGACGAGCGTCCCGTTAGCGGGCGCGGCGACCGAGAAGGTACCCTCGGCCGAGGTGGTCATACCCGTCGACGTGCCGTCGACAAGAACGGTCGCGCCGACGATCGGCTGCCCGTCCACGCCGGTAACACTACCCGATACCTGCCGGTTCTGAGACATGGCCGCGGCCACGACGCCCAAAACGGCAACGAACGATAGTACAATCTTTCTTACCATAAGCGTTAAGTTTAATTGGTTTTTTAAAATAAAAAGTTCACTACAAAATAACAATTTAATTTCCGTATTTGCAAATCTATTTATTAAATTTTTTGAGGTAAATTGCTATCGGTGCTCATTTTTTCCTCGGGCGATTACGATTCTTCGAAAGGGCCCCTTTCGGCAATAACAATCCGTAAGCGCGATTTTTTGAGAAAATTTAGCAAAACGGACGTTTCGGGGCTTCCCGGGCCGCCGTTCGCGCACCCGCTTCCGATTCGTAACCGCCTCGCGGCAGGCCGAAGAGCTCCGCGTCAGCCGTTCTGCCCGCCGGCCGCGCGGAGGCGCCCGCGGCAGAGGGGGTCGATGCGCCGCGAGAGGCGCTCGAGCTCCAGGTCGAGCCGCGCGTGGGTGACCGTGGCGTAGATCTGCGTCGTGCGGATATTCTTGTGACCCAAGAGCTTGCTGATGGTCTCGATGGCCACCCCCTGCGAGAGGGTGACGGTCGTGGCGAAGGTGTGGCGCGCCGTGTGGAAGGTCACCCGCTTGGCGATGCCGGCCTGCTCGGCGATCCGTCGCAGGCAGACGTTGCACCAGCCGTTGCCCGGCAGGTCGAAGATCGGCGCGTCGCGCCGGCGGGGCATGTAGCGGCAGAGGATGGCGTAGGGCAGGGCGAAGAGGCGCACGTCGACCTCCGAGCCCGTCTTGCGGCGCGTGGTGCTGATCCAGAATCGGTTGCGCTCCTGGCGGACATTCTCCGGCGTGAGGGCGCACAGATCGACGTAGGAGAGCCCCGTGAAGCAGCTGAAGAGGAAGGCGTCGCGCACGAGCGCCGCGGTCGGATGATCGACGTCGAGCCGTATGAGGCTGTCGATCTCCTGCATGGTGAGGTAGTTGCGCATGACTGACTCGCTGCGCAGCTTGTAGCCGGCGAACAGATCGCAGGCCATGTAGCCGCGGCTGCGGGCCAGCATGAGGATGTGCTTGAGGGCGATCATGTAGATCCACGTCGTATTTTTCTTGAACGAGCGCTCGTGCGAGATGTAGGCGTGGAAGCCCGTGAGGAACTCGGTGTCGAGCTCCTTGAAGAGCAGGTCGCGGCGGTTGTACTTGTCGTGGATGAAATTTTCGAGGTGGATGCAGACGCACCTATATTTATAGTAAGTGGTCATGCTGCGGTTGAGCCCCACCATGCGGCGGAACTCGGCGTTGTGGCGCCGGAAGAAGTCGAGCAGCCGCTCGTTGCGGTGGTCGAGCCCCAGATAGATCTCCTTGACCCGCTGCGGCGTGACGTAGAGCTGCTCGCCCGCCAGCGTGTGGTAGCTGCGCTCGATGCCGTGGCGGATGGCGGCCAGCCGCTCGTTGATGCGCTCGGCCTGGGCGCTGCGCCCCGCGATCCGTCCCGCCCGCACGTCCCATCGCTGCTCCTGCACCGAGAGCTGCGTCGAGAGCTGGACCCTCCGGCCGTTGATCGTGATCCGGCACATGATCGGCAGCTCGCCGTTGCGCAGCGGCGAGCTTCGCTTCACGTAGAAGAGGATTTTGAATGTGTTTCTCATAGCCTGATAACCTTTTTTTGAGGTGAAACATGGCGCTAAAGGTAGCCATTAAGTACCCTCCGAATGGCGCATGATCCGGCCTAAACGGCTTATCGACGCCCCCTTGCCGCGCCCGGCCGGGTCACCGCGCGGTAGCCCGGCGGCAGCGCCGCGGCCGACCCTCGGGCGCCTCTGCGGCTCGCGCTCAACCAGTTGCACCGCAGCGGTAGCGGGCCCCGGATGCG
>Ga0137306_100946_pt1 | contig 33669 bp, 34 predicted proteins | sample Inofroosms_March_FD_97187 | JGI IMG/M metagenome (GOLD analysis project Ga0137306, IMG submission 97187) | Mouse cecal microbial communities from Vienna, Austria - N-Acetylneuraminic and N-Acetylglucosamine D2O microcosms_March | ecosystem: Host-associated > Mammals > Digestive system > Large...
CCGCCCCACCCTCCTGCGGCTGGTAAAGCGCATCGAGGTGGGCGAGAAGTACGAAATCGCCGGGGAGACCCACCGGGACATCAAAATCTACTACAACTTTGTCGGTTATGTGGAACTCTGAAATCTATCCTTCTTTATGCGAGGTTATCTAAGGAAATATTTTTAATGATTATGGATCTGTTCTAATTTTGTCCGATCTACCATACTAGCTGAATCTTCATCCAGATACAAAATCCAATCCGGATGTTCGCGAAGCCTGGTGGCTGGAACTTGATTGGTAATCTCTGCTGCCTCTATCGTCATCTTAATCGCTTCGGCTTTCCGTTTTCCCGGAACTACAGATAAAATCACCCGGCTCTTCATAATTTGATTTACTGTCATAGTAATTGCTCGATCTGGCACATCGTCAATGGTAGCAAACCACCCTTCTCCCATCTGTTGTTTTTTACATCGTTCTTCCAACTCCACCACCATATAGGCTTCCTCTGTATCGAAATCTGCCGGCGGATCGTTGAATGCAATATGACCGTTTTCCCCAATCCCGATAAGTGCCACATCGATAGGTGCCCTCCTCACTTCCTTCGTCAACTGACGCAAATTTTCCTCTACATCATCTTCTCCGTTGACAAAAAAGTATGCTTTCGGATGAACCTTATCAATAAAACGTTCTGTCAAATATTTCCGAAAACTGGCATTGTGAGTGGCAGGCATTCCCACATACTCATCAAGATGGAACATCACCACCTGGTTCCAAGGAGCATCCATCGTTGCTAGAGCATCAAACATTTCAAACTGAGATGCTCCTGTAGATAACAACAGGCGGCATTCTCCTCTCTTTTCTACGGCTTCCTTTATCTGTTTTACCGTCTCCTCAGCAGCTCTCTTTCCCATAAATTTTGCATTTGCGTCAATATATACTTTCATATCTTGCTCCTTTCATTTATTTCCTCATATGCCAAAACTTGACACTTTAATTGCTGTCTGTTACAATAAATCTTAGATATAAATACTGTTCAGTAGGATGGTGCCGTATGGACGAAAAGACAAATACAGCTCACTCAAAATCTGCAACGATTAATGATGTTGCCAAACTTTCCGGAGCTTCCATCGCTACCGTTTCCAGAGTTTTAAGCGGTAGCAACTATCCTGTCAGTGAAGAAATGCGAAAACGTGTCTTAGATGCTACCCATGCGCTTCGATACTCACCGAATCTCTTAGGGCATATGCTGAAATCCAAGACAAATAAGTGTCTAGGCATTATCATCCCTTCCTTTCAGAATCCGTTTTTTATTCAGTTAACTATGGGAATTGAAAATGCCGCAAAATCTCAAGGCTATGTCTCCTTTGTTTTCAGCTCTCAACGGGATACTCACACAGAACAGATGTTGATCTCCCAAATTCAGCAGTTAAAGATTTCCGGTCTGCTGCTCTCAGCTACAGACCATAATCCTGATACCATTAACGCGTTTTTAGACACTGGCGCTAGTGCTGTCATTTTTGAGGCAGACTACTCTTTAGATCCCCGTGCCATCAATGCCACCAGCAATATGGATGAAAACGGATATATTGCCACCTGTCATCTTCTGGAATCCGGCCATAAAAACATTGCTTTTCTTACCACTCCTTTGACAAAGCGTAGCCGTCAGATGGTCAGTAAGGGTTATCATCAGGCCATGGATTTATACCGCATTCCGCCAGAAGATCAGACCGTATTTGAATCTAATTTTGAGCGGGATCTCGATGATGCTCTGTTTGAATTTGAGGCAGGGAAAGAACTGACAAAGCAACTTCTTTCTTCCACCAAAAACTACACTGCCGTAGTGGCGGTAAATGATTTAGTAGCCTGGGGCGTGATCCATCAATTGACCCAAGAAGGGGTCCGGGTCCCCGGAGATATCTCTGTCATCGGAATCGACGACATCCCTCAAGGCATGATGATCAGCCCCACTCTCACATCCATCAGCCAGAGCAGTTATCAGCACGGTTATGATGTCTGCCTGCGCCTGATCGAACGGTTGGAATCTGGAAACATGATTCCTAATGAACGGTGCTACCGGAAGCCAAATCTGATTATTCGGGAATCTACTCGTGTGATTTCTTAGTATTTTAATATAATTCAATCAGCTATCTCAATCTGTGTGCCAAGAAGAAGTAGATCTCCTATCCTTTCTACTTGGCACACTTTTTATCTGGCCAGTTTGCCACACAGACATAAGTCAATGGTTCTACACTTTTACCTTTGATGATATGTTCCACATTCCGCGGAATGTACACCACGCTTCCTGCCTTCACCAAATTCTCCTGTTTATCCAGCCAGACGCTTCCTTCTCCGGAAAGAATCACATAAACCTCTTCCTCATCTGAATGAATTGCTGGTTCTGTTATTTGTTCTTGCTCTATCTGGACACAGTTCACGGCGATGGTTTCACACTCCTCTGGAAAAAAGATCAAACCATCTTCATTCATCAGTCCTCCCAAAGCAGTTCTTGCCAGCTCCATCGTTATCCTCCTTCCTGCCATTTACATCCAATTCGTATTTTCCAGAACATTTTTTGCCGCATCGGGATCCAGATACAGCTTTGCTCCCGCTTTCTTCCGGAGAATGGAAGCCGGACAGAGTTCCTCCACTTCGCCTGTCAGCATATTTTTTATAGCCTCTGCTTTATTCTTTGTAGGAACCACACAAAACATCGCTTTTGCCCGAGTAAGCCCGGGAATCGTTACGGTCAAAGCAGTTTTCGGCACCTGGCTGATGGAAGAAAAGCAGCCATCATTTACCTGCTGCTGTCGGCACTTCTCATCCAGCTCGACCTGTTTTACCAGACGGTTGTCAGAAAAATCCGCCACATCTGGATCATTGAAGGCGAGATGCCCGTTCTCTCCTACTCCAAGGATGCAGATATCTATGGGATGCGAACGAAGAATCCGTTCATATCGCTGACATTCTTCTTCGGGATCGGAATTAGAATCTATGTAAAAAATTTGGCCAAATGGCACTTTCTCGAAAATATGTTCCCGAAGAAAATTCCCAAATTTTTGAGGAGAGTTCTGCGGCAATCCAATATATTCATCCATATGGAAAGCATTGATCCGACTCCAATCAATTTCCGTATCGGAAAGTAGTTCTGCCAGAACTTCATTCTGAGAAGGCGCCGCCGCAAACATCACATTCAATTCCTCTTTTTCCTGAAGGAAAATCTTGATCAGCGATGCCACATCCTGTCCGGATATCCTTCCCATTTCTTCCCGGCTATCCGCCGCATAAATCTGCAATTGATCAATTTTTGAATATTTCATTATCCTATCACGCTCCCTATTTTACTTATGAACCATACACCAAATTTGGTAAAAACAGTACTACATCCGGGAAAAACACCAGAATAGCAAACACCAATAAAACTGCTAAAAAGAACGGAATACTGGCCTTTACATATTCCTCTACCGGACATTCCAAAATTCCGCACACAATATAACAGGCCGTTCCCACAGGAGGCGTCATGACTCCCACTGTGAGTAAGGTTGCCATCATCACCCCAAAATGCACCGGATCCACTCCCGCTTCTTCTATAATAGGAAGAAAAATCGGAGTCAGCAAAAGGGTATTCACATCACTGTCTAAAAACATACCCATCACAAACAACAACAGCAGAATCAATAGCTGCAACAAATAAGGATTATTTGTTACATTTAAGACGGAGTTGCTGATGGCAATCGGCACCTTTTCCATCGTTATCACATAAGAAAAGATTCCCGATAAACACACGATCAAAAGAATAACTCCCGTATCCAAACAGGCATTTCTTAAAGATGTGCGAAACTTCTTCCAGTCTAGCTCTTTATAAACAAATTTTCCTACAATCAGAGCATATACCACGGCAAATGCACCTGCTTCTGAAGGAGTGAACACTCCCATGCGAATCCCCACCAGAAGAATTACCGGAAACAGTAAAGCTGGAAAGGATTCTTTTAACGTTTTTGCCACTTCCTCCTTTGACAAAGGTTCCGTCTGCGAAGCAGGCGGCTCATATTTATGTTTCTTAGCCGTAAGAGCTACGGTAGTCATCAGTGCCACAGACATCAGTATCCCTGGTACGATACCCGCCATAAACAATCTTCCAATGGAAACTCCACCTACATAGCCAAACAAGATCAAACCTAGACTTGGGGGAATAGTCGCAGTAACCAGAGCAGACAAACAGGTAACTGCTGTAGTATATCCTTTGGGATATCCTTTTTTTACCATATCCAGTCCCAGGATTCTGGCCTCCATAGAAGCATCTGCACAGGCAGAACCCGAGATTCCTCCCATCATGGTACTCAAAAGAATATTGATTTGAGCCATGCCGCCCCACATCTTTCGGGTAGCCATCTGAGCCAGTTTTAACAAATATTTGGTGATGCCGGTTTCATTCATCAGATTTCCTGCAAAAATAAAAAATGGCACTGCTAAAAAACTATAAGATTGTGTTTGAGCCACCACCCGCTGTACCGCCACAGAAAAAGGTACCGTTCCACTGATAATAAAATAGGCCACTCCTGCGATACCCACTACAAAAGCAATAGGAACGTTCAACAGTAATAATACAACAAAGGTAATCAGTACAATACTCATACGGTATCCTCCTTTCCCAGCAGTATCTTTACTTGCTGTAGGATTTCTATCATCATGGTAACCGACATAAACACAGATGCAAAAGGCAAGCTGGCAGTGGCCCAGGAATAGCTGATTCCCACGGTCTGAAAGGATCGCTTATAATTGGATCTACAAAGATCAATCCCATACTTTACGAAAAGTATTAAGACCAGCAAAATTAGTAAATTTGTCAACAGTTTGATTCCTGCCTGAACTTTCTTGGGAAAGTTTCTGGTCAATAAATCCACCCCCAAAACCTGTCCGTGGCGCAATGCCATGTCCGCTCCCAAAAAAGCCAGCCATGACAAGAAAAACTGGGATACCTCAACGGTCCAGGATATCGGGTGGCCAATACATCTGCCAATCGCGGTGGCGAAAGCCAAGGTCACAATAATACATAAAATCGCTCCGCAGGACAACTCTTCAATGGTGCAAAAAGTATCATAGGCTTTTTTCATAAAACACCTCCTGTTTATGAAACTGACATGTGCCCAGATTATATCGGAGACCTCATTTTTGTTGTCTGCACACGCAAAATATCTGGGCACATGCCAAAATACATGGAAATTACTTCAATCCTGCCTCTGTAAGAATCTGATCTCTTAAGTCATTGTAGCCCAATTTTTCATAAACTGGTTCCACAGCCTCTTTAAATGGTGTGTTGTCAACATCGTGAATAGTCATTCCAGCCTCTTCCATCTGTTTTTCACACTCGATTTCCATCTCTGCACATATGGCCTGGTACTCTGTGCCATTTTCGCGGAAGGTATCTACTAATAGTTTCTGATAATCCTCTGATAAAGAATTAAAGTAAATTGTGCCAGTAGCAGGAGTACCAAGAAGCATAAAGTGACCCGTCTTATTTACATAAGAACAAACCTCATATAAGCGGCTCGCATAAGTCGATGTACTCTGATTCTCGCAGCCATCGATGGCTTTCTGCTCAATGCCAGAGTATATTTCACTCTGAGACATAGCGGTTCCCACTGCTCCCATAGCTGTCACGGACTGAATACAAAGATCACTCCCCATTGTACGAATTTTCAATCCATTCAGGTCTGCCGGAACGTTGACTTCCTTGTTGCAGACAAAGTGCCTTGCACCACCATACCAGTTTGACGCCAATACCTTCACTCCATACTCTTCCAGGCCCTTCTCCCATTCCTTTACCATATCCGTACCAGTAATCGCATCGATCTTCGTGTGATCTTCCATAATATAGGGCATCTGCAGAATTCCATAATCCGGAATGTAATCAGCCAAACGTCCCGGATCCGTTACTGTCAATACCGCCGTTCCCTGGATAGCCTGTTCCAAGATATCATCGGTATCTCCCAGCGCAGAGTTGGTAAATACCTCAATGTTAAAATTGCCACCTGTAGCCTCCTCGATCGTCTTCTCACAAGCATACAACTGCAAACTTTCCACATCGGTGTCTGGCTGGGTATTCGCCAGAGAAAGAGATGTTTTCTCTCCCTCCAAAGCAGAGGCGGAGCCTGTCTTCTCTTCTTCACCGCCAACAGCCCCGCCTCCTCCTGCCGTGGTTTCTGTTGCCGGTTCTGCCGTGGTTTGCGCTGGAGCCTTATCCCCGCCGCCGGAACAACCGGCCAACGATAACGCGAGCAGGGTTATTGCCGTTGCCACACATACATTTCTCAAAATGTTTCTTCTCATGAATACTACCTCCATTTTTATTTTTTATATCATGCGGATTTTTAATATCCCGCAAAATATCCTTTTATAACGCGTATAATCTCTTCAATTGTGTTCGTATAAGTAGTAAACGATGCCAAACCATTGACCCGCACCGCACATCTCCATCTGGATACAGGGATTATCTCCACAACATCCTCCACCCCCGTTTTCCTTTGAAAATATAAAGTTAGCAAGGCTTCTTCTGATAACAACGGATTTCCTTCCAGAGGCTCCGCAGGAGGAATCATAGTCAAAATTTCAAGTAACTGAATCGTCTCTGCCTGACTCCATTCTTTCTCGCCACAATATCCCCGCAGCAGTTCCCCCTGCCCCCGCAATTCCAACTCTTCCTTAAGACCATCCGCAATTACAGTCACTTTCTCCATATCCGCTCCATTTGCGCGATACAGTGTAGAGTCCAAAAACTTTTCTGCCGGACGAGTCAAAAAATCCATTACTCCGCTTCCCCCGACCCTTACTACTTGACCATTCGCCATATTTTTACAGTACCAGCTATCCTCATCCGCCGGAACAAACAAAAGCTCTCTCTCGTTCCCGTCTATTTCTATTTCCAACCGATACTCCGCCTGCATAGAAATATCCTTTTTTTCACTGGGAATCTCTTCTCCCACAAATTCCAGATTTTCTGTCTCGCTCAGCGGAACTAATATTTTCTCCATAATAGTTTGCCAATTTAATACTGCTTCAAAAGGCTCTTTCATAAAAAACCGAATTTCTCCTGCCTGATTTTCTCCCTGGATCTCCAAAATCTGTTCTCCTCCTGTCAGGCAAAATCTTTTCAAGCTTTTCAAGGAATCCGGCGAAATCACTGGCAGTACATCAATATCCCGAAAATCATCCAGTGAATATTTCATCATTTTGGCAGTAACCGAATCCACTAAATACAAAGAATCATCCCCTTCCCTGCTTAGATACCAGGCATCCTCCAAAGGTGTTTTGTCGCCCAATCGCAAAGTAGTTCTACTGCCATCGGTAAAAAACAAAGTTAATTTCGCCTGAGGATATTCTAATCCATACTGCTCCCATGTCTCGGTCACACCCAAATTTTTCTTTATTGGTATATGTGCCATTCGGTACAGAAAAGCTTTTCTATTGGTTTCAGAAAAAATCAGACCCACAGGAGCATCTAAAATCTCTATCTCCCCGTTCTGAATCATCAGAGCCACACTGCCTTTTTCATTGATTAATGCAGCGCCCGCTACTGTGCCCATATGAAAATCTGTAATCATCGATTCTTCCTGAGAATCACTTGGAGGCGGCTTTGAAATTATTCCCAACAATACAATCAAAACCGCTAATATCCCTGCCATAGCGATAAATCTAATATACCATCTGTCTCGTTTCATTCTATAAGTATCTCCTATGCAAGGCAATACCTGCGCCTGTAAGCAAAATTCCCAAAGGCAAAATTCCCAGCATTAAAATCGCCCATTTTCTCGTCTCCGTTGCCACCACCGGCAAAACGACCGTTCCCATCTCCTTTGGCGGAATATAAATCATATCTTCCTCTCCCGCACACCAGCCAGCAGCCTGAAGCAGAAAAACCCCATTAGCAAGTTTCTCTGAAGAAAGCATGTCATCTCCATAAATTCTTTTGCTTCCGCACACCAGAAGGCGTCCAGTAACAGATTCTCCCGTTTCTGTTGTCACCACTCGCTCCGAGCTGAGCACCAAGCTAAAGGGACCGTCTTCTTTCTGCCCGCCTGCTGCCGCATCCCCAGAAGAACGGAGGACTTGTCCTGTCTTCGTCGTTCCCTGACTCTCATAAAGTTGTGTCAGTGCCACACAAGAAGGCGTCACTACATAATACCGGTTATTTTTAAAGTATTGGTTAATTTCATGTCGGCCATAAGTAGCCGCCACATTTAAGGGATTCCCAGAAACATGAAGCCCTGGTTCTTCCACCAGCTGATTCGTTGGTCGTATCCCCCAGTCTGTCAAAATGCTGGTCAAATGTTCCAATCCTTCTGTTCCTGGTTCCCAAAATGTCATCACACTTCCCCCAGCCAGCAAGTATGATTCTATCATCTCCATCTCCTCTTCACTGAAATCTCGCCGGGGAGCACAGATCACCAAAACTGCTGTTTCTGGAGCGATTCCTGTCACAGACAATTCTCCATAAGATGTTTGATAATGATTCCGAGAAAATAATTCCATCAGAGATGATGACGGCTCTTCCCCATGACCATCCGTAAAAATCACCTTTTTCCGTGCTCCATGAACCACCATGTGAATTCCTGAAGTAATTTCCTGTTCCGCCACCAGCTTTTCCACTTGCGTCTGGGAAGTATTAAACTCATATAAATCTGTAAATTTTAACTGTTTTCGCTTTCCCTCCGATTCAATCATCAAGTCATTCAATTCCACCTTATAGCCTAATTCCTCATATTCCCTTATCTGTTTTGGTTCTTTGTAAGGATCGCAGTAGCAAATCTGTATCATCCTGGTATATTGGGAATATCGACTCAGAAGATTTTTAGGCAAAAGAGGGTACTCCGTCTCTTGGTTAAATACAATAATCTTTATCGGCTGTTTCAAACAGGACAATATTCCTTTTGTCTCCTCTGATAAGGTATACAATCGGTTTTCTGTTAAATCTAGTTTCCATCCAAAATTTTCCGTTAAAATAATCGACAAAATTCCTATCATCAAAAAAATAGTCGTCATTGCCCCTGCTACCAATCCCAGATGCCTCTTTTTTCCGCTTATCATATTCCGCCCTCTAATTATTATCTGCGGCTCTCTAACACAAGTCGTGTCAGTCCCAACATAAAAACCGTTAAACTAGTAAAATAAACTACGGTTGAAAAACTAAAAATTCCCGACGACAATTCTTGGAAATGAGATTGAAATGACAGATAGCGCAATAACTTTGCTATCCATGCCCTTTGCACATAATACTTCAGATAATCCAACACCCAAAGAAAAATCATGATTAAATAACTTACGATCGCTGCCACCACTTGACTCTCCGTCAAGGAAGATGCGAAAATTCCAATAGCTAAAAGCCCGCTTCCCGCCAGAAAAAGTCCTGCTATACATCCTATTGTCTCCGACAGACGAAAACACCCATAAAAAGCCAACACTGCTGCATCCAATAATATAGGTAGACCACCTAGGCAAAACATCACCAGCGCTGCCAGAAATTTTCCCATAATAATTTTCTCTAGCTCCACCGGAACTGTAAATAAAAGCTGATCGGTTCGTAGTTTCCTCTCCTCTGCAAAAAGCCGCATGGTAAGAACGGGAATCAAAATCATCATTGTAGAATATACCGATTGAAAAAGTGTCGTGATATCTCCATTCATCGTCAGAAGATTCCCCACCACAAAATAATAACCAATCAGTCCCCCATAAGATGCCAAAAATACGGCGCCTATAATGGACGTTCGATATTGATGCAATTCTTTTCTCCAAACTGCTATCATCCCGTACTAATCCTCCCTATTGTATCTCTAAATCCTTGTGTCATATCTCTGGTCTTTTGTCAAATGAAAATAGCTCTCTTCCAAATCTGGCAAATTCACGCCCAATTGAATCAGACTAACGCCAGCCTTCTTCAAAATGCAAAGTACCTTTGCCGCGACATCCTTCTCCTCTGATTGAAACTCTGCCCGAAATGCTCCCGGTCTTTCCCACCTTCTCACTTGAATATCGGATAACCATCCACTTTCTTGGGCGACTTTTTGGAACTCCTCCATCCGTCCTTCTCCAATCACATAAAATCTGTCCGGCTGACGCAAACTTTCTTTTAATCCTGCTGGCGTATCGTCTGCTACCAACTGTCCATTACTCAATATCACCACCCGGTTACAGATGGCGGAGATTTCCGACAGTACATGTGAACTCAATAAAATCGCCTGTTCCTTTGATGCTTCCTTTAAAATGTCACGCATCTCTACATTTTGATAGGGATCCAAACCAGAAGATGGTTCATCCAAAATTAACAGAGGGGGATTCCCTAAAAAAGCCTGGGCCAAGCCGATTCGTTGTCGATACCCTTTAGACAAATTTCGAATCAACCGTCCTCCCACATTCTGTACATCTGCTTTCTGGCACGCCCGCGTAATCTCTCCTTTTTTATTTTTAATGCCTTTTAGTTCGCAGGCAAACGCAAGCTGTTCTTCTACTGTCATCTCAAGATATAATGCTGGTATTTCTGGTAAATATCCGATTTTTTTCCGGACAGACTTTGCCTGTTCCACATGATCTTCCCCATCCACCAAAACCGTGCCTTCACTGGCGTTCAAATATCCGGTAATAATGTTCATTGTAGTAGACTTCCCACAACCGTTATGTCCAATTAAGCCCACAATCTCACCGGTCTTGACACAAAAACTGATATTCTGTATTGCCATGGATTCTCCATATCGCTTTGTCAGCTTATGAACACTTAGCATTTCTATATTCTCCCTTTCTGCCTGCTACAAGAAATGATTTTATAGAAAACGTTTACTATCTTTTTTATATCATATATGCATAAAAAAGTCAATGAAAAACTTTGATTTTTGTGTTTATTTTTCTAGTTCTTTTATCTAACGTTTAGATATCTTTTGAATTTTCTTAATTTTCTATACAAAATTTTGCTTATTAGATGTTATTAGATATGGAAGGCTTATTCTTAATCACAAATATCAAAAAATCACCCTCAGTGGATAGCTGTGTATTTCCTGATCCACTGAAGGTAATCATCACCCAAACATATTGGTTTTTAAATTTTCACAATTATTCCGCTGTCAGGTACTGACTGGCAACATAAGCTTCTCTGCCATCATATAGAATAACCGCCCATTCGTCGTTTTCCGCACGAACATATTCGACGGTAACGCCAGAATTTAGTTTACCAAGACGTGCGCCGTCTGTACTGGGCTCGGAACGAACATTCAACACATCTGTAGTCCGATAAACCACAGGTTGCGTCTCTGTGCTGGGTATTTCCGTAGATGGCACCATAGTCTCAATTGGGCTTGTGGTTTCAACCGGTACCGGAACTTCTGTGGAAACAGGCGCACTCGTCGATTCAGTCTCATCCGTTTTCGGCTTAAGTAACCGAATCACAAAAAATAACAGCAGAATACAAATAACAGGAATCAACAATTTGAATAAATCAAAGGGGGTAATACGATATCTTCTTCGCCCTGAACGCCTGCGTCCTTTTCGAGAAGAACGAGAACCGGCAGCTCTGGATGTTGTTCTTTGGGGACTTCTTCTATTTTGATAGTCCCTGGCAAACACGCGAAGCTCTTGCGATAGCATCTGAAATGCCAAATCTGCATTTGATGCCGAGTTATCCCCTTCATGAGCCGCCTTGTTGCCAATCATGCGAATTTTGTGATATCGGTCGCAACTAGTTTTTGTAATTTGGCGGTTCTGGTACAAAATATCAATCATTTCTTTCAAATCACTGTCATTCATGGAGCCGGTCCGATCCCGGTCTGCCAGCATCCGGACCATGAATTCCAGTGTCTGACGGGCCTTAACCATGGCAGAATTGTAATCTCTTTGCCGAATCAGTCGTTCTGTGTTTCTCACACCCAACTGAATCCTGTCCCAATTGTTGTTTTTATTGCGACTTGCCATTATTGTCCTCCTCTATGATTTTATGAATTCATATAGTCCGTTATCGACGACCAAATGAGAAAATCGTCGAAATTTGTAAGATAATTATACAACATATTCTGAAATTATGCACGAAAAAAATAAAAGATATTTCATTGCAAAGAAGTAGCAGGAATGGTAGAATGATAACAGTTGAGATTTCTATGAGTTGCTATCAACTAAAAACGCGATGACGAAATTTCGTTACAGGAGGATGATAAAATGAGATTGCGCCATATTCCAGGATCGGAAGATATTGTTTCTGCCAGTCCTTATGTACTTCGACAACCGGAACAGTATCGCGGATGCTTTCGGAAATATTTTGGCAATAACCATCCTCTTGAAATTGAGATCGGTATGGGGAAAGGCCGGTTTATCATGGAATTGGCACAACGTCATCCACATATAAATTTTCTGGGAATTGAGCGTTATCCCAGTGTTTTGCTGCGAGCTATTAAAAAACAGGAAGAACTTCATCTGACAAATTTATTTTTCCTGTGTGTGGATGCTAAAGCATTGACCGAGATATTTGCTCCTGGAGAAGTATCACGAATCTATCTGAATTTTTCAGATCCCTGGCCCAAAGATCGTCACGCAAAACGGCGCCTGACCTCTCCGGAATTCATGCATGTCTATGATCAGATTCTGGAAAAAAACGGCACTGTCGAATTTAAAACGGATAATCAGAGCTTGTTTTCTTATTCTCTGGAATCGATTCCAGATGCTGGATGGCAAATTTATTGGTCCACCCACGATCTCCACCATACGGATATGGCAACAGACAATGTGATGACCGAATATGAGGAAAAATTTTCCTCTATGGGAAATCCCATCTGCAAATTGATAGCTGGCCGTAAATCTGCATATACTGATAGAGATGAACCGTTAAGGTGAGAAAATATGGATCTAAAAACCCGACTTGTGAACAACCTGCGCAGCGCCACCAGCGATAAAGAAGGCATGAACCGCCAGATATTAAAGTTGCACAAACACTTTAAAGAAGTAGAAAAGGCTCTGAATCGGGGCAAAGGAAAGTAAGAAATGCCTATGGCAGAAATGTATTTGGAGCTGTCATAAGTAAATTTATCAAAGGAGAGATCACCTATGGAGAAAAAATTTACATCGGAAAATTTTGAAGCAGAAGTTTTGAAGTCTGACAAACCGGTGCTGGTTGACTTTTACGCAGACTGGTGCGGTCCCTGCAAGATGATGGCGCCGCTGGTGGAACAATTGGCGGAAGAACTGGCTGAAGAGGCCGTCATCGGCAAACTGAATGTGGATGATTGCGAAGACATCGCGATGAAGTATGGTGTCATGAATATCCCTACCTTGATTTTATTTAAAAACGGGCAGGAGACAGAGCGGGTCATTGGAGTTCAGTCTCGTGAGGTTCTGGAACGTATGATTCGAGGATAAGTGAAAATCAGCTTCTGCTTTTTGTTGTGAATGAAACACTATCTTGAAAAAATGTAGCAAAGAACGCTGAGGGAGACCGACTTCATCTCCCCCGGCGCTCTGGCAAAGTCTTCGCAATAGCTGTTGTACCTTAAGAATAAAATTTCCGAAAAAACACTAAAACAATCAAGAAATAACATTTTTTGCGAAAAAGGGGTTGACTTTTTTTCTCCCATGCGATAGAATAATGTTCGTGTCACGGAGAAGATGTGTCACAACAATAGAAGCGCCCTTAGCTCAGTTGGTAGAGCAGTAGACTCTTAATCTATTTGTCCAGGGTTCGAGTCCCTGAGGGCGCATTTAAAGTTCTGATTTTGCAGGCTGCGAACTGTGGGGTCGGGGCTTTATTTTTGTATTACAAGGAGATTAATATGAAATCATTGATTATTGCAGAAAAACCTTCTGTCGCCCGGGATATTGCCCGAGTGATGAAATGCTCCAAACAAGGAAATGGTTATATTGAAGGAAGCCAGTATATCGTCACCTGGGGACTTGGCCATCTAGTCGAATTGGCAGATCCAGAAGCATATAATCCTGAATATAAACAATGGAAGATGGAACATCTGCCCTTGCTTCCCGATCCATTCAAGCTGATGGTCATCCCTCAGACATCTAAACAATATGCTGCAGTAAAATCACAACTTCACCGCAAAGATGTTGACGAAATTATCATCGCCACAGATGCCGGCCGAGAAGGCGAGTTAGTAGCTCGGTTGATATTAAAAAAAGCTGGCTGCCAGAAACCTATCAAGCGTCTGTGGATTTCTTCTGTAACTGATAAAGCCATCCGCGAAGGTTTTGCTCACTTAAAGGATGGACGGGAATATAAAGATCTTTATGATGCTGCCATGTGCCGTGCAGAAGCCGATTGGCTAGTGGGAATCAATGCCACCCGTGCACTGACCTGCAAATATAATGCCCAGCTTTCTTGTGGTCGGGTACAGACTCCTACTCTGGCAATGATTGCCAAACGAGAAAAAACCATTCGCGATTTTATACCACAACCCTACTATGGCCTCCAGGCAAAAAATACTTCCCTTTCCTTGACGCTAACTTGGCAAGATAGCACCTCCAAACGCAATTATTCTTTTGATCGACAACGAATCGAATGCCTTCTGAACTCTCTGTCCGGAAAGCCAGCACTGGTAGATGAAGTTCGTCGCACCCCCAAAAAAATGTTGGCTCCACTGCTCTATGACCTGACAGAACTACAACGCGATGCCAATCGCCGTTTCAATTACTCCGCCAAAGAAACACTTAATATCATGCAACGCCTTTATGAGAATCACAAGGTTCTCACCTATCCCCGCACAGATTCCCGCTATCTGAGTCAAGACATTGTGCCTACCTTAAAGGAACGACTGCGGGCCTGCAGTATTGGACCCTATAAAATTCCGGCTGGGCATCTGATTAGCCAGCCACTCCCCCAAAAGCTTTTTTTTGTAGATAACGGCAAAGTCTCTGACCACCACGCGATCATTCCTACCGAGCAATTCGTCCAACTCGACCACATGACCGTGGATGAACGACGAATTTATGATCTGGTGGTACGGCGTTTTCTGGCTGTTATGTATCCACCATATGAATATGAGCAAACCAGCCTGACTGTAAAAATTGGTGAGGAGACTTTCCTTGCTCATGGAAATATCGTCAAACATCAAGGATGGAAAGAAGTTTATGAGACGGATACCCAAAAAGATCTGTGGGAGTCGGAACAGGAATCAGAATTACTTATAGTAAAATCCCAGAAACTACCCCCATTAAAGAAAGGCGATTCTCTGCCAAAACTGACACTCTCTATGACTCAGGGAAAAACAAAAGCTCCATCTCCTTTTAATGAAGCCTCGCTGCTCTCCGCCATGGAAAATCCTGTCGCCTACCTAGAATCAGGAAATCACGAGCTGGCAAAGACTCTGGGCGAAACCGGCGGCTTAGGCACCGTGGCTACCAGGGCCGATATTATTGAAAAACTATTTTCTAGCTTCCTTTTGGAAAAACATGGCAAAGACATTTGTCTCACCTCCAAAGCCCGCCAGCTTTTAGAGCTGGTTCCGGAAGATTTGAAAAAACCTGAACTGACAGCCAGCTGGGAAAAGAAACTGTCCGGAATCTCCCAGGGAAAATTGAAACGGAATGTCTTCATGGCTGATATCCGAAAGTACTCCCAATCTCTGATTCGCCAGATCCAAACTGCCGAGGGCACCTTCCGCCATGACAATCTGACCAACACCAAATGCCCTATATGTGGCCAACGAATGCTGGCAGTCAAAGGAAAAAACAATGAAATGTTGGTATGCCAGGACCGTGAATGTGGTCATCGAGAAATCACCTCCCGTACTACCAACGCCCGCTGCCCAGTCTGCCACAAAAAAATGCAACTGCGCGGCAAAGGCAACGGACAGATCTTCGTATGTTCTTGTGGACATAAAGAAAAGCTCAAAGCTTTTCAGGACCGTCGGCAAAAAGAAGGTGCTGGCGTAACCAAAAAAGATGTGGCGAAATACATGAATCAACAGAAAAAAGAAGCACAAGAACCTCTGAACAATGCCCTTGCCCAAATGTTGTCTGGCATCAAACTTGATGATCCAAAAGCCTGATGATTATATTGGAAAGAGGATACTGCAAAATAAGTCATTACGTTTAACCTCGAGAATATTTAGCCTTGAAGGAAGCATTAATTGTTTGACGTTGATTTTTCAGTATCCTCTTTCAAAATTACCTTCTTAATTTCCCAAAGATTTAATCATAGATGCTTTCCACATTCCAGTCAAGAACCGTTCCTGAAGTTGCATCTATTTCAAACTCATATTCCATCTGATTGTGGAAAAATTCACCCTTATAAATCAGGCGACCATCATCATATTCCTTATACAATCGTCCCCAAGTAACTTGATCCTCCTGCAGATCCGCAGTCTTCAAAGCTAAAGCCTTTGCCTCTTCACGACTAATTTCTCCCTCCTTCTTCTGTTCTTTTCCCAGATCCTTCTGTTTTCCATCCGTAACTCTGGTTTTTGTATTCCCGGCTCTTTGCATCGCATCATTGCGGGCAAAGTCGCTATCTGCATCATAGTCCCAGGCCAGGATGTCTCCACTCCTACCGTCGATTTCATACTCATATTTCCGATAATCACTGGTATAAAATTCCACTTCATAAACCAGCCGTCCATCCTCCATCTCCTGCTTCTGTTTGAGCATAGTTACTGCATCCGCATTTTGGCCCGCATGTTTCAAGGCAATCTCCTCTGCCTGCTTCATTGTGAGATCCGTATGTTTCTCTCCACTGGTAACAACAGCCGCTTTTTTCTCATAATTGATTGCCAAGATTTCCCCATCTTCTATCAAAAGTTCATAATCATATTCTTCCTGATTCTTTGTCAAAAACTCCACTTCGTAAATATTTCTACCATCTTCCCAGTCTTGCTCCGCGCGAATAAAAGTTACATTCTCCGCTTTCACACCAGCATTTTCCAAAGCTATTGCTTTTGCTTTTTCCTCTGTAATCTCCGCTGCCAATACACTAATAGCAAATCCTGTCGCTAAAAGTCCCGCTGTTGTAACTGTCGCCATTAATGATACATATTGTCTCATAATCATAACCTCCTTAAAATAAATAATTCTTGACACTTCTATTATAATAAATAATCTTTTGAAAATCACTGTATTTTTTATTACTTTTACGAAAAAATTTTGTGACTTTTCCAAATATATAAGGAAGAACTCTCAAAATTATGTTAAAATAGATTCATCAAAATCCTTTGACCAAAATTTTCATAAAAAGGAGAATAGAAAACATGAAAAAATATCAACCCATCCCTGTAGATACCAGCATAACGCCAATCCCAGAGTATCTTCAGGATTTGACAGAAAAACTGGCCGAAAACGTTCACGAAAACTGGGCGAAAAAACGCCTGGAAGAGGGCTGGCGATACGGCCCTGTAAGAAATGATGCCAAACAGGAAACACCATGTCTTGTCCCCTATCAAGAGTTACCAGAATCCGAAAGAGAATACGATCGCAATACTGCTCTGGAAACCATTCGTATGATTCTTAAACTGGGATATCACATAGTACCTAACAATGAATAATAAGCTTTCTCCTGTTGCCCCTTCATTCTCTCAAACTTGCCCTCAAATAAACAATAACGTTTTTCTTGTCAATTATCAGCAATTATAGTATAGTAAAATGCAAGCTTCTCTGAAAGCCTGCCTCATTATCGTCTTCTTGAGTTAGTAAAAATGCTACCAAAAAACATTCGAGGCCATTATAGACAATCATCAGAAAGGAAAAAATTATGGCTATTAAAATTGGAATTTTTGGATATGGAAATTTGGGAAAGGGTGTGGAATGTGCCATCCAGCAAAATCAGGATTTGGAACTGACAGCAGTATTTACTCGACGTGATCCGCAAAGCCTCTCCCTCCTGACAACTGGTGTAAAAGCATATCCGGCAGTAGATGCTCCCTCTATGAAAAATGAGATTGATGTTATGATTCTTTGTGGTGGAAGCGCCACTGATTTGCCTCAGCAAACGCCAGAACTGGCCCAATATTTCAACGTGGTTGACAGCTTTGATACACACGCCAAAATCCCACAACACTTTGACGCCGTAGACAAATCAGCACGACAAAACCATCATATTGGCATTATATCTGTGGGCTGGGATCCTGGTATGTTTTCTTTAAACCGTCTCTACGCCAGTGCCATCCTGCCTTGCGGTAAAGATTATACTTTTTGGGGCAAAGGTATCAGCCAAGGCCATTCCGATGCCATCCGGCGGATCGAAGGCGTAAAAGATGCCCGTCAATATACGATCCCGGTTGAACATGCTTTGGAGGCTGTTCGTAGCGGCAGCAATCCCGAACTGACAACTCGCCAGAAACATACTCGGGAATGTTTTGTTGTCACTATGCCAGGTGCGGATCAGCAAAAAATAAAAGAAGCCATCATTCATATGCCTAATTACTTCGCCGATTACGATACCACTGTCCACTTCATCACGGAAGAGGAGCTCCACCGTGACCACGCTGGAATCCCCCATGGTGGCTTCGTAATCCGTAGCGGTAAAACTGGCTCAAGTAACGAACATAATCACATTATCGAGTACAGTCTGAAACTGGATTCCAACCCTGAATTTACCGCCTCTGTCCTCACTGCCTATGCCAGAGCCGCCTATCGTTTAAACCAAGAAGGTCAGATCGGATGCCGTTCTGTTTTCGACATCGCGCCCTTCTTCCTAAGTCCGCTATCTGCTGCCGAACTGCGCAGACAAATGTTATAAATAACAAATTTTCTTCCAAAACCACTTGCAAAATCAATATTTTCCTGTACAATGAATATGATACAAAAAAAACGGGGACAGCCACTGCAATGTCATTTAGATAAGGAAACGAGAAGCATAAGCCAGGAAATGAGGTGAGAATCAACGCCAAACCGTCTGCAGGATTTTGACTTTGCAGAGATTTAGAATTCCTTAAATCCCTGAATTTGGCGTTGAAACGAAAATATACATTGTCTGAGCGGAGCGAGTTTGTATATTTTCGTTTCGTTTTTAGCAAAAGTCAGGGGCTTTAGGAATTCTTAATCTCGAAACCGGAAAAAGGAGCAGGCGGTTTGGCGTTGGTTCTCGCCTCATTTCCTTGACTATGCTTCTCGTTTCCTTATCTAAATGACATTGACAGCCACTGCCCTCTTTTTTTCGTCGGCTCTTATACAAGCGCCGGGAAAGGTGTTAAAATATATTATGATTAGTGCAAACGGCATTACTCTACGAGTAGGAAAAAAAGCATTGTTTGAAGATGTAAACATCAAATTCACAGAAGGAAACTGCTATGGCCTGATCGGCGCTAATGGCGCTGGCAAATCCACCTTCTTAAAGATCCTCTCCGGGCAACTTGAACCTACCAACGGAGATGTGGTTATTTCTCAAGGCCAGCGACTTTCCTTTCTGCAGCAAGATCATTTCAAATATGATGAATATCCAGTCTTAGATACTGTTATTATGGGTAATCCCCGACTGTATCAGGTAATGAAAGAAAAAGACGCTATCTACATGAAAGAAGACTTCACGGATGAAGACGGCATCAAAGCCGCCGATCTGGAAGCGGAGTTCGCAGAGATGAACGGTTGGGAGGCTGAATCTGATGCTGCCAATCTGCTTAATGGTCTAGGCGTGGACACGGAATTCCATTATACTCTTATGCATGACCTAACTGGCGCCCTGAAAGTCAAAGTATTACTAGCTCAAGCTCTGTTTGGCAATCCTGACATTTTGCTCCTGGACGAGCCGACCAACCATCTGGATTTAGATGCTATTGCCTGGCTGGAAGAATTTCTGATCAATTTTGAGAATACGGTGATTGTCGTATCCCACGACCGCTATTTCCTGAACAAGGTCTGCACCAACATCGCTGACATCGATTATGGCAAAATTCAGCTATACGCCGGTAACTATGACTTCTGGTATGAGTCCAGTCAGCTTATGGTCAAGCAGATGAAAGAAGCCAACCGCAAAAAAGAAGAAAAAATCAAAGAACTGCAGGAATTTATTCAACGTTTTTCTGCTAACGCTTCCAAATCCAAGCAAGCTACATCCCGAAAACGCGCCTTGGAAAAAATCGAACTAGATGATATTAAACCTTCCAGTCGAAAATATCCCTATATCGATTTCCGCCCCTTCCGCGAAATCGGTAATGAAGTGTTAAGCGTGGAAAATCTTTCTAAAACTATTGATGGTGTTAAAGTTCTCGACGGCCTGACCTTTACCTTAGGTCGCGAAGATAAAGTCGCTTTAGTAGGTCCCAATGAGCAAGCTAAAACCGTTTTGTTTAAGATTCTTGCTGGCGAGATGGAACCTGATGAGGGCTCATATAAGTGGGGTTTGACTACCACCCAATCCTATTTTCCTAAAGATAATAGTTCCGAATTCGATAACGATGATACTATTGTTGATTGGTTGACCCAGTATTCTCCGGAAAAAGACGCTACTTATGTGCGTGGCTTTTTGGGACGGATGTTGTTTGCTGGTGAAGACGGCGTCAAAAAAGTACGAGTACTCTCTGGTGGTGAAAAGGTGAGATGCATGCTTTCTAAGCTGATGATCTCCGGCGCTAATGTACTGATGCTTGATGAGCCTACCGATCATCTGGATATGGAAGCCATCACCGCGTTAAACACGGGGCTTGTCAAATTTCCTGGTGTACTTATCTTCTCCTCCCGTGATCATCAGATTGTGCAGACCACTGCCAATCGTATCATGGAAATTGTAAATGGACAGCTGATCGACAAGATTACCTCCTATGACGAATATCTTGCCAATGACGAAATGGCTAGAAAACGCTTTGTATTTTCTGTATCTGAAAAGCAGGAAGAAGATAACTAAAATATTATATTGTTATTACAGTAACAGAATTGTTACAATATTATGACAATCAAAGAGACGGCTGTAGATTTCCCCGATTGAAATCTCAGCCGTCTCTTCTTTTTTCATTGCTCATCACGATTTTCATTGGCCTAAAAATATTCTCTCAATCTTTTGTTCTGCTGCCTGTTCATCCACCCCATTAAAAAAGAACATAACAGACTTGGTACATTGTGGCATCCCCCGAATCAACTCATCATAACTTTTCACATTTACTTGCTTGTCTTCATATCGAAGATAAATATCACAATCAAATGCTTTCGCCGTATGAATGAGAAAAGAAATCGGCATTGGACTTCTACGACGACAAGTGTCAATTTGCCTACTAATCATACCCCTTTCACCCTCCTTCATTGTGGGATAATCCCTTAATACTTAAGCAAATCAACGAGTTAAGAAAAAGATATCAAAAAGCATTACAATATTTTGAAATAAGTATAACACAATAAATGTAAGAAAACAACAAATTTTTTCAAAAAATATCATTTAATTTTTTTGTTTTTATAAAAACCATTGATAATTAAGATAATTTATTTGTTTATCTATATTTTTTTGACGATTATATCTTCAACCATTTGTTGCCTACTTTAGATTCTTAAGATATCGCAGAAGATAATAAAGCATAAATGTATACTTCTTGACTTTAATCTGTTAAATTGTTATAATTTCTAAGATATATCGATAAAAATGTTCCTGTTTATATGGACAGAACATTTTTTCAACAATTCAGAAAAACAATCTATGTGCAAGAAGGAGGAACTGAAAAATGTCTTATGTAGATGAGATCTATGCCAAAGTGGTGGAACAAAACCCCGGAGAAGCGGAATTCCATCAGGCCGTAAAAGAAGTTTTAGATTCCTTAAAACTGGTGATCGATGCCAATGAGGAGAAATACCGCAAGATGGCTCTGCTTGAGCGTTTAGTAGAACCAGAACGCATTATTTCCTTCCGGGTACCGTGGGTGGACGACAATGGACAAGTACAGGTAAATAAAGGATATCGCGTACAATTCAACAGTGCTATTGGCCCGTATAAAGGTGGTCTGCGCTTTCATCCATCCGTCAATCAGGGTATTCTGAAATTCCTGGGCTTTGAGCAGGTATTCAAAAACTCTCTGACTGGCCTGCCAATCGGCGGTGGTAAAGGCGGATCCAATTTCGATCCCAAAGGCAAATCCGATCGCGAGGTCATGGCTTTCTGTCAAAGTTTTATGACTGAACTGAATAAATATATTGGTGCTGATCAAGATGTTCCTGCTGGTGATATCGGTGTAGGCGCCCGTGAGATTGGATTTCTCTATGGCCAATATAAGAGATTAACTGGTCTATATGAGGGCGTTCTAACAGGCAAGGGCCTAAATTATGGAGGCTCTCTGGTAAGAACCCAAGCTACAGGTTATGGTTTGGTCTATATTTTGGATGAAATGTTAAAAAATAATGGCAAAGAACTGGCCGGTAAAACAGTTGTGGTATCTGGCTCCGGTAATGTAGCTATCTATGCCACGGAAAAAGCACAACAACTTGGTGCAAAGGTTGTTGCTCTCAGTGATTCCAATGGCTATATTTACGATACCGATGGTATCAAACTCGATGTGGTAAAAGAAATTAAAGAAGTCCGCCGTGGCAGAATCAAAGAATACACCGCTGCTGTCCCTTCCGCCGTCTACACCGAAGGAAAAGGGATATGGACCATTCCTTGCGATATTGCCCTCCCATGTGCGACTCAGAATGAACTGAACTTAGACGATGCTAAGGCATTGAAAGCCAATGGTTGCTTTGCTGTGGCAGAAGGTGCCAATATGCCTTCCACCAGAGAAGCCACTGACTTTTTCCTAGATAACAATATGCTGTTCATGCCTGGTAAGGCAGCAAATGCGGGTGGGGTAGCCACTTCTGCCTTGGAGATGAGTCAAAATAGTCAACGTCTATCCTGGACCTTTGATGAGGTAGACGCCAAATTAAAAGACATTATGGTAAATATCTTTGCCAAAGCAGACGACGCTGCAAAACGTTACGGTGTAACTGGTAATTATGTAGCCGGAGCTAATATCGCTGGCTTTGAAAAGGTAGTCGACGCAATGATAGCACAAGGGATTGTCTAAATTAGTTTGATTATATTACCTTGAAGATAAAAAATTTAAGCCCAAAAGATGGTGTCGCTTTAGCTTGCGACGCCATCTTTTGATATCAGTATATATTATTTTCAGGCCCTATTCTTTTTATAACCGTTATAAAATCTCCCTTTAACGCATCTATCATTTCTTTTTCACTTGAAAACGTCTATGTAAAATATTTTCTAAAAATAAAAATCTCTAGTTCCAGGAGGGCAAGCAGAATGGATGATTCCGGTTTCTGCCGCTCTTCCTGCTTTTTGCAGTTCTGGTGTGCATCTTCCTTCTCCCTAATCCTGACATTTCACACCTCATACTACTGTACAGTCCTTTGCCTCCCAACTCTGAATCGTACTAACCGGAAGTTCCTGGACTTCTGCCACTTCTTCATAGGAAGAATTTCGTTTCAGCATATTCAATGCGTTTTTTTGCTCTTGCGTAATCGCCTTCTTCTCTGCCTTCATCCATCAACATCTTTCCGACTTGCGTCATTCCCAACACCTCCTTGATATGTTTCCTGGCCTCTCCCTTATAGGTCAGGGGAAGAAGTACCAGATGCATCAGTATTTCATCTGTGACCATATTTCCATAAATACTGTTTTCGATCTCTTTCTGCCATTCTTCCGAAGGAATCCCCGCCAGATAAGCGGCCTCCACCTGGATGCTGCATGCTGTTCGTGTAAAAGTCGTGTTCACTTTCATAGTCCAAAACCGCCACACTCCCGTCCTCCAGTTCAAACAGATTATCCATCCGCAGCTCCTTGGCCTGGACAATGGGGATATTGGTCGGCCTGACATCCACCACCTTCAGATCCGTTCTCAGACCGAATAGGGACAGCGGCTTTCCCTTCATCCGGTCTCCAAAAAGCTTGGAAACAATGTCTTTGTTCTGATATGCGATGGCAGTATCCGTATCTTTTGATGCCATTTCTTCCCCCTTCCTTATTTATATGATGCGTAATAGTCTTTGCCATGATCTGTCTGGAAACAGCCCTTTTGTCGTATCTGTTTCAATTTTCCTCCAGCTACCAGTTCCTATTAACAACTCCCGGGATCTGGCTCTGGAATACCTGATATGGAACCAGCCATTACACCGCAAGCTCCTTTACCATTTCAATATTAAGACCCGTATACTCGGCAATTTCCCCTATGGACAGTTTCCCGGCCGCCAGCATGCGCTGCGCCACCTTCTTTTTCTCCTCTTGGCTGCCCTCTTCTCGGCATTCTTCCCTTATCTCTACTATCACCTGGCACACGTTTACCTTTTTCCCTTTTCTATTAAACTTCACTTTGTTACAGTATCTTTATTTGCCATTTATCCACCTATTCTCTTAGCCTTATTCTATCACAGATTTCTGGATACAACAAGGGAGCTTCCCATCACATATCCCCTTCCATTCCTGCCCGCTATGCCGCATCCCTGCTTTTTGACTTCCACAGGCAGTCCATAGCCTCTTCATAGATCTCCCCGGTCATTTGTTCCGCTGACCGGAGACGGTAACGTTCCAACACCGCCTCCAAAGCAACCCCCGTCCGTTCCAGTTCTTTTTTCAGCTTCCCCATCTGGGTTTTACTTAGTCCTTTCCCCGCTGCGTCCTTTGCCCGGAAGGTATCCCCCGGGGGCTGGCTGCCGGCCGTCTCCTGGATTTTTCCTTTCATACAATACACCACCTGGTTCCTGGAATTGATGAGGCACAGAGAGTCCATGCATCTCTCCCTATCATACGCTACCAACCTCACATAGAACCGGTCCGTTGTATAATATTTCTTCTCCCGGCCTTCCCCTTTCACCAGGATTTCTGCATATCCCATCCGTTTCTTTCTCCCTTCCTGTGTCCCTTTGGGTTTATGCCGCTTTTACCGTAAAACGCCTGGATGTAGTTGTTTTGGAAAAATCCCGGGGGAGCTCAGGCCGCAGACTGCCCCCGCATCCGAGCCCCCAATCCCAGTTTTCCTTAGCTGCAGCCATTCCTCCCTTGCCATGCTTGCTGTTAATATTGTACTGTACATCATTTTCCCCTTTCCGGCCGTCCCTTTCCGGGTTCTTATGGCCTCTTTATAATAGGAAGAAGGGAAGCACCCCGTTTGGCACTTCCCTTCCTGTCTCCATCTTTTCCTAATTAAAATCCTATTGTTTTTCGCTTTCTTTATCCGGATACTCCCTGATTTCTTGACAGCCCCGGTCATTCCTGCACCGTCACCACCTCCACCTGCCCTTCCTGGGCGAAAACCTTAAAAATGATCCGGAATTCTCCTGCCTGCAGTTCCTGGTACCGCCCTCCTAAGATGCTTTCTTCTTCTCCCTTCCGGGGCCGGGAAGGGAACGGCCTCTCCCCCAGCCCCAGGATCCCTTCTTCCAGGCATTCCAGCCAGGGAGGCGCTTCCCCCGCCTCCCCGGAATTTTCATAAGCCCTCTGGTAAATCCGGTCCAGGTCCCGGTATGCCCTGGGGTACAGCTTAACCAAATAACCCATCCTCGTATTTCCTCCTTAGCCTCATCAACGCCTCCCCGGCGTCCGCCATCGTTTCCTTCCCTTCCGCTTCTTTCTCCGCATCCAGGATGTCCCCTGCCAGGCTGAACGCGGCAGCCAGCTTTTCATAGTGCCCGATTTCCATCAGGACCAGGGCTCCATACCCATCCCTGGTCAGGAAAACCGGCTCCCGGCTTCTGCGGCAAAGTTATGTAACCCCCTCCGTGTCCTCCAAATCCGTCACCGGAATGATCTGCGGCATCACACCACCCCTCCTTTATCCCAGAAATATATTAATGATTATCTTAATCAGCATTATTGGCATCTCCCGCCTCCCCCCTTCCTGTTTCCTGTCCTCAAAAACTCCTATGGCTTCTTGTCCTCTCCCAGCCTGGCCGGGCTCCTTTATACCCATGGGCCAAATAGTCTTCCAACATGGTTCCCAGCTTCCACACTGCCCCATTCAGGCCGCTTTCATCAGGGAATACGCCTTATCAATCAGCGCATTCCCGTCCACCGTCCTGGCAAACAGGTTTTCCCTATAATTTGCCGTCTCCCTCAAGGGCTTTGCATGGGTGGCAAAATCCGATACCGCGTTGACAAACCGGTACCCGTTCTTCCCCACATGCTTTAAATCCGGCGCATCAAAATACCGCACCTTTACTTCTTCCTTCATCCGGAGCAGGTTCTTTTTCTGAATTTCTGTGGCATTCCCTGCCAGCGGGAATAATGCGTCAATGTACCCGTATACCTGCCTGTCCGAAAGCTTCTGCCGACTTAACTGGTCAACCGCTTTCCCCAGCTCCGCCATGTACCGGTCTGCATACAGGAGCGTATGGCGGGCGTCTTCCATCTTCCCCCGGATGTCCCCCACATGGTGGGTGGACCAGCTCCTCTTTGCCGTGGCCAGGGCCAGGTTCAGGGTATTCATGCACACCACCCACACCGGGGTCATGGCCGCTTTGATTGCCCCGGAACCGTCATGGGCGTTCATAAAAACCAGGTAGGGCGTGATCTCATCCCCGCTGATGATATACCGCTGGGGAAGTTTCGCCAGGATCCAGGTCCTGCGCCCGTTCTGCAGGGAACCCGCCGTTTCATAAGTAATGCCCCCGCCTAACAGGGTATCCGTAAAGGCGAAAGCATCCTCATTCTGGACCACCTGGTACCGGTCTGTGACCACCCCCAGGACGCGGCTGTCCGTTTCCCTTAAATTCGCCCAAAACCCCGGCACCGGGATCCCGTCACTGGTTACAAGCGGTTTCTGGATGACCCGCCAGTCCATCCCTGCCGCTGCCAGGGCTTCTTTTGAGCAGGGGGCATCCTCTACCCGTACCCCCAGCCCATGCCAGGGCTTCTCCCTGGTGTAAAACATGGTTTCCACTTCTGCTGCCATAACATTTCCCTCCTTGAATTGGAATGGTCCGGTATGGCAGGAAAAGATATCATACCAGACCGGTTATTCTGGTTCAGGAGGATTATATATCTCTGAAAATGATGTTGATACAATTTTTCTGCACCTCTGTTCATACAAAACCAGAAAAAAATTCTGCCGGAATCCCCCCACGGTACCGGGGCACTTCCGGCCATTTAAAGGAACCAGCCAATTACAGGAATCTTTTTTGTTACACTTTTCACGGTTTCCCCTACCCTACGGATTCCTTCCAGCGCCTTCTTCCCCATCTCCTTTGCCTTCCCTGCTATCTTTTTGGCCGCTGAATAAATCCGGCTTCCAATGCCGCTCCCGGCGGCATACCCCACCATCCCGGACACCAGCCCGGTAGCCACCCCCACCGGCCCCCCAAGCAGGCCGGAAACGGCTCCCTGCACCAGCCCCATCAGCCCTAACCCACCGGCCATGGATACCGTAACCTTCCCCATCTGGTCCAGCCCTTTTAAGGTAGACAGCTTTCCTTCTGCCATCTGCAGCAGCACCTTGGCATTCTCCACCCCCACAAAGGCAATCCCAGTGATCAGGCCCGTCCCCATGTTTTGGGGAAGGAAGGGAATGCTCCCCGTCCTCACCGCCGAATGGAGCGTCCCTGCCGCTGCTACCTTCACCCCCGTATCCGCTCCGGTACGCAGGGCTGCCTCCGCCACTTCCTCCCCACGGATTTCCTGCCCCTGGCACACCTTCGCCGCCATCTCTATCCCAGTCGTCACCGCCGCCATCTGCAGCGCCATTACCCCCGCGTTTTTCCCCACCTGCAGGGCATATTCTTTTGTGGCGTAATAACAATCATCCAGCACCGGCGCCTGGTTTGTCTTCTGGGCCTGGTCCCGCATCCCTTCCATTTCCGCCTTGGTAAAAGAGCGCCCTTTTACCCCGTCCATCTCGATATGGTCCGTAATCGTCTTCCGGGAACCCTTTGCCTCAAAATACGCCCGGACTTCCTTCACCTGATCCGAAGGCACCACCAGACGCTGGTTTTGGTAGTTGCCTTCCTCAATCATCCGGATGGTTGCCTTGGCGTCCTTCCCATACTTCATCTGGTAGTTCTGGTATTTCCCTGTATCCAGGTTCGTCACCCGCACATCCACCGAATTCGCCGTGTTCACATTACGGATCTCCACCTGGATATTTTTATTCTGTAAATATCCTTGCAGCTGCGCGGTCCTCCCGATCATATGTTCTGCCAGGTTCCCGTCCAGGTTTGGGTTCATGCTGATATGGCCATCCTTTGCCCGGCTTAATGCCTCCGCCATCTCCTGGTTCTGCTGGTATAAAAGATCATCCAGACCCTGGAGGGTTTCACTGTACCGGGCCGCGCTCAGGCCAATCGCCGATTCCTGCAGCTTCTCCCCCAGCCATTCCTCCTTAGAACGGCCCTGCCTGGCCGCTTCCTCCACCTCCTTCCGGTTCTTTTCACAGGTGTCCAGAAATCCCATGATCTCATTGGCCTCCCGCTGGGCCTCCTCCTCACTGAGGCGGCTGCATTTCCTTAGGAGCAGTTCCTTCAGCCACTCCGTATCGGTCTGCCCCTCTGGCTTCCCCTGGTAGGAATCCCAGTTCTCCCCAAATTCCCGGGCCAGCCTCCCGGCCTCCCGCTCCTGAATATATTCCTGAATCATTGTTTTTCCTCCCTTCCCTGTATCCTGCTCGGCACGGGACGGCATGGGGAAAGCATTCTCCTTCCCCTTCTTTCTTGTCCCGACCCTTACCCGGCCGCATTCTTATATTTCCGCTTTTCATACTCTTTCATCAGCCCCTCCAGCGAATCCCCCATCATTTCCTTCAGGGAACTCGTCTCCCTGGCCGCCTTGAGGATGTCCCCGGTTTCCAGGAACCCTTTTCCCTCGGCAAAGGCCGATTCCACCCCTTCTTTTACCACACCTTCGATATCTGCCCCGCTGAACCCCTCCGTTTCCCGGGCCAGACGCTCCATATCCAGCTTCCCCTCATCCCCCGGGCGTCTTTTCCGGATATGGATTTCAAAGATCCGCCGGCGCTCCTCGGGCTTTGGCAGGCCGATATAGAAAATCTCGTCAAACCTCCCTTTCCGCATCAGTTCCGGCGGGAGCTTCGTGACATCATTTGCCGTTGCCACCACAAAGGTCAGGCTTTCCTTTTCCTGGAGCCAGGTCAGGAAATACCCAAACAGGCGTGTTGTAACCTCCGCGCCGCCCCCCTGGCTCCCGATCCCGGCAAATGCCTTTTCCAGCTCGTCAATCCAGAGCACACAGGGCGAGATGGCCTCTGCTAGCGACACGGCCTTTCTCATGTTGGCCTCGGACTCTCCCACATATTTCCCCATCAGCCTCCCCATATCCAGGCGCAGCAAGGGCACCTCAAACAGGCGGGCAATAGCTTTAGCGCTTAAAGACTTCCCGCAGCCCGGCAGGCCGGCTACTAACACCCCTTTGGGTTTGTCCACCCCGAACTCCTCTGCCTCCTCTATATGGTGGAAGACCTTTGCCTTCCGCTTCAGCCAGCCCTTCAGGCTGTCCAGGCCACCGATATCCTCCAGGGATTCCTTTGAATGAACCATTTCCAAAATCCCGGCCTTCTTAATGGTCTGCTGCTTTTGCTCAAAGATCAGCTCCAAATCCCTGCGGGACAATTCCCCCTCCCGGGCATACGCCAGAGCCAGAATGTTGCGGATTTCAAATTCGGACAGCCCTTTGAGCGCTACCGCAAACTCCTCCGCCAGGCGCCCTTTCACTGGGGGAAACCCGTTTTCCCGGACAAAGTCCTCCACCAGGCTATGGATTTCCGGTATGGAAAGATAGTCCATTTCCAAAATCGTAATGTATTTTTCCAGCTCCGGCGGGATGACCACGACCTGGGATACCAAAATCACCGCCGCATCCGCCCCCTGGCCGATCAGCCCGGCTATGTTTTTCAGCCTTGCCGTGACCTCCGGGCTTTCCAGGTTCTTGTGGATATCCCGCAGCACCAGGATCTTCCCTTCCAGCTCCTCCCGGCTTAAGAACAGTTCCAGCACGTCTGCCAGCCCTCCTCCCAGGGAAAGGGGGGCTTTCGTCTCAAAATCCACCAGCCCTCTAGCCCCGTTCCATTCCACCACCTCCCGGCCGCCTTTCAGGCTGCTGATCAATGCATCCACCTTTTCTTCCTCAAAACTGTTGATATAAAGGATGGGGAAACCGGCATCCAGGTACCGGCTCATCTTTTTTTTCAGCCCTTCAATCATTCTGACCTCCTTCTGTATAAACCAGTTTTTGTGTTCTGGCATTAGTTTAACACAGGGAAACGTCATAATCTGACGTGATAAAAAAATCACCCTCTTTTTTCGCTGCCCTTTCACCATTCTGGTATCCTGAATACGTAAATGATAATTCATACTACACGATTCAAAATGGAATGCCTGTATGTGGGTGTGCTGTTCCGTTGGCAAATGGAACCTATTGTAGTCTACCAGGAAATGCGAACGGGTGTAGGTATCTTGCAGCTAAACTATGGCCAAGACAAAATAATGCTAATTGGGGTAAAGATGGAGATTTCTCGCCCCAAATCCGCATATGTATAATCCGCACACTGTGTTTACCGCCCACGCGGATGTTAATTGGTATGGTGCGATAGCGGGTGGAACTCACCCAGGATTTCAGATCTATTGCGAAGAAAGGTTTAATATGACTTCAGGGACGAACTATGGATTTTTCTCAGGTAGTTCGTTTACTCTAATTCAATATTGTTATTGGCCATGGGCGAATGGAAATTATACTTCACCGATATGGTTTTGGATTGCGCCACTTAGCGGATATCCAGGTAACCATAAATATGACGGTCAAATGGATGCTGAGATTGCGATCCGAAGCTTCTGGTTTACATATAGTGCTAGTTAATAAAAAATATTACTACAAGATATTGGGGTGACGAACCCGCAAATTTGCATTCGATAAAATTATATTTACTTATCAAAAAATGATGGAGCTTTAAAGCACCACCATTACCATTCCATGAGTGTGCAGATCGCGCAACTCATGGAACCAGTTCCAGGTTTCATCCACGTCAGTATCTGATTCGGATGTAACCCACTCTGAAAATAGAACGGTTTTAACGCCGTTCTCCAGTTTCTCCACGGTGAAGCTATACTCGTCCACCGAGGATAAGTTCTCCATCCACGACTCGGTCACAAATACCGCAACCGTGGAATGAGGAACCTTCACGAAGGGCCGAAGCTCATACGGTCCTTCGCTTTTCCATGGGTGAGCGTCGTACTCGTATGCACGGCCGGACTTCACCCATACGTCAGTCGTGCGTTCAAAGGCAATGCCCCGGCCACAATCCACAGTGATAGTGGAGGACTTGCCTCTTTTCAATAAGTCAACACCGATTCCCACTCACACTACAAGTTTAAACTCGCGGACAAGCCGCCCTCCGACCGCTCTGGCCTCCGAGAGCGCTCTGTCCACGTACTCCTTATTGAGCTCTGGGTCATATGGGCGCAAGCGCAGCAGTGCTTCTGCTGATTTACTGACAGGGAAATACAAATTTATGAGCGATATATACTCATCAACGTTATCCGCTGTCAGACTAAAATCGAGGATCATCATCTTTCGACACTCATGACACGGCGAGTAAGCAAGTCTCAAAATAACCACTGGATCGCTCACATATTTTGCGAACTCTTCAGCATCGCTCATGAGTGTATCTGGATCACCCCCAACTTTACTCAGAGGAACCTGCTTAATGAGACGAAGTGGGTCCTCCGGATCTGGTGTTGCGATAGGCTGAGGATTTGAATTTCTCGCCCTGTTATCAGCGAGAAGATCGTCAAACTTGCCTGAGACAAACTCCCGGGCAAATTCGGCCAACTTCGGATATGACCCCATCAGCCGATTGATCAATTCTGATGCGATCTCATCCATAGTGATGCCATCTTTCCCCAACTGGTTAGTGGCATCACTTAACAGGTCTGCGGCTATTTCTTTTGCAGACCCATATTCATATAGTTCCCTGTTATCCTTTAAAATCTGACTTACCACGCATTGAGGTGAAACGGTCCCACTGGCAAGTTCTTCTTCCATCTTACCTGGCTCTTTCTCCCCCAGAAGCTTAGATATTTTGCCCAAAATATCTGTATTCTCCATATACTCCATGGCCAGTTTCCCGATTTCCTGCCTGGCCTTTATTGTTTCCCATTTCTCCCTGTCATAGGGAACCTGGAAAATGCGGCACAGTTTTTCCCCAACATCCTGGCCTTCCCTGGACAGGGCTGCTACCGCCTTCCCTTCCGCCTCATAATTACGGCCTTCCAGCCATCTTCCCAGCCTTCCGTCCAGCAGGTATCCTATCACACTCTCTAAGTCAAAGACTTCCCTCAGTTCCTCTAATGTCCTGGCTTCTGCCCCATCCTTCATCACCAGAGCAAATTTTACTTTTTTCATCTTCTATGTCTCTCCTTTTTATCTATTGTTTAAAATCCTTCCTGCCCTGTCAGGCTCTCAATGATCTCAAAGGATTCAATCCCCTCAATACAGTACCCCTCCTCTTTTCCTTTCCTTATATGAAATGCCCGCAGTTTCAGTTCCCCATCCTCGTAACGCACCCCTTTCGGCACTGCCTCCACCCATCCCTCCTCTCCCCTTTCTTCATACCGGAACCGGATTACCATCTTCCTCTTAATACACTGGAACAAATCCCACTGCATTTTCAGCATTGGCTTTTTCCGCATGCCTCCATCCAGGCATTCTTCCCTATTTCCAGCCCCATCCCTGGCTGCTTCGTTATACCCTTCCGTCACAGCCCCCAAAGACCGGATCAGGCCCTCTGTCTCTTCCTTTCCAAATGCCATACTCCCTTTCAGCACCGTCACAATCGCCGTATATTCCACCCCCGTCAGGCTTTTCCGGGTTGCCCCTGTCATAAAGTAACTCCGATCCCTCCTGTCAAACAGGATCTCCTGGCCTGTATAACACTCTGACAGAAAATTACGGATTCCCTCAATATAACGGTCAAACGTCCGCGGCTCCACCTCCATTTCAATGCAGAATGCAGGTTTATTTACCTTTCTCCCGTTATATAGCTGCCAAAATAACATCAATACCCTCTCCGCCTTGTTCATTCCGGTTTCCTCTCGTCCGGCTTAACCGTCCAATCTGACGGCATGCCAACTTCTGCCTTCTGTCTCCACATTACTATATCACAACGTCATAATCTGACGTTTTCTATTATTTTTTTGATATTTTCAGTTCGATATTTAATTCTGTATTTGTTTGTAACTATATATTTTATATTTACAAATCATTCTACTATAAAAATTTCCATATTACAATAAGAAAAACCAATCGGGGAGGTAATTCCATGCAGGAACTCAACTTTCAACAGATCGGAAAAAATATCCGCTCCGCCCGCCTTCGGCAAGGCCTTACCCAGGAATACCTGGCCTCCCGGATTGGCGTGAATGTCTCCCATATCAGCAATATCGAAAACAACCGGGTCAAGGTATCCCTTACCGCCTTGGTTGCTATTTGTAATGCGCTCAATCTGACTGTGGATTATGTCCTAAAACAGGAATATACCGCTGCCGATGCCATTGACAACGAAATCCTGAAGGAATTGGCTTCCTGTTCCCCTGAGGAAAAAGAAAAAATACTGAAAATCATCCAGATTCTTTAACCAGTCACGGAGTCGCTTCCCAGCCGTTCATGCTTCATTCCTTTCTCCCCCCATTGCAATCTGATGGAAAACCTGCCTCCTCCTTTTCACATCCCCTGTGTTTTCATGTCTCTTTTTCCAGTTTTTATGGTTTACCACATTTATTGCAAAGTGGGCATGGACATGCCTTCCCTTTCCTTCCTTATCTAG
>Ga0137306_100948_pt1 | contig 33643 bp, 38 predicted proteins | sample Inofroosms_March_FD_97187 | JGI IMG/M metagenome (GOLD analysis project Ga0137306, IMG submission 97187) | Mouse cecal microbial communities from Vienna, Austria - N-Acetylneuraminic and N-Acetylglucosamine D2O microcosms_March | ecosystem: Host-associated > Mammals > Digestive system > Large...
CTTGGCTCATTCATCTGAGATATGTAACTAAAAAATCCTTGAAAAATAAGGAAAAAAGACTTGACTAAATAGGGAGGATGTATAGAAAAAGAAGCAAATCTTGATCAGTCTGGAAGTGCGTGGGTAAGCGGGAATGCGTGTGTGTTCGGAAATGCGCAGGTGCGCGAAAATGCAGAGGTGCGCGGAAATGCAGAAGTGAGTGGAAATGCACAGGTGACCGGAAATGTCCTAGTGAGCGGAAGTGCACAGGCGTGCGGAAACGCTGATTATGTAACAGTAAAAGGCTTTGGAAGCGTATACCGTACAACCACATTCTTCCGGGAAAGGGCAGGAAGTTGCCGGGGGCAAATGCGGATGCTTCTACGGCATATTGGACGAGTTCCGAAAGAAAGTAGAAGAAACACACGGCAAAAGCAGGAAAGGAAAGGCATATCAGATGCTTGCCGATTTAATGGAGTATAGATTTTCGCATGAAAAAAATTAATGAATCAGAAGTCAAATTAATACTGCATAGTTATGAAACCAGGCGCATGGAAATACACAAAAGGATCCTGTCTATGATCAAGGAGTTGGGCGAGACGGACGGCATGATTTATGAAATGTCAGTTTCAAGCCCCGGGATTACGGACATGCCGAAGCAGAAAGGTGAGATCAAAGACCTGTATGAGGTATTTTCCAGATACCAGAAAAGCCTGCGGGAAAGAGCCCTGGAACTGGATCAGGGCATCCGGCAGCTGACCGAGGAGGAAGAGGCACTGAATCGGGTATGGTCATGCTGCCAGGCGTTACGGGGAGAGGAATATGACGTCCTCCGCCGTCTGTTTATCCTGCGCCAGCCATGGAAAACTGTTGAGATTGAATGCGGGATGTCAAGCGGAAGCTTACAGCGCATCCAGAAAAGGGCATTACAGAAAATCATTGATATGTATAACAGCCCGTATTCCATCACAGAGATCAATTCCCATTCTGAAAGCTATAAAAAGGAACGGGAAAGGGACGGTGGAGGGGACTATCAGCAGCTGCGCCTGTTTGAATAAAAATAGAAAACAGAAGGAGAAGATCATAATGAAAACATTTACAATCAGTAATTTAAAGGGCGGTGTTGCGAAGAGCACATCGACAGTCAATACGGCATACAGCTTCAGCCTGCTTGGGAAAAGGGTTCTTGTTATTGACCTGGATCCGCAGTGCAACACGACCAGATTTTTTGCAAAAGTAAATAAATCCGGCTGTACCATTCAGGACGTGCTTGCGGATGCATCGAAAATAAAAAAGGCAGTCCGCCGCACACAGTACAGGGACATTGATATAGTCAGGGGATGCCCGGAATTAAATGAGGACTGGGATACCGGAAGGCTGGAGGCGGCGCTGGAACTAATAAAAGACAGATACGATGTCGGTGTCATCGATACACGGCCGTCTTTTGAGGCGCTTACTATGAATGCGGCCATGGCATCAGATGTCCTGCTCACGCCGGTCAAATTCGATAATTTCAGCCGGGACAACCTTGCGCTGGTAGAAGACTTTTATGAAGAGATGCGCCGGTACAAAGACGGCCTTGAATGGAAGGTATTTGCGGTGATGGCGGCAAATACCAGGGCACAGAGAAAGGCATCGGCGGATCTGCTTAAGAAGCATGATTATCCGGTCATGGATACATGTATCAGCAGGACGGCGGATGTAGATAACGCCTTAAGCTTTTATAAACCTGTTATGAGACACCGCAGGAAGAGCACGGCCGCCTCGGACTATATGGAGCTGGCAAGGGAATTACTGGGTTAGGGGGGACTGGCAGTGGCAAAGCTTGGAGACGTATTTAAAAAGGACAACATGACAAAAGCAGAGACGCACCCCCGGCGGATCACAAAGTGGATTCATTACACGAAGTTGAAATCCAATAAATACCAATACTGCGATGCAAAGGATAAGGAGGAGCTGGAGGCGCTTGCAGACCTGATCGAGGCGGACGGAGAGGTGCTTCAGGATGTGTTGGTTCGGAAGATTAACGCAGATGAATATGAGATAATCGGAGGCCATAAACGCACCCATGCATGCAGGATCCTTGTGGAGGAACGCGGACTGGCAGCGTTTGAATTTATACCATGCATCGTGAAGGATATCAGCGATGTCCGGGCAGAGTTTCAAGTTTACTCCAGTAACGGACACCATGAAGAGACTCCCTATGAGACCATGCATAAGCTGGAACGGATGAAATACCTGCTGTCAAATTACCCGGAAGAATTTCCTGATATGCAGACCGGAAGGATGGTAGAACGCCTTGCGCGGATGTATAACATGAAAAAATCTACAGTCGGGGAATATCAGGCGATCGCAAATAATCTGGGAGAAACCGCCATGGAAGAGTTTAAGAAGGGAGGGATTGAAAAAAGCGCGGCAGTTACGCTGTCTAAGCTTCCAGAGAAGGCGCAGGAGGACATCCTGGCACAGGGCTTGAAAAAGGACGTGGAGATCAAGCAGTATGTGGAACAGGCTCTTGAGCCGGATGAGAAGGAAGTAAAGCTTGCATATGAGGTTCTGGAAGTGCAGGATATCGACCAGCCGGGGAGAAAGGCCGTTGCGGAACAGATGCGGAATGACTATGGAAAAACATATAAAGGAATGACGGGAAACAGGGTAAGCATAGCCTGCAGCCCGTCACACATAACCGTCAATGGGAAACAGGTAACATGGTCCCGGTTCGGGAAGCTTCTGGATTCATACATACCGTACAAAGCTGGGAAGATAACTGCAGACGAAACGGAAGACGGCGCAGAAAGGAGCCCTAAGACCTGCATCCGCTTAAATCAGGCTGAATATGACGAAATCAGGAACGGCAAATCCTACCTGATTTTAAAAAGACAAGTCAATATTGGAGATACGCTTATTTTACAGCTTTTCGAGGAAGGAAGGGATGTAAATGACAGCATGGAAGTAAAAGTAATGCACATTGATACAGAAGAGACATCCGGGGCATTAGCAGAAGGATACTGTATTGCCGGGATTGTGATGGAAAGCAGTTAAAACGAAAGGATGGCACGGAATGGATTTTAAAACAATGAGAAAAGATTTCATGGAACGGTATGAATTAAGCTTTGAAACAGCCTATGACAGCATTTACCAGTCTGCGGTGGTACATAAAGGCGAAAAAGATTATGAGCGGAGGCTGATCAGCAGGGTCAGGGAACAAAACTATTATTTAAAAGGCCAGTTAGATCTGATGGCGTCAGCAGGTTTTCTCAGCTTTTCTGCGAAGCAGCAGGAGAAGGAGCGGATAAATACGGCCTTTGATGCGTTCCGCCAGTTCGGGATTGTTCTTGGAACCGATGGGATTGTACATAAAGCAAATCTGGATAACAGCCTGCGGATTAGGGATCAGGAAGCATGGAAAAGGGCGGAGGAAACTATAGCAATAGAGAAACGGGTAATAGCGGGGGCAAAAACACAAAAAGCCTCTGCGCCGGTAAGGTGATTTTGTACCGAATTTCGGTACGCGCCTGCCTGGGAGTATCAAAGCAAGGGGTACAGGAGCTGTTAAAAGCACAGGCAGGAATGCACACTCCCTTTAGTGTGCAGTGTTTTCATTATGAAGCCGGGCGGGATGCCTCTTACTGCCTGCCCGGCAGTAAGGAGAGGAGAATGAAAGGGAAGAGAAAGAATAGAGCGGCGGTTTTTTTATTGGCAGGAGCAGTGCTTTGTGCCGGGGCGGCTATATATTTCAGCTGTCCCCATTGGAAAAATGCGGCGGCATTATTCCGGCTGAAGGGCATTGCAGTTGAGGATGTAGATATCCCGGAGCCTGAAGGACGTGAAATTGACTGGGACATCCTGCAAGCGGCTAACCCGGATATTATAGCGTGGATTTATATCCCGGGAACGAAGATTGATAACCCTGTGCTGAAATCGCGGACGGTAAATTACTACCTGAACCATGATTTTACAGGGGCATATAATCCGGCGGGCGCGGTGTTTATCCAGCCGGATGTATCTGAGGACTTTACAGACCGCCATACAGTGATTTACGGGCATAACATATCCCGGATGTTCGGGACATTACACAGTTATGAATCGGAAGACTTCTTTCGTGAGAACAGGACTGTATATATTTACATGCCGGATAAGGTGCTGTGCGGTGAAGTCTACAGTACCTATGACTGCTATGATACGACAGAAACCTATTATACCGGATTCCCGTCAGAAGAGGATTGGATAAAGTGGCAGGATATGACGGTAGAAAATAGTTATTACCACGGGGATAAGGCTCCAGAAGCATCTAACAGGATTATCACGCTGTCTACCTGCAGCGGGCGGGGAAGGAACCGGGCGCTGCGGTATGTGGTGAACTGCATTGCTGATGATGAGTGAAATAACAGATGCAGGAGGTATCAGAAAGGCCGCGTGAAAAGGATAAGGAGGAAGAACATGGCAGACAGTTTGACGCGTGAACGGTTAGAAGAATTAATAACAAGTAATCCGAATGTCAATGGAACCGGCTGGATCAATGCTGACAGACAGGGACATTATAAAACATACCGGTTTGAGGTCCGGGGCGTTACATATGAAATCGACTGGGCCTGTAGTTATTCTATTCTGAAATGCGGAGAGATGCGGATACCTTTTGATGATTTAACGGTAAAGGGGACGTGGCCGACCGGCTTTCGGTATAATTTACAGTTCTATTACCGCGGACATGCCTGCTGTGTGATTCCGGTTGAGGAATAGCAGAATAGTAATTGTTAAGGCACCTCCTGGGTGATATATCACATGAAACCAGTCGAAATACAGATTCCTCCGGTTTCCAGAAGGAGGCCGGAGGAGAAAGGAGCAGGATGTGGAAAAAGAAGAAAAGCCGGTGAAAAAGTGTAAGACCTGTGTATACCGTTCATCAAGCCCGAATTATGGATGCAATTATTCAGGAATTACCGGACACTGCAGGCTTCTGATCTGCACGGTAGATGGCTGTACGGTATACCAGAAGGGGAAACGGATCCGCGGCAGGCAGGAGAGCTGTTAAAGGGGCGGCAGTATGAAAATTGGATTAATAGACGTTGACGGCCATAATTTCCCTAATCTGCCGCTGATGAAGCTGTCTGCATGGCATAAAAAGAATGGGGATTCGGTTGAATGGTATGATCCGCTGACAGCATGGAAGGATGAGCCGGATCGGGTGTATATGAGTAAGGTATTTACATTTACACCAGACTATCAGCATCCGGTAAATGCAAAAGAAATCATAAAAGGCGGCACCGGGTACAGCTATCCGGATGGAGGAGCGGAACTGCCGGAAGAGATAGAGCATGTATATCCAGACTATTCTATTTACTTTGAGAAGATACCAGAGGTAAAAGTAACGGCTTACGGATTCCTTACCAGAGGATGCCCCAGAGAATGCGGTTTTTGTATAGTAGGGCAGAAAGAGAGCCGGATGTCAAGAAAGACAGCTGATCTGTCAGAGTTTTGGAGAGGGCAGAAGAATATAGTTCTGCTGGATCCGAACATGTTCGCATGCCGGGAATGGAGGAATTTGAGCCGGCAGCTAATTGACAGCCGGGCATGGATTGATTTTTCCCAAGGGTGCGATATCCGTATCATGACAGAGGAAAAGATAGAGGCGGTCATGCAGATGAAAATCAAGCAGGTACATTTTGCATGGGACAGATACGAAGAAAGGGATAGGATTCTTCCTAAATTCAAGATGTTTAAGGATATGACAGGATGGGATAAGCGGAAGCTCCCGGTATATGTTCTGGTTAATTATGATACGTCGATTGAGCAGGATCTGGATAGGATCTATACTCTGCGGAATCTTGGGTACTGGCCGTATGTGATGATATATGAAAAGGAGAAACTGCCGAGAGGCCATATTATCAGAAGGCTGCAGAGGTGGGTAAATATGAGGGCAGTATTTGAGAAAATACCAAGATTTGAGGACTATAATAGATGATTTCTTGGAGGTATTGCCGTGAGAAATAATTTGATAATTGACTGCTTCGCCGGAGGAGGCGGAGCGTCAGAAGGAATAAAAATGGCATTAGGCAGGCAGGTGGATATAGCAGTAAACCACGATCCGGATGCTATCCTGATGCACAAGACAAATCATCCAGATACTCTGCATCTGACAGAAGATATTTTTGAGGTTGATCTACAGAAATATATAAAAGGCAGGCATGTATCTTTGATGTGGGCGAGTCCAGACTGTACCAGCCATAGCAAGGCAAAAGGAGGAAAGCCGAGAAAACACGGCCTGCGTATCCTTCCGTGGGCGGTATATAAGCATGCAGAGACAATCCTTCCGGATGTTATCATTATGGAGAATGTGGAGGAAATACAGCAGTGGGGGCCGCTAGATGATGCCGGGCATCCGATACCGGAACGAAAAGGAGAAGATTATCAGAAATTTATTACAGCTATGAAATCTCTTGGATATATCTTTGACAGCCGGGAGCTGGTGGCGGCAGATTATGGAGCGCCTACGACAAGGAAACGCTGGTATGCTGTATTCCGCCGGGACGGCCGTGAAATAGTCTGGCCGGAGCAGACGCATAGTAAAGGCGGTGTGAATGGACTGAAACCGTGGGAACCAATTTATAAATATCTGGATCTGCATGATTTTGGAAAATCTATTTTCGGACGGAAGAAACCGCTGGCAGAAAATACAATGAACCGGATAGCAAGAGGATTGGAAAAGTTTGTATTTAGGTGTCCTGAGCCGTTTGTTGTGCAGGTAAACCATAGCGGTGCTAATTTCCGGGGACAAGGCATTCATGAACCAGTGCTGGCAATTACGCAGAAGCATGGTTTTGGAATGGTGACTCCATATGTGATGAAGTTTTATAAAAGCGGTACTGGTCAGAGCATGTATGAACCGATACATACAATTACTACTTCGCCCGGGCACTTTGGAACGGTGTCTGTTCTGACTGTAGGATGGAAGGAGCTGCAGGAAGCAGGGATTGACAAGGAAGAAGTACGGAAATGCACATTAGTAAGTCAATTTATTTTGGAATACTATGGATGCGGTACTGGCCAAGCGTTGAAGGAGCCTCTTCATACAATAGTAACAAAAGACCGGTTTGCGCTGATTACGGTGCTTGGAAACGAGTGTGTGATATTGGATATCTTTCTGCGCATGCTGAACCCGGAAGAATTGAAGCTGGGGCAGGGATTCCCAAGAGATTATATCATCGACCGTGATTATAAGGGAAATAAGTATCCGATCAGTAAGCAGGTGGCGCGGATCGGCAACAGCGTTGTCCCGATCATGGCGAAGAAGCTGGCAGAAGCAAACTGCGGGTACCTGAAGGAGAATAACGGCATCCGGCCAGAAGGATGCGTAACTCAGTAGTGGATGTAACTTAGCAGAGGCAGTCTGTATAGAACATATGGAGGTAAATTTATGGAGCAGAATTTAGAAATATTAGGATATCTTAGGCGGGAAAGTGATGGGGCGGAATTTGTCCATTATATGCAGGACGGGAAAGAGAGGCTGACGACAGGGGTGTATTCATGGGATGCGGCAGAGGAAAGGCTTTCCGGTCTGCTGAAAGTGGATAATTCTGTGAATATGACGCAGAGGATTCTTGACTACATGGAAGAGTCACAGCCGGCTCATCCATTGAAGAAGTTGTTAAAGGAAGAAATACAGCATAGGCCGGCTGCAGAAGTCAGCTCTAATATGAGCCGGATAGCGGCAATGGCGGAGTCGGGAGTGACAGAAGTACCTTCCGGGACATTTAAATTCGGGCAGTTAGAGAACCTGAAAAGGGAAAGCCGGATTCTGGGAGTGGATAAATATCTGAACTTTAATAAAAGAGACTGTGACATAGCGGTTGAGAAGGGGTTTCTGGAGAAATTTAATAAAAGAGTGGAAGAAACAGCAGAACGCCAGCAGAGCCGGAAGGTGCAGGAGAAAAGAATTGAGGGATCGAAGCTGTAGGCGTACCGAATTTCGGTACAGAAAGGAATAAGGAGTAAGGGAATGAGAACGCATAGGCAGGATTTTAGAGAACTGAATATATCAGAGGAACAATTTAATGGTACTGCGTCTGGAATGTTTGACATGGCAGGTAAAGAAATTAATGAAAGAGACATTCCAGCAGCACAGATAGGCGGCGGAATGTCTTTCCAGAACAAGGTGGAGTTACTAAAATCTTTTTTGGGATAACATTGTGAGAAGTGCAAATTGCAAAATCATTAAAGTGTATTTTCGAGAAGGCCTTTTTATTTGATAAAAACGTTTGGCTACTTTCGACTCCCAGTCATCATATTTTAGTGTTGTAGGGACTTCCCAAGTTTGCGTACATTGAATTGTGTTTCCATAGTTTCTATAACTCCAACATAATGTTGGTCTTAAAGAATAAATTGAGCACGTTTTATTTTGTGTTAGTAAAGGGCAGGGCAGGCCGAAAGAAAAGTATTCTTCTTGCATTTTATTATATTTCTCAGGTGATATAAAAAGAGAGGAAAGGCTGTTTTGAGAATACCCATGATTATTTAAAAAATTGCATTGGTCATAAACGGTTTCCTTAATTCTAGTGCGTTCATCGAGTGGCAGATTATTTAGTGTAAACTCAATAATAAGATGTTCAAGATAAGTGATAGCAATAAGTTGATGACAGCACGCGGCACATCCTTTTGAACAAGTAGTGAAAGTATTGTGAGCCTGTTCAAGGATATCAATTTGTTCTGTAACTGTTTTGATTTCATTTGCATACCACTTACATAAGCTTAGGGGATTAGGACTGTTTGGAATTTCTTGTGGAAATACAAAAGAATCTGCGACATGACTTGAGCTAAGCAGTAATGCATTTAGATTGCTTTTTGGTGACATATTGTGTATACCTCCTGAATATTATAAGAAAATTATAGCATAATTATAGGAAATTTGTTGGATAAAAAGTGTAATAAAATAGTGGTAAATCAGCAGAACGCCAGCAGAGCCGGAAGGTGCAGGAGAAAAGAATTGAGGGATCGAAGCTGTAGGCGTACCGAATTTCGGTACAGAATGGAATAAATGAAGTAGATGAAAGCAGTATGCAAATATCCGGGAAGCAAATGGTCTATTGCAAAGTGGATCATAAGCTTCTTTCCGGAGCACCACAGTTATTTGGAGCCGTTTTTCGGGAGCGGAGCCGTGCTGTTCAATAAGCCGAGGTCGAATATAGAGACCGTGAATGATCTGGACGGTAATGTGGTCAACCTGTTTGAGTGGATCCGGAAAGACCCGGAACGGCTGGCGCATGAGATTTACTATACCCCATATGCCAGAAAGGTCTATGATGATGCATTTTCTTTGGTACCGGAAGACAGTTTTGAAAAAGCAGTGAATTTCTTTATCCGCCTAAATATGGGGCACGGCTTCCGTACAACCGGAAAAAAGGTCGGCTGGAAGAATGACGTGCAGGGAAGGGAAAGGGCATATGCAGCACTGGACTGGTGCAGGATTCCGGAAAAGATCATGGAGGCAGCGGAACGGCTCCGGGGAGTCCAGATCGAGAACCGCCCTCTAGTGGAAGTAATGCAGAGGTTCAACAGCCCTAAGGTGCTGGTTTATCTGGATCCGCCGTACGTGCTTGGTACCAGGCATGGGAAGCAGTACAAATGCGAGATGGACGATGCTGATCACAATGACCTGCTGGATACAGTGCTTGCACATAAAGGCCCGGTGTTGTTGAGTGGATATGATAATGTTTTGTATAATGACCGGCTGTGGAGCTGGCACAGGGAAGAAGTAACCTGTTATTCGCAGACAGCCAGCAGGAAGAGGGAAGTGCTCTGGATGAATTTTGAGCCGGTAAAGCAGCTGGAATTATTTGGATAGTCAGGAGGATGAAAACTATGCTTACAAAATATTCATATAGATGCGGCAGGTGCGGGAAAGAATTTTCAATTGACGGCCATTGGTATAATCAGGCGGTGATGGAGCATTATCTTGAATGCAGATATCTTATTCATGATTTACGGCATCACCGGAGAAGAAACATGCTTACAAAGAAATATGTGAGGTATGTTTTTGTCTGTATTATATTGTGGATTCCGGTGATATTGTGGCAGATCGCAGATATATTTTTAGAACCGTTTCGGAGGATGTTTTGATGGCAGAACGGAAATTTACAAAAGGCTGTCCTGAATGGCGGATGTTTCAGGAGTATTACCAGCTTGTGCAGGCGTATTATCTGCCGGAAAACAGTGAAGGATACTGCGGAGAAGTGTACGAAGCATTTGCAGGATTTGCACGAAGATATAAGAATATTCCGCTTGCGAAGCATCTTGGGATCGCGTTTTCCAGCTATGCAGAAGAGATTGTGCAGGGGAATCAGCAATGAAGAAAATGGGGATAAAACATATTTGAAAGAAAAAGGATAAAAGATAAATGAATGCGATATTTAGTTTTATAATGGCTGCAGTGTATTTGTATGATGGAACATATCACCGCAGACATATGGTTAATCAGACAAGTTATGTCTGCGGAACTTTGTGGGCGGCAACTACAGTTTATGAGCTTATGAATATGCCGGAGGTGCAGAAATTCATATATACGGTATCCAGAGTAAATAGGCTGGCAGATTCTTTTGTGGAAGCACTTAAGCATTGGGATGTGAATACTATAATATCGTTTGATATGTTGATACTTTTTCCAACAATTTTTATTTTTGTATTGGAATGGCAGATCAGGAATTATCCGGCGAATTACCTTAAAGAAACAAATCCGGGAATTTTTGGGGATTGTATTGGTCTAGTCATATTTCTGGTATTTCTCTTATTTATGGCATGCGATGCAAGCAATTATGCAGTTAAGACATTATGTGTTTTTTTGGCAATAGCTAACGTAAAGGCGGCGTTTAACTCGGACTTTAACTTTAATCTGTATGAGTATTTTCACTTTTGTTCAAAGATGTTGAAGAAAGATGATATAAAGCCAGTTCCGAGAGGAAGGAGCAGTGATTCCCCTTGCATGATTGTGTTTTGCTCATTTGAGCAGATACAAACGCTTATCAATGCGGCAGCAAAGCACGGATTTATCCATTACATACCGCTGATATTCTGCAAGAATTACAGCCCACAAGTTTTAAAGGCAAATATGCGTGTTGTTGGTGCTACAGAATATGCCTTGCTGTTATATCGGGATAAGTTGCCAAAGTTTAGGAACGGTGTTCAGACGGACGAAAACGGAAAGAACATACCGAACACAGGACATATGATTTTTAACTGGTTTACATGGGAACGTGATGGAAAAGAGATACCGAAAATCCACCCAGCACAAAAGCCTGTATCAGTGTTGAAAAAGCTGATTGAGATATTCACAGATGAGGGAGATGTGATAATAGACCCTTGTTGCGGCAGTGGAACGACTCTTCGAGCGGCGGTTGAACTTGGCAGAAGTGCATATGGATTTGAGATTGACTGCATGTTTTATCAGAGGGCAAAAGATGAAATGCTTGTGTTTGAAAAAGAAAACCAAATGAGTATATTTGATTATTAACAGATATTTTTACAGTTTGTTTGATAAGGAGTTAAGGAGGATAGGAAAGTGAATGAAAAACCAATATTAGACGCTTGCTGTGGCTCAAAGATGTTTTGGTTTGACAAAGAAAATCCAAATGTGGAATTTTGCGATATTAGAACATTAGACAGGAATGAATACTATCCTGGCAGATACATAGAAATCAATCCAGATACAGTATGCGATTTTACGAATTTGCCATTTGCAGATAATAGTTTTCATCTTGTAATGTTTGACCCTCCGCATTTGGAATATGCGGGAGATACGTCAATTATGGCTTTGAAGTACGGAAAACTAAAAGGTGATTGGCGGTCTATGCTATCAGATGGGTTTGATGAGTGTATGCGGGTGTTAAAACCAAACGGGGTGCTGGTATTCAAATGGAGTGAAATACAATTTCCGCTTAGTCAAATCCTTCCGCTATTCAGCAAAGAACCATTATTTGGGAATCGTTGCAGAAAAAGAGGAAATAAAACGCATTGGCTTTGCTTTATGAAAGGGATATAAATTATAATTTGGTACAACTCCCCCTCAAATCTCCTGTACAATAGAATTAGGGGATTTAGGGGGATTGTGGAGGGAAATATGAGATTAACAAAGAAAAGGGCAGATAATGGAAAGTATTATTTGAGTGGATTAGCAGAGGTATCCAACAGTTATCATGAAGGATATGGACGGATACAAGTAGGATGTGCAGTCGAAAAGCTGGCAGAATATGAGGACTTAGAGGAACAAGGAAAACTTCTGAAACTGCCTTGTGCTAATTGGATGGAAATTGTTTTCGGAAATCAAGAGGTATTTTGGGGAATTGATATGGATTACATAGAAAATCCAATAAGAGAAATTTCCGTTGACGGTTCGGAAAGAATGACATGGTATGACGGTTGGAAAACTGTTGTATTGAAAGGTGCAGATGAAAACGGTTTAGATTGGGAGTTTTCGCCAGAAGAATTTGGAAAAACAGTTTTCCTCACCAAAGAAGAAGCCGAAGCCGCATTGAAAGAAATGAGCGAATAACGGAGGAGAAAAAATAGATATGGCAAAGACAGTATGCAAAGCGGTAAAGCAAGGAATTGTTAGCAGGAGAGGGAATCCGAGCGTTGAATGGTACAAAGACGGAAAGCCGCAATATTATTGCTATGGGTACTTGGACGATTCAACAGATGAATTACTTGAAGTATATCGAAAATGTGTTGATCATACAGACCACGCACAGGAAGATCTGGAAAAATGGAAAAATGAGCGAATGACGGGGAAAGGATAGGGAAAATGATAGACGCTGATATGGTAAAAGCTTTGCGCTGCTTAGCGAGTCAGGACGGCGAAGGGAATTGCTACGAAGATATTTACAATTTTATGAATCCGGATAAGCAGAGAATGCGCTGTGGTGGAGATTGTTTTACGCAGGAGGAAGATAGATGAATATAACAATAGCTTTTATACTTGCTGCAATGCATTGGTATATTGCAGAGCATCATTATAATGGAATAGTCAGAGCGGTAAGTTATATTACTGCTATCGTGTGGCTGATAAATGGAGCTTTAAATATTTTTATTAAACGTGAATATTATTTCAGCTTCAACTAAAAAAATATGAGGGCAGGTACTACATATGAAGTTAGATTATCTATATGGTTCAAGAGGAGAGGACTTCCGGTTTTATCAGCTTCCGGCGTTATTACTGGAAGCAGAAAAGTATAAAAGCCTGTCTGCGCAGGCAAAAATACTGTATTCGGTACTTTTGTCCAAAGTTTCCTTATCTAGGAAAAACGGATGGATAGAGGGGGATACAGACAGGATATACATTATCTGCCATCAGGAAGAAATGATGCGGCTTTTAGGCTGCAGCAGGCCGACGGCAGGGAAAGCCCTGCATGAGCTGGATGCTATCGGGCTTCTGGAGAAAAAGCGCAGGGGTCTGGGAAGGCCGGATATCATCTATGTAAAGGATTTTTCAAGCGTTATCTGCGCTGAAGATGAAGCGCTGGATAATGGGAATGCTCCGGCAGAAAGTAATTCTTCTATGCCGGGAGCAATTTTGGAGAGGAAAGAAACGGCAGATACCGGAAAAGCTTCCGGCGCCCGGAATATGGATGAATTTGTGCCGGAAAGAGAAGGGACGGATATCCAGGATCCAGAGGCATTTACATCCAGATGTAAAAACTCTTTACATCCAGATGTAAAAGATTTTTACATCAAGAAGTCAAATAATTTTACATCAAGAAGTAAAGATTCTTTACATCAAGATGTAAAAGATTTTGACACGAGATATATAGATATTAGTTATATAAATAATAATTATACAAACGGAGATATATCCTATCCATCAATCTATCACGGCACTATGGCGGAGGATATACCGGGAAATATTATGCCGGCTGGTCCAGACGGAGCCGCTGGCAGAGGGGATTACCATGCCGTCAGGGAAGCAGTAAGGAGCCGGATTGATTATCCTGCGCTTATCCATGACCGGCAGATGGACAAGGCATTGATCGACTGTCTGGTTGAACTGATCGCCGGAGTCCTGCTGTCGGGGAAGGAATCTGTCAGGATTTCCGGGGAATGCATACCGCTGGCCATGGTTCAGGAGCGTTTCATGCGGCTTTCCATGGGGCATATCCAGTATGTGCTGCTATGCATGAAAGAGACCTCGACAGCCGTCAGGGACATTCATGCATACCTGCTGACTGCACTTTATCAGGCGCCGGAAACGATGGCATTTTACTACCAGCAGAGGGTAAACCATGACCTGCAGGACACTTCGTGATGCGGGAAGGGATGCCTGTGCAGATATTTTCTGCCTTTATGTGCAAAAGACTAATACACTTATTTTTTTAAAACTAATACACTTTTATATTGACATACTAATGCACTTGTGATATTATCTAGTTAAGAAATAAAGAAAACATGCGGATGCATGACAGCATACGGAAGGATGGTGCGGATGGCAAGGAAAAAGTATAAGACAAGCGAGAACCAGAGACGCCTTGTGAAGGAGTATGAAAGCACGAAGGACCGGATCAACGTCCTGTTCCCGGCGGGTACGATAGACCGGATGCGGAACCTGGGTGTTTCAGACCGGAACAAAAGCACGTTTATAAAATACGCAGTAGAGCAGATGCTGGCTGAGATGGAAAGGGAAGCCGATAAAGGGGAGGCACAGCTGAACGCCTTCAACAGGATGCTTGCGTATAAAGAGTTTGCAGAGCAGATGGCGGCAAACAAAAGACAGGGAAGGAAAAAGAAGAAGCCGGAAGAAAGTCCGGAAGAAACCGGAGAGCCGGAAGAATAGCCTGCGTACCGAATTTCGGTACACAAAAAATATGAGGAGGAAACGGATATGAAGAGAAGAATGGTAAATGTAGTGTTAATGACGGTACTCGCCGCATCAATGGTTATGTGCGGCTGCGGGAACAAAGCGCAGGAAGCGCCGGAGACGGCTATGGAAGCACGCGCGGCAGAGCCGGAAGAAAAGGAAGATGAATATTCAGAAGAGGATCTGGAAGGGATAGTGACCGGGCTGGAGGATCACTATATCATGGAGAAAGCTGAGGATATCGACTACCTCCATAATGTCCAGTATAACGAGGATATCGTAGTCGGCATTAAGGAAAACGGCGCAAAAGAGGTTGACGCGGCAAAGACAGGAAAATACACAGTTACGTATACAGTAACAGCAGATAAAGAAGCGCTGGCAGATTATATTGAGAAGAAAGCAGAAGAAGCTGAAAAGAACGAGGCTAAAGAAGCGGGGAAGAATGATGCTGACAGCAGGTCAGATGAAGCCGGTCCGGATGAAAAGGATGATGCAGGCAGGGAAACAGATCGTGCAGAGACAGAGAAAAAGCCTGAGGCAGAAGAGGAAGGGGTAAAGGATACAGAAGCCAAAGAAGAAGCTTCAGACAAGTCCGGCACGGATGAAAAGAATACGGATCAGGATGCAGAGAAGGAGCCGGAGGAATCAGGGGTTCCGGAAGAAAAGGAAGAGGGAGCTTCCGGGGCTGAGGATAAAGAGACAGTTGAAATTGAAGTGAAGAAGGATATGACGGTTGTTGATGAAGAAAAGGCAAAGGATCTGGCGGATAAGGGAGAAGTTGTCTGGACGGATAAGAATGAGACAGTAAGCAAATCTGACGGATCAGAAGTAAAGGAGGAGGCAGAAGCCCCGGCATCTACAGAAGATAAGGGAACTGCTTCCACACCTGCAAAAACAGAAAAGCCTGCATCCGGGAATACAGGGAATGGTTCAGGCACGAAACCGGCACAGCAGGCGCATACCCATAATTATAATATCCCGGTAACGACAGTCAGGCACCATGACGCAGTAACCCAGCAGGTATGGGTACAGGACAGCGCCGCATGGGATGAAGCGTCTAGTGTTGTTTGTGGATGTGGTGCAGTATTCAATAGTACAAGTGCTTGGGATATGCATAGTGCTGATGGGTGTATCTATGGGTATAGTGTGAGACCGGGAGTCCACCATGATGCTACCGGGCACTATGAAAACCGCGTGGTACAGAATGCCTGGGATGAAACAGTAACTACAGGATATAAGTGCAGCTGCGGAGCAGTGCAGTAGGAAGCTGCGTACCGAAATTCGGTACAAATTAATATAATCTAGGAGAAACACGGGGCAAAAAGTATCCCCGAACTGTACGTTGCAACAGTTCGGGGATTTGATCTTTGATCACATAGAACTATCATAATCTTTTTGTTTACTGGAATTATAGTAAATGCATATTTTATTGCAAGGCACATTTTTTTTACGTTGTAGAAATTATCAAAGCGTGATAATATAAAAAACAAGAGCAATAGTGTATTTAGATAGGTAGTTTTCATTTTATAATAGTAGAACGAAATGATATCTATAAGGGAACACTTTGGAGATATGCTGGTCAATTATATTAAGTGTAGTAGTAATAAATCATTTTGTTTGAAATATTGTTGAGCTGTAAATGAATGTGGGGTGAGTGGTGTTGACATTTGGCGTGGTTGATTTGTTTTGTGGCGTAGGTGGGCTTACTTGTGGGTTGAAAAAAGCTGGGCTTGATGTTGTGGCAGGATATGATTTAGATGTAACATGTGAATATTCGTATACTCATAATAATCATTCGCTTTTTATAAATAGAAATATTGAGGATGTTGATGGAAAAGAAATCAAAAAATTATTGCGCGGATATAATGTGAAGATTTTGGCAGGATGTGCGCCATGCCAGCCTTTTTCAAGACATCAGAAAGATAAAAAAGATAGAGCAAAACATAAAGATTGGAAATTGCTTTATCAATTTGCGCGTTTGGTAGAGGAAGTACAACCTCACATTGTATCAATGGAAAATGTTCCTGAGCTTGAAAAAGAGAAGGTTTTCGAAGATTTTGTTGTTACTTTAAAAAAGCAAAAATATTATGTAACATATAAGGTGGTGGATGCAGCAGACTATGGTGTGCCGCAAAGAAGAAAAAGGTTATTATTATTAGCTTCAAAAAAGAAAGAGATTATATTTATTGAGCCAACGCATAAGCAACCAGTAACTGTTAGAGAAGCAATTGGGGACTTACCTTCAATTAGGGCAGGAGAGTGTAATAATACTGACAGATTACATATAACATCTAGTTTATCAGATATAAATTTAAAACGTATACAGCATTCAATACCTGGCGGAAGTTGGAAAGATTGGCCGGAGAATCTAATGTTGGAATGTCATAAGAAAAAGAAAGGACAAACGTATACTTCTGTGTATGGAAGAATGAGTTGGGATGATGTTGCGCCTACTATTACAACGCAATTTACAGGATATGGAACAGGGCGTTTTGGACATCCAGAGCAAGATCGAGCATTGACATTAAGAGAAGGTGCAATGATTCAGACATTTCCAAGAGACTATAGTTTTTTGCCATTAAACAAAGAACTTATTATTAAAGATATATCAAGACAGATTGGAAACGCGGTTCCGCCAAGGCTAGGAGAAATAATTGGATTAAGTATAATAAAGCATTATGAAAAAAGAAAAGATATAAAAAAAGCTAGGAAAGAGTATGATCGGAGGTATGGCTATGGATAACAAATTTATGATGGCATTAAGTTTAAATGTACTAAATCATTTAGGGATCAATTTATATAGTAATATTCCTGCTGTGTTGTCAGAAATTGTAGCTAATTCTTGGGATGCAGATGCAGAAAAAGTGGAGGTTATAATATCTCATGATCAGATTATAATTAAAGATGACGGATGTGGAATGAGTGCGGATGATATTAATAATAAGTTTCTTTATGTAGGATATCAGAAGAGGGAACATTCATTTGAATCACCGATTCATCATCGGAAATATATGGGGAGAAAAGGTATTGGCAAATTATCAATGTTTTCAATTGCTAAAGAAGTTGATATTTTTTCAAAAAAGGAGATGGAAGATGCATCGGGAAAGAAATATTTCGAATTTAGTGGTTTGAGGATGAATATTGATGATATAGCAGAGGTAATAAAAAAGGAGCATGATGATAAAAATAAATCATTGGAATATCATCCAATAGAGTTACATGAAGATGAAACAATAATAGAAAATACAGGAACATTAATAATATTAAAAAAATTAAAAAAATTGACAACATCATTAACGGCCGAATATATAAAAAAACGTGTGGCAAGACGATTTGGTATTATTGGTAGAGAATATCTTTTCTCCGTGTTTGTGAATGGAGAGGAAGTTTCGCTTAGTGATCGGGATTATTTTTATAAATTAAGTTATATTTGGTATTTCGGTAATACAAGTAAAAAATATGCTGATATTTGTGAAAATGCAACACATAAAGAAATGCGGGAGAATGCAATAAGTTGTAACAATATCAACTACAAGATAACAGGATGGATAGGTTCGGTAGATGCATCTGGTGATTTAAAGGATGGAGAAGATAATTTAAATAAGATTGTTATTTTGGTTAGGGGGAAATTGGGGCAGGAAGATATTCTCTCTGAATATTCGGAAGGGGGACTGTATTCAAAATATTTGATTGGGGAAATTAATGCAGATTTTTTTGATGAGGATTTATTAGAGGATATGGCAACAAGTAATCGCCAAGAGTATAGAAAAGATGATGAAAGATTTATTGCATTAAAAAAATTTATCCAAGAAGAACTTAAGTATATTCAAGGAAAATGGACAGAACTTAGGAATGAATCTGGGGAAGAAAAGGCTAAGGTATTATTGCCGGTTATTGATACTTGGTGTAAAAGTTTGCAAGGGGATGATAAGAAATATGCAAAAAAGATGTTTGGAAAGATAAATCAAATTGTAGCAGACGATGATAAGAAAAAGGAAATATTAAAGTATAGCGTATTGGCATTTGAGAAATTGAAATATGCAAAACATCTTAGTGCAATTGATCAAATTGAAGCAGAAAATTTTGAAGTATTTAAAGATATTTTTACAGGCTTAGATGAAATTGAAGCTACACTGTATTATCAAATTATCAAAGAACGAATTGAGGTTATAAAAGTATTTCATGGAATTACTGATGAAAATGCCCTGGAAAAGGTAATACAAACTCACTTGTTTAATCATTTATGGTTATTGGATCCCTCATGGGAAAGAGTTGAAAGCACAGGATATATGGAGACTACTGTGTTAAAGGCTTTAAATAGTAAGCATGATGGCTTGACATCAGAAGAAAAAGCTGGACGTTTAGATATAGGATATAGACAGATGGCAGGAAAGCATATCGTTATTGAATTAAAAAGAACTGATCGAGTTGTCACTACGGCTGAAATAATTAAGCAAGTAAAAAAATACCATGATGCGCTAAAAAAAGTATTAGGATCAATTTATCATAGTAATTATGCATTTGAGATTATTTTTGTATTAGGGCGTCCCATAGATAATAATACTAGTATAGAAAATAGAGACTTAGTCTCTAATATGCTAAAACCAATGAATGCACGAGTTGTATATTATAAGGAACTCATTGAAAATGCATATAGAGCATATAATGAATATATTATGGCGAATAAACAATCGCAGCCTTTAATAGATATGTTTACGGAATTGGAGCAATCAATGAATGACTAGGATTTCAGAGTAAAGCAACGATACTTTTTGGTTCTGCCATTAATATCTGCAAATATATAGCTTTTGGAAAAATGTGGAGAGTTATCAAGGGCATTTAATATATGTTGTATTCTTTTTTGGGGATGTTTCGAGGGGATATTTGATTGTATAGCACATTTTTCTATTAAATCAATATCGCCATACCATATATTTGTCCTACCATGTTGTTTCATAATGTTAATCATATTTTGGGCTATTGTCATTTTCATAGTATAAGTATATGTTGTTTTAAAAAAAATATGTAGACAGAGGTTATTTGGACTTTGTTTTTTGCCAGAAAAAGTGGAGTAAATGGAGGTAACTGTATATAGACAATGAAAAAACGGCGTGTTAAGCTATAATTGGAAAAGAAGAAAAATGTACCAGCACCGGGTACACAGTAATTGAATAGTATAAGATCAACCTCTGGGAATACAGTTTTCCCGGAGGTTTTTTCGTGCATTTTTTTAAATGTACCGAAATTCGGTACAGGAAAGGAGCAATAATGAGAGAAAGGACGATATGTCATATCCGTGATCCTCCGCTGTCCTCAGCGGAGTAAAAGAAACAGCAACGATATATTATGGCTGGAGCTCAGGTTCCGGCCTTTTTGATTGGAGGAAAGAAAATATGAGTGTGGAGAAAACATTCAAAAGAATGCTTGCGTTTTTATGTGCGGCGGTATTGGTTATCCCTATGCTTTTATCCGGGCATGTCATGAAAGCAGACGCGGCAGAGAAGTATCCTTCTGAGCCTGCTGTGTGCGAACCGGGCAGGGACATGGAAATGAAGGATGCCGGAACAATTTATGTATCGGAAGGAAAGGAAGAGCCGGAAAAGCAGGCCGCCAGAGCGGCGGTTACGACTGCCAATATTACGTGGACCGGCCAGATCGGCTATTTTGGCTGGTTTACCAGAGACTTTAAGGCGTCGGATGAAAATGGTACCTTCAATGCATGGTGCTTTGAACCGCCGCTGTCACCGGCAGAGGGAGAGCATCAGGTTGTAACCCTGAATGATAATCGTATTAAGGCGGCCATCTATACCAGCAAATACGGCTATGAGTATGACAGCTTCTGGGATCATGTGCACGTCGATGATACTACCCTGTATGGAATAGTCCATGCACTGTGCAGTTTTTATTACACCGGAAATACAGACGGATTCAATGATGAGGGATCGGGAAGCGCCTACGATACAATATTCCGGGGTATGCCGCAATGCATTGACGACTGGCTGAGTAATCCGGCCAATGAAAAAAAGCTGGATAATTATAACCTGTACATTGCAAAAGGAAACGGGACACAGGACATCGGATGGCTGGAGCCGGTTCCGACAGGATATCTGGCGCTGACGAAGGAAAGCGCGTCTCCTGATATAACGGCAGGCAACGGCTGCTATTCCCTCGCCGGGGCACGTTACGGGGTTTACACCGATATCGGCTGTACGAACCAGAAAGCAGTGCTTATTACAAATGAGCAGGGAAAAACAAATACGGTGGAGCTTGATAATGGAAGCTATTATGTAAAAGAGCTTTCACCGTCAACAGGTTATGAGCTGGATAATACGGTTTACAGCGTGGCTGTTTCCGGCGGGCAGACAACTACGGTTACAAACAGAGGGAACCTAAAGGAAACGCCCGGCAATGACCCGGCAGCTATTGAACTTATTAAGGTTGATAAAGAAACAGGAACGCAGGCTACACTTGGTGATGCTCCGGGATTAGAGGGTGCAGAGTTTACAATTAAGTATTATGATGGTTATTATGATACGATTGAAGATTTGCCAGAAAAGGAAACTAGAAAATGGGTAATTGCTACGCAGAAAATAACAAATAGTAGCGGGAAAGACATTTATAGAACAGCTTTGCTTGAACGGTATTTAGTTGCGGGGAGTGATGAACTATATAAAATAGGTGGTGCAGAAACGCTTCCTCTCGGCACTATCACAGTCGAAGAAACAAAAGCCCCGGAGGGCTATACACTGGACAAGTCTTACCTTGTATCCACAGAGGAGGGCGCCGAGAAGGTAGAGGGGATCTACATTGCACAGATTGTGGAGGAGGAAACCGGACGTTTATTCAAGCTGCAGGGCGGTAATGAGTATGAGTTCGCAAACCAGATCAAGAGGGGCGATTTTGAGTTCACCAAAAAGGATGAGGACAGCAGGAACCTTGCAAACGTGAAGTTTAAGATTACCTCTAAGACCACAGGGGAATCCCATGAGATCACAACGGATGCCAACGGCTTTTATTCTTCTTCAGCAGATGTGGTTCCCCATACGCAGGACACGAACGGCGGTACGGCAGAGTCCGGGCTGTGGTTCGGCCAGTATGTAGATGAAAACGGGGAAAAGAAGATCACGAAAGCGGATGATACCCTTGGAGCGCTGCCCCATGACGAATATATCGTAGAAGAGCTGCGCTGTGATGCAAACAAGGGCAAGGAGCTGGTCAAGTTTACGCTGAAGGTTACAAGGGACGGCTTTACCGTAGACATGGGTACCCTGACAGACCTTGATATCAGTATCTTTACGACAGCATCAAATGAAGAAACCGGAACCCATTATGCATTTGCTGGCGGAGATACTGTGGCTAATGATAAAGTCCAGTATACCGGGTTAAAGGCGGGAGAGACCTACGAGCTGGAAACCTTTGTTATGGATAAGGCGTCTGACCAGAAGCTCCTGGATGCTGACGGGAATCCGGTAACTGTAAAAAAGGAATTTACCGCAAAAGCAAAGAACAGCTCCGTGGATACAGAGGTAACTTTTGATGCATCCGGCCTGGCAGGAAAGGATATTGTATTCTTTGAATACCTGTATCAGGACGGTGAGCTGAAAGCTTCCCATGAAGATATTGACGATGAGGACCAGACGATCCACTTTGCGGCGGTCAGCACAAAGGCGCGGGATGCAGATACCGGGACAAACTTAGCGCCAGCCGGGAAAGAAATGGAAACGATTGATGAGATTACATTTTCTAATCTGGAGCCGGGTAAGAAGTATAAGATCACAGGCGTATTGATGGATAAAGAGACCGGGAAAGAAGCCTTGGACGATCATGGGGAAATCATTACAGCAGAAGCGGAATATACACCGGAAGAATCAAGCGGGACAGCGGAAATCCATTTAGCGTACAGCGGGGAAAGCCTGGCAGGAAGCACGCTGGTTGTATTTGAGGAGGTCAGCAGGGACGGTAAGGTCCTGGCAGAGCATAAGGACATAGAGGCTGAAGCACAGACAATCTATATTCCGAAGATAGGGACTACAGCGCTTGATACGGCTTCCCTTACCCACAATGCACTTGCTTCCAGTGAAGCAGTCATCCGTGACAGGATTGCATATGAGAATCTGCCTAACGGCGCAGTATGCAGGCTGGAAGGCATACAGATGGTGAAGGAGACAGGGGAAGTATTGGAGATAGACGGAGAGCCGGTTACGGCATCTGTAGAGTTCATTGCCAGAGAAGGGGAAGCGGAAGTGTTAGGGCAGGATCCGGATATGGAAGAGGAAACCCGGAAGCTGGTGCTTACGGATCAGTTTGTCCTTGTAAAGGAAGCCGGGGATGAAATCCCGGCCGGAACCTATGTGAAAACCGAAGAAGGTATGTATCTTTCTATAGATGCTTTAGACGGAGAGCCGGTTGAGATTCCGGAAGATTATATGGAAGTTCTGGATGAGGCCCCGGAAGGATTCTATGATTACGGGGAAGCAGATACCCTGACCCTTTATATCCTCGGCGGCGCGGTATATACAGAAGAGGAATACCAGAAGCGGTATGCAGGGGAAATGGACAGCGTAACAGGTGATGAGCCGGAGGATGGCAGTAAGGCAGAAAATGAGGAGGAAGCCAAGGCAGACGGCGCAGAGGATAAGACAGACAGCAAAGACGGCACAGAGGATGAAGCCGGAGAAAAGGAAGAGCCTAAGACAGTATCCGGGATTGTAGACGTATATTTCCTAATCGATGCATCCGGGCTGAAAGGGAAGACCCTGACAGCTTTTGAGGAGCTTTATATCGGGGATAAGCTTGCGGCAGAGCACAAGGATTTGGAGGACGAAGGACAGTCCGTATCTTTCCCGGAGCTTGAGACGAAGGCTGTGGATAAAGCAGACGGCAATAAGACGCTTGCCGTGGGCGGAAAGGTTACGGTTCTGGATCAGATGCCGTCCCATGGGCTGATTCCGGGCATGACCTATGAAACAGAAGGGATCCTTATGGATAAGGCATCTGAAGAACCGTTCCTTGCAGACGGGAAGGAAGTCACTGCTTCAGTGACATTTACGGCAGACAGTACGGACGGCACGGCAGAGGCGGAATTTACCTTTGAAGCAGATGAGAGCCTGGACGGCACGGAGCTGGTAGTCTTTGAAAAGCTGTACATTGTGAACGAGGAGCTGGAATCCGGAAAGGAGCTTATAGCTGTGCATGAGGATATCAACAGTGAGTCACAGACGGTCAGGCTGATAAAGGAGCCGAAGATTGTGACCGCTGTACAGACCGGGCTCCATAAGTACGGTGTTTATTTTGCCGTCGGCGCTATTGTGCTTGCGGTAGGAAGCGCCGCATCCTTCAGACGCAGATGGAAGGAGCAGGGGAGAACCCGTAACGGGAAGATTTAGAAAGGATGTACCGAAATCCGGTACAAAGGATATGGGGAAAAGAAATTGAAGAAGAAAAAGTATATAACAATTATGTGTATTGTGCTCTGTACCCTGTGCGGAACCGGGGCATTTCTTTTTCTCCAGAAAGGCTGTAAAGAGGCGTCGGCTGTAAAACCTGAAATCATAGGCGTGGAAGATTTTGTGTATGTGCAGGGAGAGAAATTCCCGGACCTGAAAGAAGGATTAAGGGCATCCAGCACAGTAGAGGAGGTATCGGTTGATTTATCACAGGTCAATCTGGCAGAGGAAGGGAAGTATGACGTGATATACCATTATACGGATTCTTCCGGCGGACAGCATGAACAGAAAGCAGTCTGCACAGTTACCGCGCCTCCTGACGGCGTAAAAGAACCGGAAGGGATTACAGCTGATACAGACCCTGACGCCCGGACCAGAGCGTCGGGGTCTGTCAGGACTGGGGATGCAGAGAAGATTTTCGGATATCTGATTTCCTGTATTGTTTCGCTGGCGGTAACCGCAGGTACGGTTATTTATAGACGGACAGGAAAGAAAAAAATATGAAAGGATGGGAAGGATTATGGATGGACCGTTACAGACGCAGAAAACGGCGCTGGAGCGCATGAACCAGATTTTTGATGAGCGGGAAAGAGAGTTCCGGCTCCGGGAAGATAATTTCCTTAAAAAGCAGGAAGTGCTTTCCGGGAAAGAAACGGCGCTGAAAAGACAGATGGAAGAGCTGAAAAGCAGGCAGTCGGAGAATGACGCTAAGCATGAGGCTCTGTGCGCAAAGGAGAAGGAGGTCCGGTCGGAGATTAAGAAGCTGGAAGGGGAAAGGTCCAGGCTGGAGGAAATGAAGAACCAGATAGAAGCCAGAAAAGAGCAGGTTCTGATGGATGTCTCCATGTTAAAGGAAGAGCTCCGGAATGAAATACTTAAGACCGAGCGGATCCGTGAGGAGTATGAGAGTAAAACAGCCCTGCTTGACCCGGATATGGCTGAACTGCTCGCCACCGGAGCAGGTACCGGGGACTCCGGGATGGTAATAAAGGAGGAGCATGATGCCGCCATCCAGGCTTTTGAAAGCCGGATAGACGGGATGGAGAAGGAGCTGGAAGCCCTGAAATCTGAAAATGAGGTATTGGCACAGGAGAAGCAGCGCCTGCTGAAACAGCTGTTTTCTGTAGGGAAGCCGGATGCAGAAGACAGATATGGAAACAGGGGGGCAGAGCCGGAGAGAAGCCCGGCAGGAAGGGAAGATGCCGGGGAGGCCTCCGAGGAATTAACAGCATCCGTGCTGTATCATTACCTGACAAAGAATGAGGGCAGGGCAGAGGTTGAGAAAAGGCATTCAGGCTCAGCAGAACAGATTTTTATGAAACGGAACGGACTGGCGTACTGCTTTGTATTCGCAAGTCCGGCATATTTTGATATCCGGTGTAAAAGGAAAAAAGACCGCTATGTTAAGACCGCTATGGAAAAGTTCAATAATGAGCAGTCTGGAGTGAAGTTCGCATACGATGAGGCGGCCGGAGAAGTCGTCGCAACCGGGTATTTCACACAGGAGATTACAGCGTCCGGACTGATGGATTCTGTAAACAGCATTGTAGAAAGATGCTTTAATGAGGAGGGTTTGGATGAACAGTAACCTGCTTATGGGGATCATCCTTTCCGTGATATCCGGCCTGTTTCTGGTAATGGGCGCCGCCTGGATGGTATATAGCCGCATCCGCTGGAAAACGCCGGAGTATATACAGAAACGGCCGGAAGCGTCCTATACCGGGGATGACCGGGAACTGCTGAGGAGCTGTTACAACGCGGCTGGAAGCATAGAAGGGATGCTATCTATCGGAATATCAAAGTGTAAGGATAGAAAAATAAAAAAGAGGCTGAGAGCCGCAGACAGCTATCTGAAGGAGAGCAGGTACAGGGATTATGAAACTGCGCTCTTTTTTTATGCGTCGGACGGCTCTGAGGAAACAAAAGCCCTGTTCAAGGAGATGCTTGAGACCGAGCTTAGGAAACGGATAGGGCTGCCTATGAAAACAGGAGGTAAAGAGAGATGAGAAGAAAAAATAAAGGAAGAACAGTCCTTATATTGCTGGCATTTGTTTTGGGATTTGCTGTTATGCTGCTTGCAAGGATTCTGCTCCCGGCTGTACTGCCGGAACATCTGCTGGCGTATACCGGGCTGCTGGCAGTCTTGGTGAGTACAGTGGCTGCAGTGGCATTTATGCTCATAGTGCTGTTTATTTTTAGGATTGGAGGAAACAGATAAAATGAGAACAGGAGTAAAAGAACAGAGAAAGAAGATTCAGCAGATTCTATTTATGATAATTGGATCTGCGTTCCTGCTGGCGTTTCATATCTGCTGTCCGGTAAATGCCACAAGTACGGCAGGAATTTCAACAGCGTTTAATGTAGTATATGAAATCATTGCGGCAATCATATCAAGCATCGGGCAGATCCTGCTGCTGTGGGGCGTATTTGAGTGGGCCAGCGCCCTGAACTCTCAGGACGGCACCATGCAGTCCATGGCGTTCAAACGGATTGCGGCAGGACTGGTTGCCTGCCTGACACCCCAGTTAATACCCATCATCATGGGTGGAATCGGAAAGGGGTAATCAAGGTTGATAAAAGAGCTTTTAACGCCTGTCAGCTCCCGGATTGCCGTGGGGATCTGGAACTTTGTCATGGAGCTTGTGGGCGGCCTGCTGACTGAGACCCCGGAGAAATTTAACAGCAGTTCATCCGGCGTGAGTGAAACGTGGAAATTTATAAGAAATACGGTATATCCATGGATGCAGTCTATCGGCCTGCTTATGCTGAACCTGTTTCTTATCATAGCGCTCTGCCAGGCAGTGATGACGCTCCATACGAATATCACCCTGGAGCTCTGCCTTGAGGCTTTGGTCAAGGTGGTCATTGTAAACGCGATATTTTTGAACCTGATGAGAATCATGAAAACATTCTTTACGATATCAAGCCTGATATGTACAGGGCTTCAGGACAAGGCCGGGATCAATATGCAGCTGGACGCATCGGATTTCAGCGGATCCGTTTCTATCACGTCGCTGTTATTCGGCATCGTGTTTGTGCTGGTGTCGCTGGTCTGCTCCTTTATGATACTGCTGGCGGTATACGGGCGGTTTTTAAGGCTGTACCTTCTTGTAGCGATAGCTCCTCTGGCAATCGCGCCGCTTGCCGGGGGACAGCGGGCAGAGCAGACTTTTCATGCGTTTGTAAGGACATTTCTTTTGTATGTTTTTGAAATTGTGGCCGTACAGCTTGTCCTGATCATCTCTTCCAAGATGATGCAGGAAGGGTTCCACTTATTTAACAATGATACGGTAAACACTTTGTTTGAGACAGTGGCCGGAGCCGGGACGATCAATGCAATGTTTATTATGATCCTGACAGCCGCTATGGTAAAGGGAGCAAATTCATTTTTATCAAAGGCATTTGGATTATAGGAGGAGCGGAGGAATGAAAATAAATATCAATAAAGATTTTGAGCAGGCGTTTCCAAATGAGGCATTTGGAGGGTTTACGCTGAAGCAGTGCCTGACAGCGGCGGCAGGGCTTCTTGCGGCCGGGATCACGGTACTCTTTCTGTGGCGCGTCACTGGCATTGGAATTGTGGAATGCACTTATGCGGGGATTCCGGTCATGATCCCCATCTGCATACTGGGATTCTATAAATATCAGGATCAGACTCCATGGGAGATACTAAAAGAAATGAGGTATATGCAGGGGACAAAGCTTCTCCTGCATGAGGCAGAGGAGTACGGGCAGGAATGCCAGAGGACGTTCCGGATGGAACGTACCGAAATCCGGTACAAGAAGGGAAGGAGGAAACGGAAAAATGGCAGTCATTAATGCAGGAGCGCGGTTTGCGTCAAAAAGAGCCAGAAGTGCGCCGATGTGCAGGTTACCAAAAAACGTAAGACAGGCTTTAAATATTGATACTATGTCAGAGAGCGGAATGGGGAAGCTGACGCCGGGGAAAAAGAACTGCCTGTATGACAGATGTTATCTTTTCGAGGAAATCAATTACATCAATAAGGACATTTCTGCAAAGGAATATTTTTTAAACCAGCTCATGGGATGGCTGAAGACCATGAACGTTGATTTTAAGCTAGTAGTCACCAATGAGTACCAGAGCATGGATGAGTTTTTAGAAAAGGTCCGGGCAGATAAGAATAAGGACAGATATAAGGGGATCAATCGAGGGATGGATGAGTGGATCAAAGAGAAGCTGTCGGATTCCAACCCCAATGTAACGACGATGCGGTATCTGGTCGTATCATGCAGGGCCGATACGGTATCGGAGGCAAATATCATACTAAATGCGCTGGATACGACCATCAGCGATATGTTCCGCGGATGGCACAGCAGAATTATACGCTTAGACGGGCTGGAACGTCTTAAGTGCCTGCATTCCCTGCTCCGGGTGGGGAAAAAAGAGGAGGAGGAATACATTTCCTTTCCGAGTGCAGGAGCCCGGGACTGGAAAAATGATATCCTTCCCGGTACGATCCGGCAGCATTCCAATTTTTTGGAGCTGGATAACGTATACGTTTCTGTGCTTTTCGGAAGCAGGTACCGCAGTTCCCTGGATTCAGATACCCTTATCAGGAGCTTCTCCAATCTGGAATTTCCGTCGTTTGTTACGATGGATTTTGCGCCATTACCGGCAGATGTCATTGAGGATAAGCTGGTGGCCGCAAGCATGAATAATGAGAGGGCGATCAGTGATGAGGCGGAAAAGAGAAGCAGGAATAATACGGTATCAAACGGACCGTCTTATCCAAGGCAGAGGAAAAAAGAGGAAATTGAAGGATATATGGATCAGGTGAACGAAAATGATGAAACAGGTTTCTTCATGAATTTTCTGGCCGTAGTAACGGCGGAGGATGAGATGACACTGGCTGAACGGGTAGGACAGGTACAGGCGGCCGGCACCAAGGAGGGCGTGGTAATGGATACGGCAGATTACCAGCAGCTGAAAGCTTTAATGACCGCCCTTCCTTTTGGCGGCAGGCAGGTAGATTATATGAGGTTCTTTCTGGCATCTTCGGTTGTTGCCTTTCAGCCGTATTATGCGCAGGATATCATTGAGCCGGGAGGTATTGTCTATGGGCTGAACCGCACGACAAAGAGGCTGATTATCGGCAACCGGAAGCTTCTGATGAATCCCCATGGAATTATTATCGGGCATACCGGTTCCGGAAAGTCGGTGATCATTAAGGCGACAGAAATATTACAGACGCTCCTTGCGGCGGATGATGACATCCTGATCCTGGACCCGCAGAATGAATTTTCCGGCATTGTGGCGGATAACGGCGGTTCTTATTTTGACCTGACACCGAAGAGCGGCATTTATCTGAACGGATTTGAAGTTTCGGAGGAAGTTTTTTATGCCGGGAAGGAAGTGAAAGAGAAATTTACCGCCGTGCAGGTCAAATATGCGAACAGCCTGCTGGCCGCTATCATGAGTAATATTGTATATACGCAGGAACATAGTTCCGTTGTGGGACGCTGTGCCAGAAGGATGTTTGATAATTATTTTTCCGGAAAGAATTTTAAAAAGCAGCCTACGCTTAAGACGCTCCGGGCAGAAATCGGGGATGAATTGAAGACGGTTAATAATGAGTACGATGAAAAAATCATACGTCCGATCTATAACAGCCTGGAAGAGTATACAGAAGGAGCCTGCGACATGCTTGCACATCCCTCTACTGTAAAAATGAATAACCGCCTGATCGGCTTCGGACTAAAGGATGTGCCGGAAGGAAACTGGGAAGCGGTGATGATCACGATCATGCATTACACCTCTGCCCGGATGGAGTATAACCAGAAGGTAAGGAGGGCGACACACTTTATTGTGGACGAGACACAGGTGGTCAGCAAAAAGGGAACATCTGCCGACCAGCTGAATACTGCGGTGGCAACCTTCCGGAAATTTGGAGGGATCTGTACGATGGCGATGCAGAACCTGACAGCGGCTTTGGAGAATGACCAGTTAAAGGAACTGTTTTCTAACTGCTCTTATAAATGCTTTCTGGATCAGGGCGGCGTGGATGCCAATGCACTGGCAGAGATACAGGAGCTGTCGCAGACAGAATTTAATGCACTGGCTTCGGATGAAGCGGGACAGGGCGTTATGGTGTGGGGAAAAAAGGTTGTGCTCTTTGATGCCAGGATATCAAAGGAAAATACCCTTTATCCGGTGCTCAGCACAAACTTCCATGAAAATGCAGAAAAGAAGATGAAGGGCAGGGCAGAGGTGCGCCTGAAAAAAGAAGATACGGCCAATCAGGAGGGCAGGAAAGAATTTGATTTCAGGATATCGGATCGGGGAGAGGAGATTATCCTAAGCATGGCAGAGATTACATCGATTACTGCAAAGGATGTGCTGACGGTGCTGGACATATCGCTGGAAGAAGCACAGAAGCAGCTGGAATACCTGTGCAGTAAAGGAGTGCTTGAAAAAACCGATGCAGACGGGAGAATCCGTTACCGGAAGGGAGTATAGGAATGCAGATTAATAAAGCATCGGAATCGGTATTCCGTAAGACCAAAAGTGCTTACCATGTTTCCAGACAGGCCGCGTCCTTTGTATCGGAAAGCCTGAATACAGATACCCATGCAGAGGAGGATGATTTCAGGGAAATAGATCCGGCAAGGTATCTGACAAAAAAGGAACGGCGGGCGTGGAACCGCCTATCTGACGTCAGAAAAGAAATGTACATACGCATGGGAATGGAGGCGGCGAAGAGGAGGAGCCCGCAGAAAGGAATTTCAAAGAGGAGGATAGAAGAGAATGCCGCGGAAGAATTTCTGGAAGATTCCGGCAGAAAAAAGAGATATAAAAAAATGCCGGGACTGGGGAAGAGGAGAAACAGCGGGAGCAGAATAACAGCAGAAGTTCCGGCAGTGTCAGGCTCAGGCCTTGTAAAAGAGTCTGTAAAGAAAACATCATCTGCCGGGGCGGCCGCCATATCAGGCGGCGCGGGGATTGCAGTGACAGCATCGAAACGGACGGCCGAAAAGTTCCGTCAGCATCTGAAAGAAAAAGAAGCGGCGCTCCGCCAGTCGAGCGCCAGGATGCAGTCCAGGATTGACAGTGCAAAAGAAAAAAGCATGGAGGAAGGAACGATAAGCAGCCAGGCGGCTTATATGACAGCCGCCGCCGCAGGAACTTTTGTACAGGCTGCGCTCGTCCTGGTGCAGGCCGGGACAGCGGTCCTGTCTGCTGTCATGATTATTTTCCTTCCGCTGCTAGCAGGAACTGTCATACTTTCGCTGTTAGCTTCCCTGATTGCAGTGGTCACAGAGCTGAACAACAGCCATGCCGGGTACGGCCTGCCGCAATTTATAACGGAAGAAATGATGGAGGCGCTGTTTGAGGAGCAGGCGGAGCACGGCATTCCGGTTTCTTCCGGGATTGCACAGATCATTCAGGAGTCGGGATTCGGAGTATATGGGCCGGGAGGGAATGAAGGGCAGGGGCTTTCCGGTCTGGCGTATAATTATAAGAATTTGTTTGGGATGAAGACTCACCGGTGTCCGCATGTAAGCGGCAGTGTCAACATGCAGACCGGGGAACAGACGCCGGGCGGGGACAGCTATGTTACCACAGCCGGATTCAGTACCTTTGCCAGCTATACGGACAGCATACGATGCCGGACGGTAAACCTTCTTGGCGGAACCTATTACCGTTACATTTCTCCTTATCTGAATCCGAACGACGGTTCCTACACACCGGCCATGGCAGATAATTTTGTTTCAGGAATCCGGGCAGGCGGATGGGCGACAGACATACATTATGTGACAGAGCTGCAGAGCCATATGGAAAAATATAATCTCTATCAATTCGATAATATGACCTTTGAAGAATATCAGGCGGGGCAGTCAGATGTGAGCAGCGTAATGATAGGAGACTATGCGCATCCGTGCCCGGGCTTCAGCTATGTAAGCAGCCATTTCGGAGGAAGAGCCTCCCCGGGAGGGATAGGCAGCACAAACCATAAAGGCGTAGACCTGGCGGCCGCATCCGGGACGCCGATTTATGCCATACTGGACGGAACTGTTGAGACAGCGCAGTATAACTCGGTCAGAGGATACTATGTAAAGATTGACCATGGAGGCGGCATTGCAACCATATCCCAGCACATGACCAGCTATACAGTAGGCGCCGGGCAGTCAGTAAGGAAGGGCCAGCTGATCGGCTATGTGGGAACGACCGGAGCTTCGACAGGCGCGCATCTGCATTTTGAGTTTCATGTAAACGGAGTTCCGGAGGATCCGGAATCATATCTGAAATTTTAAGGAGGAAAGGAAATGTGAAAAGAAATGTAAAAGCACTGGCGGCGGTCCTGCTGGTAATAATTGCCGCAGGGGTGCTGGTCGCCGTTATAATTATTTATACCGGAAAGGATTCCGAACGGGAAGAAAAAAAGGAGCCGGAAAAATATATGACAGTAGAAAAACAGGATGACAGTTCAAGCGAGCCGGAGGAAAAACAAAAGCCTGCGGAAGAAGAGAGCTGGAAGGAGACAGAGCCGGAACCGGAAGGAACAGAATTGGAATTATATATTTCAGACAGTGTTCTGGAACATCTCGGCGTAACAAAAGGGCAGATATCAGAAGCACTCGCCGGATGGGTAAAGGAGAACGGATACTATACTGCTTCCGGCGCAGTCTTGGAGGATGAAGTAAGATTTAGAGCATACGATAATGTGTATTCTGTTTATCTGACGCTTTTATTTCCGGAGGAGGCTTCACCGGAGGAGGATGTAATCATTGTGATGGATGTATTTCAGGACAGACAGCTGATTTCATTTCATAAGTAGGAAAACTATGTACCGGATTTCGGTACGGAAAGGAGACTGGGAATGGATGAAAATAGCCTTATTTATGAATATGAAAAATATTATCTGGATGCGCTCTGCAAAAACAGGAATCTTCTTTTCAGCCGGGCAGAGGAGATAGCGCTGCACAAAATATTTTTTGCACAGCTGAAAAAGAAAACAGCAGACAATGCCGGGCTGGGACTGCTGCTTAAAAACAGAGTGGATGTGCTGGATGAGGTATGCCGCTTTGGAAAGGATTATTACAGGCAGGAATTGGAACGCTTATGTGCAGAGATCATCGATGCGTGGATCCAGGCTGTTATGAAGAAAGGGGATCAGAGTTTCCAGAAATGATTTTCATATACGGCAGATAATGTTATAATTTACATGACAGCATTTCGGGAACAGAAAATCAGGAGGCGGTTTTATGAGCGGGACAGTAAGAAAATATATTGAAGAAGATATAGAAGAACTGGAACGGTTAAAGAAGAAAATTCCACCGGATAAAGAATACAGTATGGAACTTATTGATTATAAGGAAATGTATAATCTGTTTAATACAACCCTTAAGATGGCAGTAATAA